>MDTC01156264.1_pt1 | contig 14627 bp, 11 predicted proteins | sample 811181 | NCBI WGS metagenome assembly MDTC01 (sample SAMN05326644, study PRJNA326480) | marine metagenome | isolation source: seawater | place: Pacific Ocean: North | collected 2011 | reverse complement strand
GTCCTAATTTTTCTAACATTGATTGGGAAACTATAAACTACAAACCGAATAACATATTAAAACAAATAAACAAAACCTACGGAAAAACAGATTACGCCTTTTCAAAAGACTACATAAAACAAACGCACGAAGAACTGTGCGACCGCAGAGATTTCAAGCTGTCGCCCCAACAAAAATTTGTTTCCGATTTTATAAGACCCGAAAATCCTAGCAAAGGTCTGTTAGTATATCACGGTCTCGGTTCAGGAAAGACGGTGACCAGCATAATAGCAGGAGAGGCGATGAAACCTGAGCACACGGGAGGAGGTGGGTTAAAAGGAAGATCAAAAACTCGTGTAATAATAGTTGTTCCTGTAGCGTTATTGAATACGTATAAGAAAGAGATACTTGGACCAGGACCGGAACAGGTTTTGATAAATGGAATACCGCAAAGTTACAAGATCAAGAAACAAGTTATAAATTTGAAGAAAACGTTGGAAAAGGAGATAAATAAGTATATGACACAGTTAAATAAGTTAGAGAAAGGGTCTAAAAAATACAACGATTTGACGAAGCTTGTAAAAGACAAACAGAAGCTTTTGACGAGGGAAAAGAAGAAAGAAGAAGAAAAGATTAACAGGTCTTACGAAATAATAAGCCACCAGAAGTTTTTGAATTTGTTGGTTAAGAAAACGCGGGAAGACGGAACTTATGATTTAGGAGAAATGTACGAACGAAAAGGCAGCAATCCGAATCCCATGAAGATGAAACGAACACTTATAATAATAGACGAGGTACAAAGATTAATATCAGAGACCGGTAGCAGTTACAAAAAGCTATTCTATTCCTTAAAGTATCACTCTAACCCAAACTTGAAGTTGATATTGCTTACAGGAACGCCGATTTACGACAAACCGTTTGAAGCCGCTTTAACAATGAACCTTTTGCGACCTAGAATACCGTTTCCGAATACTAAGCAAAAGTTCGAAGAAATGTTTGTAAAGTTCGAAAAATCGGGAAATCTTCTACCGAAGCCGGTAGGTCCAAAGAACGAAGAATTATTCAAGTATTTGTGTAGTGGATATGTCAGCTACTACAGCGGAGGAAACCCCAAATCTTTTCCTTTTAAGACAATGGTAAATATGCAGCATAGGATGAGATCTTCGCAGCAGGGAAAGTATAAATCGATATTGGAAAGCGAGCTTCGAAAAGCGTTGAAAGACAAGCAGAATTTTTCGGACGAGGCTTTAGATTTGTTTGATGACAAGGCGGGGGAAAACGACGATACCCGGGAGCCGATGAACGTATTTATTTTATCTCAGATGTACGCAAATATAGCGTTGCCGGGGGTTGATGATAAGGTGGCACGTTATTTGGAATTTAAATTCAACAGGGAGGCGATGGATCCTTTCAAGACTGGGATGGTTCCCCGAGAACTGAATAAAAAGGCTATAGTCCAAGAAGGTTTGGTCGAACTGAAGCAAAAAGTGAAAGAAAGCTATTCTTCCGGAGGTTTAATGGAAGGTTTGAAAACGGTCAGCAGCTACAGCGAAAAGTACTCGTACATAGCAAAATTAATAATCGGAACGCCAGGTATCTCGTTTTTTTTCAGCAATTTCTTAGATTACGGCGTAAAAGCTATGGCAAACATACTCGAAGGCTTAGGCTTCGAAGAGTACAAACCAGGAAAACCCATACGTAACCAAAGAGCCATGAAGTTTGTAATTTGGTCTTCGGAATCCGCAGGAGGCAAAGAAGGAGAACAATTCGCACAAGACGTCCAGGCTAAATTTAACAGCGACGAAAACATAGAGGGAGAAATAATAAAAGTAGTATTAGGCACACGTTCTATAATGGAAGGTGTAAGTTTTAGAAACGTTAGACAGGTACATATCAGCGACCCGTGGTGGAACGAGTCTCGAATCGAACAAATCGCAGCTCGAGCGGTGCGTACTTGTAGTCATTCTTCTCTTAACGAAAAAGACAGAAACGTTATAATTTACAAACACATGTCGACGTATAAAAACGGAAACAAAGGAGAGCAAGATATCGTAGATTTGTTAAGAGATTTGAATGCTGGAGGTGAGTTATTGCGTTCTTTTGAGACGGGGACTATCGAAGAATATATGTATGCCAGAGCGAGTTCTAAAATGGGTCTCACGCAGTCGTTTCAAAATTTGTTAAAAGAGTCGGCTATAGACTGTGGTATTAATAAGTACGGTAATTTGGAGCGTTTGGTAGAAATGTACGAGCCTGTGGGGGATGGCAAAAGTTATTACTTGACATATTTTGACAAAAGAACTGATAAGCGATACGTGAGAGATGACGTGGGATTAGAAAAAATACGGACGGACGATGTTGTAAGAGGGGTTCGAGGATACACGCAGAATATGGCAGGGGAGAACAAGTTTAAATTTTTAGAGTTGAAAATAAGCTCTAAAGGTAAGTTAAAAGTTGATTACGGTAAGGTTTTAAAAGGACTACAAAATGGGTTGGTTCTTAAGGAAGAAGTACGGTGTAACAATTCTAAGGACAAACTTTCTAGTATGAAAGGGAACGTGGAAGTTAAGAACAAGTTGAGGAATTTGTACAGGAATGAAAAGCTGACAAGGAATATTTCAAATATGATAAATGGCAGAATTTTCAAAAATAAGCTTTACAACTTTGTAAATTCAAAGTACACAAAACCGAAAGTTCTAGATGCCACGGGAAAACCAGTTTATAAAGGGTCTATTTCAGAATTAAGGAAAAAGGTTAAACGCATAATCATGAAAAAAGCTTACCTTACGCCGCACGAAAGAATGGTGCACGATTTAATATTTAAATATGGAGCATATGGAACTGATGACGAAGGCATATTATTAACAATGTCTGACGATTTTCTCCAGAACAAGATTAAAACAGAAAAAGAAAAGATTTAAGCATGCGTTTATAAAAATCTTTGCTTTAATTAAAATGCCAAGCCCAAAACTAAAAAAGAAGGAAGGTCTTCCCGTCGAAGCCGATTATAAAAATTTACCCACAGAACAATTAGCAGAAATTCTGAAAAACGAATTAACCACCGAAGAATTGGTCGAAGCCATGACTATGGATCCCCTAGTTTATTCCGCTTTTGATCAAGACCGCTCGCCCGGAGGAGCTGGAGGAGAAGAATCTCCCAGTTCTGGAGCAGTTGCCGGGTCTGGCAGCAAGTCCTCGAGTAAATCGTCTTCGCAGTCTTCGCAGTCTTCGCTTAAAACGCCTCCTAGTGCCTTAAAGTATTTGGGGAAATTCGACCCGGAGAAGTGTAGGACTAAAGAAACAGGTAAGTATTCTCTTGACGCGATGAGAACGGTTTTAATAAAAATGGGATATATAGAGCAAGTGGAGCAATACAAGACATTTCCACGAAAAGCACAAAGAGTGAATCTTTGTTCTTTGCTTAAAAAGTTAAAGAAGGGAAAAAGAGGTGAATATTCTAAAACGCCTTCTTCTGTTGTTCTTAAATCTCAAGGTTCTTCCTCGTCGAAGTCTTCCTCGTCGAAGTCTTCCAGCAAAAGTTCTTCGGATAAAAAGCGTGCCGGAAAAACGATAATCGCCGCTTTAAAGAGAAAAATTTTGATGAAAAAACTTAAGAAACGCACAGACCAGAAAAAACAACTCGCCAAAAAAGAAAAAATGAGAAAGAAAGCGGCGCTGGTTCCTTCTCCTCCTCCTTCACCCCCGAAGAAAGCGGCTAAGAAACCGGCTAAGAAACCGGTTAAGAAGAGTCCCACACCTTCGAGTTCTTCTTCGTCGTCGTCGGGTGAGAAAAAGAAGAGAATTTTAACAGTGTGGACAAAAATACTGGTTAAAGGGTTGAGTAAAGACAAAAAATTCTGCGATGTTGTTACGGCGAACAAAATGTACGAATTAATAGGCAAGAAAACAGGATTTTCAAAAGCAGAATTAAAGAAATACAAAGAACCTCTCATGAAAATAGCGTCAAAAGAATGCGCAAAAGTGGCACCAAAGAAATCGCCAACTCCCTCTTCGAGTTCCAGCAGTCCCTCTTCCAGGTCTAGCAGCAGCACCAAGTCTTCGAGCAAGAGCACCCCTAGAACTAAAGTTATGAGAAAGTACAGAGAAGCAAGCAATAATTTCGATAAGTACAAGAGACCCGAATTGGTAATTATGGCGAGAAGTATAGGAGCGGTTCACTCTGGGAAAAAGAAAGCAGAAATAATTGTAAACTTAAAGACAAAGTTGAATCTGCGTTAAGTAAACGCCAAATAAATAAATATTTTCTTTAATTAACATAAAGGACAATAATACCATGGACGACGCTAATTTCTCAACTCCGATAGATTCTCTTTATAATGACAACAACGATGACTGTAATCCTTACGACTCTATTACGCCTCAACAAAGTAACGGTGCGTGCAGAGGAAGAGAAATAAACAGGACGTACGATCCTCCTTCTCCACCGGTTCACAATTTTCAAACTGATGCTAGACCAAGCGTTCCAACACAAAGTTCCGGTCAAACACAGAGCGTCCAGGAAGGGTTTAGATTGCCGAGTTCTGTAGAAAATTTGAGGAATATTCCGGCAAAGGAATATTTGTTTGTAATTTTATTGTTATGGTTATTACAAAAACCAGATTTTGTCAAGATGATAACATCTTATTTCCCTGTAAGTTTAAAGACGGACAATAACATTACGAATATGATGGTAGCGGTAGTGTTTACTCTTGGTATTTTTATTGGTCGGGAATATTTGGTGTATATTTAAAATTAGAGTAACCGGAAAAATGAATAAAATAAATTAAAAAAATATACTTATTTAAAGAGTATATTGTTGTATCCATTAAGAGCAAATGGATTCACCAATAGACTCTAATTATGACGTAATTATAAATCAAGTGGAAAGTAAAAAGACAATTTTATTACGTTCTTTGCTTAAATATTGGACATTTGAGAAGAAAGAAATTCTAAATAGTATTTTGAGAGGTAAAACGGTATTGTCTCTGAGGATAATCGATTGGTTTGTTACGAATTATTCTAAAACGGATAAGATACGGTACCTTCATAATGGTGTATATTTTACAGTTTACGAAGATTACAAGAATCAGTTAAAAGCGTATTCAAAAAAGCTGTTTGACCCTTTTTGTAGAAGAGAACGTATAGATATAGACTACGTAGGTAAAACTACTATAGGTCAGCTTAACTTTTTCAAATGGGCAATTGAAAGTAACATAATAACTTGGGCGATAGACCACTGTAAAGAAATAGAAACTAACATGGTAAAAGTTCAATTGAACCGTTCTCCTAAAATACACAAAACCGTTAAAAATAAAAATAGCTTCGGAAAAGAAGCTAAAGAACCTAAAAAACCGTTACCATCTGGATTTGTAAGACAGACAGGGGACACGACGGTGTCGTTTTCATAAAATATGGTAACGTTTGTTACGTATAATTTACAAATGTACAATATAACCAAAAAAATTAAGTAATGATAATTAATTAATTTCTTTGATATAGAATAGTAGACCCCGTTATGAATGATTTTTCGCATATTTCGAATATAGAAACAGCCGTTACAGGTTTTAGTGAATTTTCCAGGGCAGATAATTTATTTAGGGATACCGGGCTTAGTATAATAAATCCTGACATGACAAGTACAACAGAAATTTCGTGTGAAGATGTCGGAGAGCCGCATACAGTTTTGAGTTGTGCTTGTGGTGAACCGGCTACGATTGAAGGTAAGTGTGTTAATTGTGCTAATGGTAAGAGTGTAAAGAAAACTGGGGCTGATGCTTCGTTTAGTTGGTCGAATGGGTGGGATGCTGATAGAGAGTGGAATCATCAATTTCCTCCGCAAGGTAAAACGTCTAAAAATTCTATATTGAAGATGTCGCAAGGTACGTATGTTCCTGACGAGAAAGCTAAGTGGGGGGAGAACTGGAATAATTTTACGATGATAATATCTAAAGATTCTGGTACTGAGGCGGGAACGAAGAGTTATAGAGCGTCGCAGCAATGTCACGAGGAATTTATCAATTTTATGCTTTCTCGTACTCTTACGGAAAGATATTATTACGAGATTATTCCGGCTTTGCGTCCGGTAAAGTTGTATTATGATTTGGAGACGGATCCGAATAAAGGTCCTCGGAAAACGGAATTGGAGTGGGATGGTATAAAGACGAATTTGATTACACGTACAATTCACGCACTGGAGAGGTATTTCCCGGAAGAGTGTAGAAAAGTTGGCGGTATAAACCACGAAGATTTTCTAGTTTTGAATGCTTCGGGAAAAGATGCTAAAAAGAATGACGCAGAAAAGTCTAGTTATCATATCATATTGGCGAAGAAGATTGCGTTTTCAAATATAGAACACTTGAATATGTTCCTGAAAGAGTCTAAACTGTTGAACCCTATTGCTTGTAGCATGGTTGACGACAAGGTCTACAAAACCCACACGCAATCTTTTCGCATAGCTTGCAACATTAAGAAAAACGATCCACACGAACGCTATTTAGTGATAGAAGAATGCCCGGGGTTTACTAAAGAGGAATGTTCAACAGCTTACAGAGAGGGGCGTCAAAAGATAAAGAAGGGAAAGTTGCCCAGGGTAAAGAAGTATCCGAATATGTTGAAGAAAATGATATTGGATTCTATGATAACGTATGTGCCTGCTGATATGGCGCTGCTCGAAATAGACAAGAAAAAGATGGAGAAAAAACGAAAAGAAGTAGAAAAAGCCGCAAAAGACCAAATCAACAAAGACCCCGATTTACACACTCTGCCTGCGTCAAACGACGACGTGTTGCTAAGTATGTGTAAATCTCTGGTAACCCAAGACAAAAATTACGTAGAAGACTACGACGAGTGGATTAAGATAGGGCGTTTGTTGTGGAGTGCTGGAGCTCGTGAGAACGTGTGGATAGAATTTAGCAATATGGCGAAAAATCCTTCTAGTAACGAAGAGTTGCTAAAACAGTGGCGTTATTTTGGAAAACAGAATCTCACGAACGATCCAGAAATGATATACAATTACATTAAAAAACGATGCCCAGAAGCAGTAGACGATGCCCGAATGCTATCCATTGACAGAATGGATGTAACCCCAGCGAGCATATCTCAAACGTTAGCCGCTCTTTACGGCGACAGAGTGGTATTTGACGCAGGATGTTGGTATTACAAAGAAGGGGTTCATTGGGTACAAGATCCTGAGACTTCTCGTTTGGGTGAGATTATTATGACGGATTTTCAGCGTGAGTTGGACCAAAAAATACGCAAGCTGAAGCAGACGAACAAGGAGATAGAGGACCAGAATAAGGGGGAGGATGAAAAAGATGGTGAAATATCTCAAGAGGCAACGTTGAATACGAGTAAGATTGACAAGTACAAGAAGATAAAAGAAATAACAGGTTCTGGAAGGATTGGGCACGATTGGTTTACGCTGAAGGTGTTTTTTGGTCGGCGTCACTTTTCGGAGCGTTTGGACGAGCGGCAAACGATATTGGCATTTGACAACGGGATTATAGATTTGGAAGGTACACCGATAAAAAACTCCGACGGAACTTACAAATACGAGCCTATATTAGATTCGGAAGGGTATCAGCAGTATTCTATTGACAACGTGCCGCTCAAAAAGTTGTGTAGAGAGATTGAGCATTTTGAAATTAGAGAACCAGAAGAGTACATGGATTCCGAAGGCAAACCCCGAATGGAATTTATTCAAAAGAGCTGCGGCTACAGATACATCAGCAAACGAGCAATATTCGACAAAAATACTACATCAGACAATGTGAGAAAAGCATATTTGAGACACGCTCGTGCGTGGAATGCCTATCTTAGAAAAGTATTCCCAGACAAAAAAGAAAGGTCTTACCTAATGTATATGCTAGCAACAACCTTAAACGGCGATATCAACTTTCAACATTTCTACGTGTGGACAGGAACAAACAAATTCCAAAACGGTTCTAACAGTAAGTCTATATTAAAACGCATTGTCGAACTAGTCATGGGAGATTACGCAAACACTTGCACCCCACAGATTTTGACACAAGCAGAACCCGCAGCAAATCAAGCAAATAGCGCCATGATGAATTTAAAAGGTTTGCGTTTGGCTTTTTTTGACGAGCCCGAAACGGCAAACGGTTTGAAAACCAACGTGATAAAGCGTCTTACAGGTGGTGATAAGATTTCTACACGTGAACTACGGTCTACGCAAGTGACGTTTAGATGTAATGCGAAGATGGTGTGTTTGTGTAATGAAATACCGGAGCCTGACAAACGGGATGATGGTTGGTGGCGGCGTATGAAGATATTTCCTTTTATGGCGAAGTTTGTGGATGATCCGGAGGATTCAAAGTGGGAGAGTATTGAATACGTGGAGAAGCGGGATAATAATTTGGAGAAAAACATAGAGCAGTGGAAGTTGCCTATTTTACATAGTTTGTTGGAGTGTTATGTTATATTTAATACGGCTAAAGGTAAAAAGGTATTGATTGAGCACGAGCCGGGCATTGTTAAAGAGTATGCGGGTTTGGGTCGTTCTTTTCCGAAATGCGAACTGATGGAAGACACGCTCCAAGAATTCAAGAACGATGGTAATATAATCAAGGAGTGGTTAGAAGACAATATTGTATCGGACCCGCAAGGCGTACTTTATTGGAAGCACCTTAAACACGCTAAAAACGAAACAATCAAAGCAATTTACAAAAACCAAAAAGCCGAGAAACTTATAAGAGATATCGAGAGTCCTGACGGCGGCGGTCTCGGTCCTCTGTGGGGTCACAAGTCAAGTCCTAAAAAGTTCAGATTTACAGCTTATGTGAGTCCGGATGGGGAAAAGCATATGGAGTGTTGGGGTGGGTGGCGTATTAAAACGGAAGAAGAACGGGAAATGGATCAGTACAAGGCTGATTCGGAAGGTTCGCGGGGAATTGGAAATAGTACGAGTGGCGTTTTTGAGTGTGCTTTTGACGAATAAGGCTTTTGACGAATAAGGCTTTTGACGAAATACAGAAGAAATACAGAATACGCACACAACATACATATTTATCCTTTGTTGGGATAAGTGTGTATTTTGTGTATAATGATTATTAATAAAAGCCTGAATGAGTTAAATTAGGGTTGATAGACCTCCGATAAAAATGGCAGCGGCATATCTGATGCTCATGTCTTTGTTGACTTTGTTCCATAGGATTTGTTGTTCTTGGGTGGTTAAGTGATCCTTCATATATTCTGGCCATTTGTACATGTTGTAATATATTATTTGGATTAATAGTATAGAAAGTGCTTGGTTACAAGATTGTTTTATTAGAAGGTGGGCAAATAACGCACCGAATAGACCGCCGAATAAGTATACGAGCATTCTTCTAGAAGAAATTCTTTCGTAAGCTTTTTTTTGAGAATCGTTGATGCTGTTTATAAACTCTTTTTTGGAAGTTATGGTGGAGCTCATGATTAGCATTATAATGTGAGTTATGAACAGTATTTCTGATATTCTACAATTCGAAGGCATTTATTATATATCCAATATTTTTTTTGAGGTATTGTTGTCGTCTATTGCCGGAATGCCGTCTTCGCCCTTAAGTTTATTTTTGAGAGAATAGTAGTATATTCCGAAGCACCAGTATTTTAGATTGTGGGTGTTTAGTTTTGTTTTTTCTTTTTTGAGCTTATTTTTGAGTACGTAAATCATGTAATGAATACTGAACTCGTGAATGGCGTTTTCGGGGTTTTCTACAATACCGTATACATTTAACGCCTTTTCGTCGTGAATGGCAAAAATTATGTGACTGGTAATTATCCTTCGAGTTTTTTTTTCGGGGGTCACGTAAGTATTTATGGAAAGATCTTTTTTTCTTGCTTTTACGCTATGTTGCCACTCTATTATATATAAAGTTTGAGTGTCGTTTTTTACTATTAATGCGGGGTATTTAATGTAAGACACTGCGCTAGTTATGGCATTTTTACTAGATTCTGGGTAGACAGTTGGTTCGGTTTCTATATATTCTCCCCATTTACCGAGTTTGTATAAAACATTATCGGTATTAACATTGTTGACAAATTTCATATTAGATTTATCGAAATAATTCCCAGTATTGTCAAAAACATCATTTATATTTCTTTTTGCTGATAGAACGGTGGCAGACTTCCTGAAAAATTTAAGACCGGCTTTAGAAAATCCCACTATACGCCCCAAAAAACCGAAAAATAAAAGAGCTTTCATTTTTAATATAAACAGAGATTTTATCACTTCGGATTTTCCGCTACGATAAATTGTAGCACTATCCTTCGCCTATTTTTAAGCGGATTAGTATCATCATAAAAAATACTTTTCCCGTTCTGATCGGTTACATTAACAGTAATACTGCTTAATGTTTTGGCTTGAATGCTGCTTACATAAACTGCTGTGCGTGACAAATACGCTTTAATAAAAGGAGTCCCGGCAACCGAACCAAATTTTTCGTTTGGTATAGTGAATTTTCCTGAAAAAACAGAACTAGATTTTGAAGGGTTGCCGGCGTAAGTGGTTATGTCAAATTCTGGAATTTCCAAGTTAAAGTGAGTTACATCTTTACCTTGTTCGGTGGTGTCCATATTTCCAGTTATATGAGATAAACTGTCTATTCCCTCGCTTTTAAACCCTCCTATAAAGACGCCTTCAAGATAAATAACGGCACTGTTGGTAATGTGAAGAGGACTGTCAAGTTTTACTATAAAATTTGAAATTGACGTAGAATTGCTCGAGGTAAAATAAGATTCAGAATCTAGTGTTATCATTTTAGTTTTGCGTTCTGAACCGGCACGTGTGGGTTCCCAAAAAGTCGACATGTTTTTAATAATAAGATATATATTAATATTTTATTATTTTAAACTTTTGTAGTTTTAAAATTTGTTTGTCGTTAAGTTAGTGTGTATTTACTGGGGAGTTTTTTTTTCGTCACGTTCTATAACTTTGCTGATAATTTTTAGAGCCTTGTTAAGTGTTGGCGTACAAATATCACATGTTTCCTTAATTTGACTCTTAGTAACTTTTAGACCTGCTTTGATAATATTATGATACAAAACTCCCGCAATACCAGAAGCTGGCGCAAGGGTAGAAAGTTCGTGTTTGTATTTTTCGTACATTTCTTGAGAATGTTTTACGAGAATCCAATGAGTTCTTGGAACCCCGATAGAGGATGCTAAACGGTTAAACTGCGATTCTTCGTGGGTGTCGCTAGACAGTATATCTTCTCTATTTTCAGTAATCATAATTTCTTTGAAAATCTTTCTACCTTTTGTAATTTCAGTGCTCGGAATAAACAAAGCATCCGCCACCGTATCCTGAGTTATTCCAATCTTCGTACGGTAGCAAGCAAACAGCAAAGAGTTCCCAATAAGCCCTCTTCTGTTAGCACCTCTACAAACCTTATCAGATTTGGCAATCACAGTCCAAATCTCTTTAGCATTCGAAAGAGGAGCACTGTTCCCAAGCGTAACGCAAGCTTTCTTAAACATACAAGACACTTTCCAAAAATCTTTCTGTTTGTGACTTATGTATCTGACGTTCAATCTTGACATATCGTATAATCTTTTTGTACCGTCTTTACAAATAAATTCCTGTTTGTATCCTTTGGGGTATACAGGTATAGCCCCTGTGTCGAAGGGGTTTGAGCTATCCTTAGATAAGTGGTGATGGTTTCTGTCTGTGCCTATTCCTTGGTCATCTTTATAATTGTTTACGCCGTCAACTCTTATAAAGTATCTAAGAGTCATACCGCAGTTTGTACAACAAACTGAGCCGTCTAAATTGTTTTCAACGACATAATCGCAACTGCTGCCGCAACTATTACAACCGTCAACGATGGGGTTGTAAATGTTATTTTCTGGTACGTGTTGTGTATGTTTTTCTAGTTCGCAGGATCCGGTTTGGAGAAATCTTAAGCTTATATCGTCTAATTCTGGTGTGTGTATTAAACAGGTCATATAACAATGGTATCTATAGTAAAGATTAAATCCTTAGGTAAATTGACGAAGGTATTTTTTTTTAAGCGGAGAATAGTTTTCTCAGGGAATCCGAAGGTTTGGTTTCTGGTTCTTTGATGCTTGCTACTGTTTGGTCAGATATTTGACTTCCTGTTATTTTGCCGTGGGTGTAGCAGCAAGCTTTGTTTGTGTTTTGGGGTGTTATAGCTTGTGTATTTTGTCCGAATATCCGGGTGTTTACGTTCATCTTTATTTGTTTGTTTTTAATTTCTGGCACGAGTTCTTGTAGTTTTTTAATTAAAGATTCTAAACTTTTCGGGTAAGTTACGGATTCTAAGCTGGGAATTTGTAATTCTTGTAATACAGACCCGACAGCTTGGCAATTCATGTCTACCCCTTTAACCTGAAAAGTTTCCTTTTTGTCGGGTCCGTCGGGTCCGTCGGCTTCTTGAGCAAGTTTAATTTTGTGAATGAGCCAAGGTTCGCTTTTTTTGTCTGTGTCGGAACCTCTCGTTGCTACGGCTCTGCACTGAATTGCGAAATATCTTTTGGTGTGAAAAAGCGTAAATGTGATGACAGCGGCATTTTTTGCTAAATAGCCTGAAAGGTCGATAATGGTAAAGTCTTCGCCTATCATGGGGGCGGCTTTGGAAGGTGTTTTGATAGTTTTAATGGTATCTTTTATTTTGTAGACTATAAAATCGGATAAAGATTTGGAATCTTCTGAGTCGATATCCATTTTAACAGAACAGTCAAGGTCCTGTATCTTTTCTCCCGAAGACATTTTGTCGAAAACTTTTTTGATTAAGTCTTCGTAAGATTCGGGTTTTACGACTGCTAATTCTTCGAAAGGTTTAAATGCTTCTTTGACAGAAACCGGAGTTTTCGAAATTCCTAGATTATCGTAATTACATTTAGTAAGTAAGAAAACTAAACAAACTAAAAAAATAACTTTTAGCAATACTATTTCTTTCATCTTATTTATTAATACACAATATTTTTTACAAATGTGCGGCGTATTTATTTTTTTTAATATAAATTAATTACTAATAAGAACCTCATGGATTTACGGGGACACCCTTCTAATAATACAAGTCAACAAAATTCTAATGCCGAAGAATGGTATCTTTTCTACAGTCCAAGATCGCCTCCTTGTGTCACTTTTATAAAAGAAGCAAAAAAAATAGACAACGTCAGAGAAAAAATAAATCTAATCGACGTAGATCAGAATCCTAAAGAGATAATAAAAGACAACCCCTGGATAAAGCAGCACGGACTTCCTTCTCTTGCCATGAACGGGACCGTATTATCCGGAAAAAATCTTTTTAACTGGCTTAAGGAAATTCAAAACGAAAACCGTTCTTCGTCACAGCCTGTTCCGAGAAACAATTTAGAAACATCTAACAGTCCTGAAAACAACGAACCGTCCGCCTTAAACTTGGGAGAAATGCCATTTGTAGACGGAGGTGGATTTAGCGAACTTGATACGGGATTAACTGGTGAAATTTCCACATCGGCTTACAGTTCTATAGGAGCAAAACAAGGATGTGAAGGTATGGACCACGAAAAATACGAGGAAAAAACTGGTAAATCGGCAGGTATAAGTTTAGATGATTTGGCAAACAGTAGGAAGAAACAATCGTTTTAATGATGAGCTTCTTTGTTTAAAACTTGTTAATTAAATTATTAACAGTTGTTAATACCTTAATACGTGTATGTTTGAACCAATTCCTTCTGAAGAAAATAATAGTAATTCCACTTTTTCTCTGATAGAAACTCCTGATGAAACGACAAATATAACAGATTTGTACCAAAAAGAAGAACTAGATAGAATTATTTCTAACAACAATTCCTCAAAAATACCAGAAAGGTACAAAAAACCAAAAGATACAACGCAACAAAGAACCGAACTAGAAAATTTCAAAAACAAAATCGGAACCAGAAAATGCTACACGTGCTTTCCAAAACGTCTTGCCAAAGACCATACCATAACAATAGATTACGAAAACAAAGTTAAATTTCATTTTGATATGTGTAATAGACCTTTAATTATAGCCACACCGTTCTCTCACATAAATACCCTATCCGGATTTGAAAACCCCGAACATCTTTCCTGTTTTTTCACAGCTATTAAATTATTTTGCGATTTCTGGAATATTAAGGATTACCAAATTCAAATTAATCACGGAGCCTGGCAAAATCATTCACATTTACACGTGAAAATAAGAGCTAACGAAGATTTTTTACACAAACTAAGACAAGACCACTTCAAACTATTAAAACTTAAAAAAGAAAGAGGCGAACAATAATGCGGACATAGACTAAATCTAATATTCTTTAGTATATTTATCATTATGCCTAAAGGTGGAAATAATGCAGCACCAGTTATGCCAGATATGTCAGCCTTGTTGGAAAGTGTTATTAACGGTATGCCAGGCGTAAAAGATTTGCCGAAAGAGGAGAAAAAGAAAATGAAGAGAGCTATAAGAGAAACTAGCGAAAAAGTTAAACAACTCGATTTGGAATCTCTTATTAAAGACAGTTTTAACCTAACCGACGATAACAACCAACAAAGCACTAAGGTTTCAAAAAGAAAAAGCAACAAGATCGAGGAACTGCCTCCTCCTCCTCCTTCTCAAAAAATGATTGAGCAAGCCCAGCAAGCCCAGGAAGCCCAGGAAGCCCAGGAAGCCCAAGAAGCCCAG
>MDTC01071160.1_pt1 | contig 14627 bp, 14 predicted proteins | sample 811181 | NCBI WGS metagenome assembly MDTC01 (sample SAMN05326644, study PRJNA326480) | marine metagenome | isolation source: seawater | place: Pacific Ocean: North | collected 2011 | reverse complement strand
GTGAATTTATTAATATTATATTTTTCATTCATATAAATAGTTTTTTTATCATCTTTATCTGTGCAATTTATGGAATTAGGTGAAAGTGTATTTGATTCAGTAATACCACTTATCAAAGCTTCAGCCATTTTTCCAGAACCAATAAATGAAATTTTCATTATTGATCCTTTGTATTGTATTGAAATTTAGGAAGAGATTTATTCGCAGCAACATGTATTGCTAATTTGATTGATTCTTTGAAACTAGTATGGTCAGCAATTCCTTTATCTGCTATATCAAAAGCTGTTCCATGGTCTACTGAAGCTCGAATAAAAGGTAAACCTAGATTTAAACTTACACTATGTTCCCAATTATGTACTTTTATTGGGATATGCCCCTGATCATGATATTGTGCTAATACGACATCATATTCACCATTGATTGCTTGGTTAAATATTGTGTCAGCTGGGATCGGTCCTTTGACATCAATCCCTTCTGATTGTGCTTTAGAAACAGCAGGAAGAATATGTTCTTTTTCTTCTGTTCCAAACAAACCTCCATCAGAACCATGGGGGTTTAATGCAGATACACCAATCTTTGGTTTTTTGAATCCATATTTTTTAAAATCAGTGTGTATTAATTCTATTTTGGAATAAACATTTTTAAAAGTGACGTAATCACATGCTTTTTTTAAAGATTTATGAGTGCTTAAATGCACAACACGTAATCCTGGTGTCATTAACATTGTAGCAACATTTTTGGATTCTGTTTGCTCTTGAAATAACTCCATATGTCCTATAGCTTTGCTTCCGGTCAAACCACATGATTCTTTATTTATAGGGCATGAAACAACAGCAGCTACTTGTTTACTATGTGCTAGTCTTCCTGAATGCAGAACCCATTTCATCGAAGCATCGCCTGCTATAGCAGATATAACACCTGGTGAAATTTTACTAAAATCTAAATTTGAATCATCCATTACAGGTATTATTTCTAAGTTTAATTCGGATATTTTAGAGAGAGAATCAATTTTTAAGAATTTTAAATGAGTTTTGATTAATTTATCTATATGTTCTAACGCATCAAAATTACCCAAAATCAATGGTTGAAAATCATATTCAAATATTATTTCACTTAAAGATTTGCATATGATTTCAGCCCCTATTCCACAAGGGTCTCCCATGCTAATAGCTATTATAGGTTTATTTTTTACAGACATTTGAATTACAGTATTTAAATTTATAAATTATAAATTTAAATTATTAACCACATTTTGAATACCCACATTCATGGCAATTTAAGCAACCTTCTTCAAAAATTAAATTCGATCCATGGCATTCCGGACAAGGCATTCTAATTTTAGTATGTTCAGTAATTGTATCTTTGCTCTCAGAATTATGATTGACCCCATTGCTGTTACTTTGATCTGATGTTGTGTTATTACTATCAGATTTAGTTATATCTATACCTATTTTTTCTATTGAGTCTACAGATGAATGTTTAGCTAAAACGTGAGCAACAGCATCTGGTGCTGATAATATCAATTTCCCATTATCCCACACAGGTAAATCAGATATACCTCTTAATTCATTTACTATTTCTTTAGGGTTAATTCCTGATCTTAAAGCAAGTGAAATCAACCTGGAAACGGCTTCTAAATTTGCTGAATCACTTGACCCGGCCTTACCAAGATTTGTAAATACTTCGAAAGGGTCAGATTGTTGATCGAAATTAACAGTTACATACATGTTTCCATGCCCGGTTCTGATTTTTTCAGTTACACCGGGTACAGTTGACGGGCGATTTCTTGGTTGAGGTACATTTGTTTCAAGAACTTTTTCAACATCATTTGTTGTTTTATTGTTATTTGTTGAAACTAATACTTCTTTTTCTCGGCTGCCTGCTCTGTAAACAGTTATCCCTTTGCAACCTAGTTCCCATGCTAAAGTATAAGCTTCTTCAATATCTTCTTTAGTAGCTTCATTTGGTAAATTTATAGTTTTGGATATTCCACTATCGACATATTTTTGAAATATGGCCTGAGTTTTAACATGCCATTTTGGTGATATCATTGGACTTTCAACAAAAATTTTGTTTTGTTCATCTGACATTAAAGATCTTATGTCTCCGCCGCCGTCTAGATATTTATCTAAATTAATATTCTCATTTTTTTCATCGATAATGTTTTCGTCTAATTGTTTTTTTAAATCTTCGTTAATATAAAAAAGTTCTATACCTTCTAATGCAGCAGACATATTATGTTTTTTATATGCTATTCCAAATAAAGGTTCTATTCCACTTGAACAATTCGAAATCATACTTATTGTTCCTGTCGGAGCGATACTTAATCTCCATGCATTTCGCATAGTTTCCCATTTCCCGCCATTTTTAATATTTAATGTACTTTTATCAAATGCAGGGAAATCTCCTTTTAATTTGCCTAAATGTGAACTATATCTATCAGCAGTATCTTGTAATATTGCTCCAATACGATCAGCTAAATTTATAGCTTCATCAGAATCATAAGCAATATCCATTCTTATTAATAAATCTGCCCACCCCATTAATCCAAGACCAATTTTTCTTGTTAAGGAGTTCATTTCAATTGTTTTGTCTGTTGGATGATTATTTGCATCAATAACATTATCTAAAAATCTCACACATATTCTTGTTGTTTCTATAAATCTATCTTCTTGAAATTCTTTATCATTAACAAAATTACCTAAATTTATACTACCTAAATTACATGATTCACCCGATAAAAGGGGTTGTTCCCCACAAGGGTTAGTTGCATTGATTTGTCCAATTTCAGGTGTCGTATTATCTTCATTGATTTTATCTAACCAAACCATACCTGGTTCTCCATTTAACCATCCCCCATCAATCATCATTGAAAAAATTTCTCTTGCTTTTATATATTCTCCATCCTTTTTTGGGGTTGTGTAAGATTTTTTGTCCAAAGGCCATGCAAGTTTAATATAATTGTCATCTTTAACAGCTTTCATAAAATTGGCATCGGCTCCTACAGAAATGTTAAAGTTAGTTATTTCCCCTTCAGTTGTTTTGCAGGTAATAAAATCTTTAATATTGGGGTGATATACTGACATTATAGCCATGTGGGCTCCGTCTCTTTTTCCTCCTTGAGTAATCATAGTTCCTACTTCTGATAATAAGTTTAGTACTGCGATTGGACCGCAAGCTTTTCCGTGTGTTGATCTGATTTTGTCTCCTACTGGGCGTATATCACTTAATGAGAATCCTATTCCTCCACCAAATTTTTCTATCATTGCTTGCTCAGACGCAGCAGTCATTATTCCTTGCATGCTATCTTCTATATCAAGCACGTAACATGCACTTAGAGTCCCATGTCCTGTGCCGGCGTTCATTAGGGTAGGGCTATTTGCCATAAAATCCAAATCCCACATAAGATTGAAAAATTTATTTTCCCATGTTTTTATTTCTTCTTTAGTTGCCCCATATTTTTCTTCTTGCTTTGCTAAATGCTGAGATATTCTTACAAACATTTCACGCGGGGATTCTATAATTTCATTATTTTGGCCTTTTAATAAGTACCTTTTTTCAAGTATTTTAAGAGCGTTTTCAGAAAATAAGCCATTTTCTTTAGTTACCATAATATTACCTCCGTTATTTTAAATTACTTTTATTTTTTTCACCCGCTAACAGTGAATCAATTTCTTTTTTAAATGATTCTACGTTTTCAAATTCTCTATAAACGCTTGCATATCTTATGTAGGCAACTCTGTCTAAGTTTTCAAGTCCTGTCATTACTTTTTGGCCAATTTTCTTGGTACTAATTTCATTTTTACCTGAAATTTCTATTTCTGATTCGATGTCTAATATTATTTTACTTAAAGACCTATTAGATATTGGCCTTTTTGCACAAGCTTTATTTAAACTGTTCCATATTTTTTCTTCATCGAATTGTTCGATTCTTCCATCAGATTTAGTAACTATTACAGATTTTGTTTGTATGGTTTCATAAGTGGTAAATCTTTTGTTACATTTCAAGCATTCTCTTCTTCTTCTTATGCCTTTCGATATATCTCTCGAATCTACAACTTTTGATTGTGTTGAATCACAATATAGACAAATCATGTTTACTACCATATATGGGGTGTGAGACATGAATTTACCACTATATCTAGATATGTGTCAATAAAAAAGTGCCGCTTTTTTAGCGGCACTTTTTTATTATTATTATTATTAAGATTACTTAACTAGCTTTTGTTCTCGTATATTTACGTAAAAATGGGGGAAGATCAAGAGGACTAAATACTCCTTCTGTCTCCTGCTCATCCATTCCTTCTATGTAATCTTCGTAATCATCTTCTATTATGCTTAATGATTCCGGCGTGTCAAATCCTGTAGCTATAATAGTTACCCTTATTTCACTATTCATTTTCTCATCTGTTCCCATTCCAAAGATCATATTTACTTTAGGATCAGCTAGTTGATTTATTTCTTGGGCTGCTATTTCTAATTCAGATAATTTCAAATCTGAACCACCTACAATATTAAATAAAACACCAGTTGCGCCATCTATATTTATATCTAACAATGGATTTGATAGTGCTTGCCTTACAGCTTCAATTGCTCGATCTTCTCCAGCTCCATAACCAATTGACATCCAAGCTGGTCCAGCATTTCTCATAATAGCATTTACATCAGCAAAATCTGTGTTTATTTCTCCCCGAGTTGTTACAACCTCAGCTATGGATTGCACTCCAATCCTAAGAACATCATCAGCCATTCTGAATGCATTTTCTGTTGTGATTTCTTCTTCACATATGATATTTAATCTTTCATTTGGAATAGCTAATAAAGTATCACAATGTTTTCTTAATTCGTTTATGCCTTTATCAGCTACTTCAGCTCTTCTAGCACCTTCAAATGCAAAAGGTTTGGTAACTACACCCACTACTAGAGCTCCTGATTCTTTAGCAATTTTTGCAACAATTGGAGCAGCACCTGTTCCTGTACCTCCCCCCATTCCAGCTGCAATAAAAATCATATCAGCTCCTAATAAGTGTTGTTGTATTTCAGCTTCTGATTCTTCAGCCGAAGCTGTACCTTTGGAAGGATCACCACCGACCCCTTGTCCTTTTGTTAATTTTTCTCCTATTCTTATACTGGTAGGTATATCTAATCCTAATAATGATTGTGCATCTGTGTTTAGCGCAAGATAATCAACTCCGACTAAACGTTCTTTGTACATTCTTGTAATAGCATTACATCCCCCTCCGCCAACACCTACCACTTTAATTTTTGCTGCGCCTACTATTTCATTACTTATCATTGCTGATCTCCTTTAATTATATTGTTTATTATCTGCTGGCTAATTTTTTTTATGTTATTGTAATATTTTTTTAGAATATTCATTAAAAACCTTTTTTGAATACTAAAGGAATAGGAATATGGGTCATTTTTTTGAATTTTTCCTGGTTCAAAACTAGAGTCTGAAGTTTCGTTTAAAATACCTCCAATTGCCCAAAGAACCATTCCCAAGACAGTAGAAAAACGAGGATTTTTTAGTTCATCTGGTATATTTTTGAATTTAACAAGGTTGTTTAAACCTATTTTGGGGCTTCCGATTCTTACATTCGTTGTGATATTTCTTGCTATAAGTTCAGATAACCCATTCAAATTACTTGTTCCTCCAGTAAGAATAATTTTATATTGTGGATTATTTTCAAAATCTATTTGCTTTGTCTTGATCTTTATTAATTTTACTAACTCTTGTGCTCTTTCTCTTGTTAACCGTATTAATTCATTACGAGGAACACTTATAGGCTCTGGAGATAATTTACTTTTCATTTCTATTTCTTGTACTGTATTGTTTTTTATATTTGTTGTGGCAGAACCGAATTTAATTTTGATATCTTCTGCTTCTCTTGAATCAATTTTATATGTACTAGCTATGTCGTTTGTAAAATGAAATCCTCCGACCGGGATAACTGCCGTGTATTCAACTCTTTTATTTTTGAAGAACATTAAATCTGTTGTACCTCCACCAATATCTACCATTAAAACACCATCATTTTTTTCATTCTCATTTATTACTGAATGAGAACTTGCCAAAGGTTCAAGTATAAGCCCATCTGATTGAATGTTAGCGTCATTAGCTGATTGTATTAATTTTGTTACTGCAGAAGGAGAAGCTGAAATTAAATGCGTTTTAACAGATAGATTTGAGCTATGCATTCCTATTGGATTTAAAATTTCTTCTGCTCCATCTACTGAATAACCTATGGGGATAGTATGTAAAATAGATTTATTTTCAATATTTTGTTCAGCATTTTTTAATGGGTTTTTGATAATATCTTCCCTTGTAATTACTCCTGATTTAGCTACAGAATCTAATTTATCCCATCTATCTTCAAAATTTACGTGTGATCCGGTTATCCCTAAAAATGCTGATTTTATATTTAAATTGTAATATTGTTTCAATATGCTTATTGATTGATTTATACCTTCAGATGTTTTTTCAACATCTACTACATTGCCTTTACTAAGCCCTTTGCATGGAACCACACTGTGCCCTAATATATCAATTGATCCTGATTTGGAATATTTCGCAACTATGGTTGCTATTTTTGTGGTCCCTATATCTATAGCTGTAATTGAGTTATATTCCATTTATACCAATCTCTCAATAATTCTTAATTTTGCACTTCTACTGCTGGGGTTTTTTAATTGTTCTTTATACTCGGGTTTAATTACTTTTTTATTGACCAAATTAAATTTTTTATGATTATATGTTGATTGTTTATATTCTTTAAAAATATTTTTCACTAACCTGTCTTCACTTGAATGGTACGTTAAAGCAAAAACCCTGCCATTGATTCCAATTATTTCCAATGATGATTCCAGCCCTGATTTAATATTTTCAAATTCTTGATTAACTTCTATTCTTATGGCTTGAAATACTCTTGTGATAATTTTGATTAAATTTTTATAGGGTACTTTTTTGAAAAAGCTTTTACACACAGACATAAGTTTTTCGCCATTATTTATTGGTCTGTTTTTTATTATGTGATCAATGAATTTTTTGGAGTTTTTATTAATGGGAAAATCGGCATTTAATGACAAAATTTGAATAAGTTTTTCTTTTGAATATTTATTTATTATTTCATAGGCTGTCAAAGGATTGTGTTGAGTGTCAAATCTCATGTCTAATCTGCTATTACTGTTGTAACTAAATCCTCTTTTTAAATCCTGAAGATGATAATTGGATAAACCAAAATCAAAAATTATATTATCAATATCATTAATTTGTTGCTCTTTGGCTATTTTGATTATATTTGAATAATTATCATGAATAAAATTAATTTGTTTGAATTTGCGTAAATTATTCATTGCTATATTTAAAATTTCAGAATCAGTGTCTATCCCAATGATATTTACATCATGGGTATGCTTTAATATTTCTTTAGTTATTCCCCCTTCACCAATAGTACAGTCAAATATTGTTGTTTTTGCTTTACTTAAATGTAAATGTTCAATAATTTTTCCAGATAATACAGGGATATGAAATGAATTCAAACTTTAGAACCGCATATAATTGATAAATATGTTGAGATTCTTGCAAATATATAAATTGATTTGCAAGGTAAATTAAGTTCTTTTTTTTATATAATAAATATATTGATAAGGAGAGTAATGAAATACATTGTTATAACTGTTAGCGATACATCCAGCTTTGATGCAAAAAAAGATTTGAGTGGTCCTGGAATTATAAAATTTATGGGTAAGGAAAATATTTTATTGGGAAAAGAAATTATATCTGACGATGTTGATAAAATAATTTTCACACTTAATAAATGGCTTGCAGTCGAAGATTTAGATCTGATTTTGACAACTGGAGGTACAGGTATAGGCCCGAGAGATGTTACTCCTGAGGCAACGAAAAAAGTTATTGATTACGAAATCCCAGGTATTCCTGAACTGATGAGAGTAAAAAATTATTTAAATACTGATTATGTTTCTTTGAGTAGAGCAGTAGCAGGAGTTAAATCTGAAAAATTAATTATTAATTTACCTGGAAGTTTAAAAGCTGTTCAAGAGAATTTAAAAATAATTTATCCTCTTTTAACCCATGCGATAGAACTTATTAATGGCAATACTAAACATTAGGAATATAAATTAGAATGAATATTCATACGTTATCATTATTTCCTGAATTAATTAAAAATTCTTTAAGTGAAGGAGTAATCCAAAAAGCTGTAAAAAATAAACTTTTAAGTTTAAGTTATTATGATTTAAGAGATTTTGGTATAGGGAAATATAAACAGGTTGATGATACTATTTATGGCGGTGGTCCTGGAATGGTACTCAAACCAGAACCAATTTTTGATGGCGTAAATAAAATTAAATCTGATAATTTAATAGATGATTGTCCTGTAATTTTAATGAGTCCTCAGGGAAAAGTTTTAAATCAAAAGATGGCAAAAAAGGTAAGTAAATATAAAGATATTATTGTAATTGCAGGAAGATATGAGGGTGTTGATGAAAGAATTGTGAATAATTTAGTTTCTGATGAAATTAGTATAGGAGATTATATATTAACTGGAGGTGAATTACCTGCTGCAATATTTATTGAAGTTGTTACCAGAATGATTCCTGGTGTTGTGGGTAATATAGAATCGATAGAATTGGATTCTATAACAAATAAAATGTTGAAATATCCTGTATATACTAAACCTAAAATATTCAGAGGAATTGAAGTTCCAGATATTCTTTTTTCTGGTAATCATAAAGAAATATCTGATTGGCGTCAGAAAAATTCATACGAAAATACAAAAAAGAAACGCCCAGATCTTATTTAAATTGAAATTTATTTGAAAATAATACCTATACTTATTGAATACATTAAAGTTCACTGATAATATATTTCTCTTGATTATAATGTTATTAATTAAATAAAACAGAAGATGGCAAAGTCTATAACAAAAATAAATTCTGAGAAAGCGTATGATTTTAGATCTGGTGATACTATTAAGGTTGATGTTAAGGTTACTGAAGGAGAAAGAACCAGGATTCAAAGCTTCAGAGGTGTTGTTATCAAAATCCGAGGAACGGGTGTTGGTAAATCTTTCACTGTAAGAAAAGCGGAGCAAAATTTTGGTGTTGAAAGAACTTTTCCGTATGAATGTCCTTCTATAGATTCAATTGAAGTCCTTCGAAAAGGAAAAGTAAGAAGAGCAAAACTTTATTACTTAAGAGGTCTTTCAGACAGAAAAAGCAGAATTAAAGAATCCAGATAAATTTATTTTAGTTTTTGTACTATATTATTTGAAATTTTATTATATTCATGATTTGCTTCAAGATCATCAATGTAAGCAATTGTACTAGGATCACTATAACTTTTTCTCATTTCAATATTTCCTAAAAAATCTATCCCCATATCTTTTGATATTTCTTTACCTGCCCCTGTTCCAAAAAATTCTCCAGTGAAATTTTCTATTACTCCATAAATATTATGATTAAGTTTTTTTATCATATTGATTGACCTGATAGCATCTAGCTTTGCTAATTCTTGAGGTGTAGTTACAATAACAAATCCATCTAAATCTAAAGTCTGCATAACAGTTAATGGAGCATCTGAGGTACCAGGAGGTAGGTCTACTAGTAGTATATCTATGTCTGCCCAATTAGTACCGGACAAAAGTTGATTTATAGCATTGTGTATCATAGGGCCTCTGAAAATTATAGCTTCATCTTCATTTTTTTGAAAAAATCCCATAGACATTACTTTTATTCCATGTTGTTCTGGAGGTATCATTTTATCTTGTTCATCAACTGTGGGTTTGTCATTAATTCCTAAAGCTTTGGTTACATTAGGGCAATCTATATCAACATCAAAAATTCCTGTTTTATAGCCTAGGTTATTTAAAGACATCGCGAGATTAATTGTTACGGATGTTTTTCCCACTCCCCCTTTGCCACTATAAACTCCAATTTTAGTTTTTATTGGTTCTAATGAATTTGCAAGTTGTTTCCTTTGCTCAAATTGATTTTTGAGTTGTTGGATTTTTGATTTTGCTTGATCTACATTCTGTTGATTTATTGGGTTTCTATTCATATGAGTTAAAATTAATTTTCAGATTTTTATAAATTTATTACGACAGAGGATATAAGAATTATTAATCAATACCTAATTCTTTTTTGCCTTCTTCGCTAATCATTTCCGGATTCCATGGGGGTTCAAATACTATATCTACTTCAACATCATCTACTTCTTCTATTTCAGCAATTCTCCATTCGGCTTGTTGTGCAATGTATGGACCCATTCCACAGCCTGCAAAGGTAAGGGTCATTTTTACTTTGACATCTGCTTCCGCTATATCAACTCCATAAACTAAGCCTAGGTCAACGATATTAACTGGTATTTCAGGGTCATAAACATCTCTTAAGGCTTCATAGATTAAATCTTCACTTAATAGTTTTTTTGTGCTCATTTGTTTAACTCTAATTTATATCTATATATTGTAATACATATATAGATATAAATGAAATATTACTTATTCATTTTATTAATATAATCTCTAATTTTTGCGGCTTTTTCAAACTCAAGTTTTTCTGCAAACTGATACATTTTGGATTCTAACTCTTGTATATTAAATTCTGTAAGTTCATCTTCTAAGTTTTTCATATTTATATTCTTAATATTTATGATTTCTTCCTTTTTAGTTATTCTTTCATTTATATCTCTTATTTCTTTAATAATTGATTTAGGAGTAATATTATTTTTTTTGTTATATGATTCTTGAAGGCTTCTCCTTCTATATGTTTCTGATATCGCAATATTCATAGAATTTGTTATTTTATCGGCATACATGATGACTTTACCTGCATCATTTCTTGCAGCTCTACCAATTGTTTGAATTAATGATGATGCGGATCTTAAATAACCTTCCTTGTCAGCATCAAGAATTGTTACTAAACTTACCTCTGGAAGATCTAATCCTTCTCTTAGTAAGTTTATTCCTACTATAACATCATAGGTTCCATTTCTAAATTCAGTTAAAATTTTGCTTCTTGATAATGTGTCAATTTCAGAATGTAAATAATGTGTTTTGATATTGGCGCCTTCAATATAATCAGACAATTCTTCTGCCATTCTTTTGGTTAGAGTTGTGACTAAGGTTCTTTCTTTTTTGGAAATTCTATCTTTTATTTCACTAATTAGATCATCAATTTGATTTTTGGTTGGCCTTACTTCTATTATGGGATCCAACAACCCTGTTGGTCTTATTATTTGTTCGACAATGTTATGACTTTCTTTCAATTCATATTCTGTTGGAGTTGCAGATACATATATGATTTGATTGGCTATAGAATTAAACTCTTCGTATTGTAGTGGTCTATTATCTAATGCTGAAGGGAGTCTGAATCCATATTCAACTAAAGTATTTTTCCTGGATTTATCACCTTTGTACATCCCTCTCATCTGAGGGATAGTCATATGTGATTCATCAATAAATATTAAATAATCATCATTGAAATAATCTAATAATGTATACGGCCTTGTACCTGCTTTTCTTCGATCTAAGTGTCTTGAATAATTTTCAATCCCTGAGCAGTAACCATTTAATTCCATCATTTCAAGATCAAATAAAGTTCTCGTTTTCAATCGGTTTGATTCAATTATTTTGTCTGCCTTGTTTAATTTAATTAATTCTTCATCTAATTCTTTCTGAATATCTTTCATTGCTAGTTTTAGTTTTTCTTCTTTAGTTACGAAATGACTAGCTGGATAAATTGATATAGAGTCTAATTCAGAAATGACTTCTCCTGAGATTCTATTTATTTTTTTTATTTTATCTACTGTATCACCCCAAAATTCAAATCTTATTGCATTTGTTTCGTATGCTAATATAATTTCAAGTGAATCTCCTCTGACACGAAAATTTCCTCTTTTAAATTCATAATCATTTCTTTCATATTGCATTTCTATTAAATTTTTCATGAATGCTTTCATTGAAGTTTTATCAGACACATTTACGTCCAAAATGAATCCCATATATTCTGAAGGTGCTCCAAGGCCGTAAATTGCTGATACAGAAGCTACAACTACTACATCACTTTTTGTTAATAAAGATTTTGTAGCCGAATGTCTTAATTTATCAATTTCTTCATTTATTGTTGCCTCTTTTTCTATTAGAAGATCTCTTGAAGGAACATATGCCTCAGGTTGGTAATAATCATAATAACTAACAAAATATTCCACAGAATTTTCAGGAAAATATTCTTTAAATTCCATGGCTAATTGAGCTGCCAAAGTTTTATTGTGTGCTAATACCAAGGTTGGTTTTTGCACTTTTTCAATTACACAAGCCATAGTAAATGTTTTCCCACTGCCTGTTACTCCAAGTAAAGTTTGCCTTTTGTTACCAGAAATAATGCCGTCCGACAATTTTTTTATCGCAGTAGGTTGATCTCCCTTTGGTTGCAATTTATCTATTACATTAAATTTTTCCATTAATAAATTATAATATTAATAGAGTTTATTTGTTACTGAGGTCTTGCTATTAATGTGATATCTAGATCAAGTGAATTTGAATCTCTAAAAATTGTAAAGGTTACCGAATCACCCGGACTGTAATCAGAAAATAGCAAAGTTAATAAATCACTCATTGATTTGATAGGAATGGTATTTATTGCAGTTAATATATCACCACCAGAGGGATAAGTGTTATTGTTGTCTGAAACAGTACCAGTATATCCTAATAAACCTCCCAAATCTGCGGGGCTATCTTTTACTATGTCTATCACCATAACACCATCTACATTTGAATCTATTTCTAACGCATTTTTAAGATTTGAGTTAAGATCCATTGCGGTTATCCCAATATAAGGATACTCAAATTTTTCTCCTCTGATTAAGGTTGGTATGATTTTTTTAACACTATTTATAGGTATTGCAAACCCTATCCCTGCATTTCCACCACTTCTACTCATTATTTGCGAATTTATTCCAATGACATTGCCATCTATATCCATTAAAGGACCACCAGAATTTCCTGGATTTATTGCTGCATCTGTTTGTATAACGTTAGGGATAGAAAACACAGTGTTTTGGCTAGGGACAGTTCTTTTTATTGCACTTACTATCCCACTAGACATACTAAATTCTTGCCCAAAGGGGCTTCCAATTACAATCGTGTGATTCCCAACTTTTACGTTTGTAGAATCCCCAAGATTAAGTGGTGTTAAAATTTTGCCATTTGAATTTACTTTCAGAATCGCCAGATCTGAATTTGGATCAAGTCCAATGACTGAAGCTAGGTATTGAGCTCCGTCGGCAAATTCTACATCAACTATTGAAGCACTTGCTACTACATGATAATTTGTTACAATGTGCCCTTCAGTATCCCAAATAAATCCTGACCCTTCTCCTGTTCGTTCTTGGTTTTGAAAAAAACCGGAACCTGTTTGTCTTACTTTTATATGAACAATTGAAGGAAGGGAAGTGGAATAAATTGTATTTAGTTGAGATTCTTTAGCCTTAAGCAGTTGAAGGTTGTTAAATTTATTTTTTGCTTCACTATTATTGACTAAGAATTGATTAGTAATACTTTCACTCGAAGCATCTTGATTTGAATTTAAACCTGTTGAACATGCTATTAGTAATAAAGTTGAGATTATGGTAATTAAAGTTTTCATATAATTATTTAGATTAGAATTTCATAAGTAACATCTTAATCTTATTAATATATTATTAAGAAAATTTTAAGATTAGTCATTCGTAATTGAAATTTTATCGAGTATTAGTCTTATTAATTCTTCAGATGTAAGGGATTGATTATTATTATCTGATAAATTTATTTCATTAATTATTTTTTTTATTTGATCTGGAGGATAACCTAAAGCTTGTACGGCCTGATTTGCTTCTATTTGGATTTCAAGGTCTACATTAGTGGCACTATGAGGAATATTATCCAGTTGTCCCTGAAGTTGTATTAAAATTAACTTTGCAGTTTTTTCACCTATACCTGAAACTTGTTTTATAATATTGTGATTATTGCTGGCAACTGATTCTATTATTTCATCCCCAGTTATTGTTGATAATATTGATATAGCTACTTTAGAACCAACTCCTTTTACAGTAATTAGTTTTTGAAAAAGTTCTCTTTCATTATTTTCTAAAAAACCAATCAAAGTTAAACTATCTTCTTTCACATCTAAAACAGTGGATATTTTAATATCATCGCCCTCAGCAAGGCTTAAATATTTGCCTGAAGAAGGGATTAATATAGACAAATTTATAGGACCAACATTGATCACAAGATCGTTATTATTTATCGATACTATTTTTCCGTATATTGATTCAATCATATTTCAGTTAATGTTATTAATGTTTTTTTTTCATTTTTTTTACATAAAGAGAATTCAGCTTCTAACTTTACTTTAGATGGGCTATCATCTTCAATAAGCCCTGAATCAACAATGCCATCTAATGTACATTTCATACCTATTATTAAATTATCAAGATCAATTTCTCTTGTGTTATAAAAATGATAATGGACTGTTATTCTCGGTTTTAATGTTTTTATACTTGTTTCTTGCATTGCATCCAATGCCAAAAATTTTGCTGTCTCTCTTCTTTGTCTATTAATATTTCTTAT
>MDTC01172996.1_pt1 | contig 14628 bp, 28 predicted proteins | sample 811181 | NCBI WGS metagenome assembly MDTC01 (sample SAMN05326644, study PRJNA326480) | marine metagenome | isolation source: seawater | place: Pacific Ocean: North | collected 2011 | reverse complement strand
CATTTGATACGGGGTGAAGCCCCAAGTGTACTTCTTGTTTACCGCCTCAAGGATTGCTCCAGTCGTCATCGTCCCATTTTCCCTTAGCAACTTCACGATGAAGTTCCTTTCACGTTGGTTCTTTCGTGCCATGTTCAATCACTCTTGCCAATAGCCTTCAAGGATTTCCTTGAGGTATTTTCTACTCGAAGCCCATTTCTCTTTGGAATAACCAAGAGGAAGTGTTTCCATTTCTGTGGTGTAGGTGATCCTTGACTTCAAAGAGTCAAAGAAGGTCTCATCTCCATCAAATCCTCCAAACGACATGTCAAACCGGCCTTCGTATGAGTGGCCGGTGTCCCAGTACACTTTGAAATCAACCTTGTCATAGGCTCTCTTTGGAGCTGTTTCGCCCCACTCTCGCATCATATCCAGCACAGCGCTTTCAATATCATTCGTATAAACGGGACCCGCCCCTGCAGCACCATGCCAGCCAGGAGTCGTTTCCCACCTACCCTCAAACACAGGCTCATTTCTCAATGCTGAGAACACAACCGCATAACATTGGTTGCCCGGCCCTTCTGCTCTATTCAAACTCACTTGAGTCAACTTCATGTTCAATCTGTCTCAAAAATTGTGTAGTTTCCCGTGCCATCAGGCAGCAAGTGAAGTTTGTCTTCAAACAACTCAATGCACTTTTGACACACCTCAATCTTTCCCTTTAGAGGGGGACCAGCAATCCAAATGCTGTGCCCCACGTCATTTTGGTTGAACGATTTCAAACAACAATCACAAACCCAATTTTGTTCCATGTTCAATCAATTCTCAAAATCCATTTGACCCATCGAGGGATGATTCTGCTGAATGAACCAGCGATCATCTTCATCCCCTGTACGGGACCCAATTGTTAAGCTCGTCAGACCATGCCATGTATTGCCCATTCCAAATGATGAACCATTGACCGTTCATCTCGAACGGTTGGCCCTCCGCCTGTTGGGGCGTCATGTACTGCCTTGGCACTTCCTGTGCCATGCTCACTTGGCGTGGAGCGACAGGCTGCATCACAGGCAACCAGCTCCACACGCACAATGCCGTCAAGGCCATCCACATGGCAGGTGAGTGAAACACATCAGGCAAGTCAAAGTATTCAATGTCGTATCCGGTCAGCCTACCGTACACGTAAGCAATCCCGTAAAGGATCAGTACGAGGCCAAACAACCTTCTCAAAATCTGCACGATCATCATGTTCAATCTCTGCCAAGAGCGTTATCCTCATCAAGTTGACCCCTGAAACCAAATTCACGTTTTTTGGAGTCGTACTTGAATTCCTTTCCTTTCAAATGAACTACAACTGCGTTCTTGTGCGGCATTTTCGACCCCATTTTGGCGAAAACGGCACTGATGGCTTCCTCGTTTGAAATCCTCGCCATGTTGTTTTTTATGCAGTATTCCCTCACAATCTTCTTGATTTTGTCCTTTTGGTTCATGTAAAATCTTCATCACTGGTTCCGAACTCGTTCAACGTGTTCGGCCACCGTCAATCGTCGTTTTTTGCCGTCCTGATCAGGGTACTTGACCTGAATCAATGTCGCCTTTCCGTGTTTGTTGTGGCCTGCACATTGCGGCTTGTCGCAATACCCAGTCACGTAAGGTTGGCGGTGGTGCCCTTTGAAGCACCTTCCGCCACGGTTCAAAGGTTCGCCATCTCGGTGCCAGTCAGCATGTTTGTCATGCTTGTAAAAGCTCTTTTCGATGGCAAGGGCCTCTTGCAAACCAACTCCGTTAGCTTCAACCAAACGATCAATCTCCCAGTCTGACAGCCACGGACACCACATGCAAGATGACTTGGGAGGCACAGGCCACCCCAAAACCTTGATGATTTCAATGCAATCCTCTCTTGTCAGACCAAGCTCGATGAGCGGATAACGGAAGTCGTGCCCGTTTGGTTCCTTTTTACCAAGCTCGGCTCTCGCTTTTTTGTTCATCGTAAATCGCTTGTGTCTTTTGCTTTCGTTGGCTTCGATGCCGAGGGACCAAATTTTCTGTGCCCCTGGGTATTTTTCATCAGCCCACTTCCTTTGAACGCCACCTTTGAATTTGTCAGAGCATACGTGTGATGCTCCTGGCAACATTGGCAGGGAACCTGCCCCAATCAGCCATTCGCTGATTGATAACGGCTCAACAACGTGATACCAATTTTCCTTTTCCTCCTCGGAGAGCTGACGGTATTCCGTCACCCGAATCCTTTCGTTTGTGTCCACATGCCGGTAAAAACCCTGCTTGTAGCGAACAATTTCAAGTGGAAACCCAGCAGCTTCACACTCTGCCTTACACCATTCAATGTGTTCGTAGGTCTCGGGCCATTCAGAGCCCGGATCAGAAAACACAGCGGCGTCGTAATCAGGAACAATCTCTCTCAACTTTTCTACTTTCATTCCGAGTAGTTTGGCACTTTTCTTGATGTTGAGGTGCATCGCAAGGATGCACGTCGAGTCAACGCCTGCACCAAACGACAGGAACTCAAAAGCTTCGTTATCGTCGTTCATGTTCAATCAAAAACCCATTGACTGATGTCAATGATTTCTTCCAAATCGCACAACTGGCTGTTCATGCCACGCTCAATCTGTTCGTCAAGTTCTTTGCCCTTAAAATCATCTTTCAAGGCCCTCCACAAATCCGTCCGGATGTACTTTTGCACTCCATGGCCTGTTTCAACAACCCAGTTGGTTTTGTGGTACTTCGTAGGAGTATGAACTTGCTTTAGCGTTTCGGCGTCGAAATAGTGGGACTCGGACAAACCGTGCTTCACAGGTTGTTTCCTGTACAACTCGTAGGCCATCCTTTCACCACCCATGTTATCAACAATTTTTCTCGGCTCCCGAACTCCGAAATTCCGCATGGTATCTCCAAAAAACCTCATGTTCTCCCTTGCAAAAAACTTTGAATCGGGATGCAATCTTTCTATCTCAAACTTCAAATCGCTTGCTGTCTTTATCTTCATGTTATCACCTTGTTGCGCCATCGCACCCTTAAGAGAAAAAGGTGCCTCGAACAGGAGGTGAGCCGAAGAACCATGAAGCAGACCTGCCCGAGGCGTGACGAGGTAAGCGAGTCAAGCATTTAAGCACCCCGACTTGAAAGAGGCCAAAAAAAAACGGTTTGCGCCAACATGTAAAATCTCAAAAATAACTCAACGGTTCGTGCAACCAGCCAGTCACAGGACTGTCCCAATCTGTGCCTTCACAAAGTAAACAAATGTCGTTCCAGTACCCGGGAATCATTTCCTTTTTTTGCACCAAACCATCGTGCAAAACTTTGTGGATGGCCGTTGTACCAGTACTCCACCGATCCATTCCGTGATTGAGTTCTTCCGCGATGTATGCGATTTGTTCAGCCGCAACGCCACAAGAGCAACTTGGAGAAATGGTGCGAACGCCCCATTTTCCCTTGAGCTCTGTAAGGTTTTTCGCTGGACCCAGGTAGGTTCCGTGCTGAGCAAGTTGCAGTGCATTCGTGTCCTCGTGTACTATTTCTTTCTCAAAGTACCCGTTTTCGATCATCCATCCGACCACAAAAGCCCTGTTTCCGTCAACTTCTTCCAAAAGAGTGTCGGAGTCGTGCCCGTCGTACAAATTGTACGACCATTCCTGGTCCTCAAAATACAGGGTGATGAAACCTCCACCCGTAAGCACCAAAAAGATGTCCACGCTGGAGCCGAAGTAATCCTTCAAATCCTCGATATCGTAGGCCACCCACGGCCCTTCATTGCACCCTGATTCGGCGTTGATTACAGCGACTTTGTACCTTTTGTTCAGTTTCTTTCTGCAAACAACCCCAATCGGGTATTCTGAACCCTCCTTGAGCTTCCTATTGCACAAAATACAAGTGTCAAATTTTCCATTTTTTTCTAAAAATTCGCCTAATTCCATGTAAAATCATTCAATACAATCAAGAGCAACCTTTTCGGCATGCCCAGTCAAAACAGACTCGACAACTGCGTTCTTCGTATCTATGCTCAAAATTTGAACCAGTTCGCCCTCCTGGACTGTGCGAATCGTCTTCGTCATCATTTTGATGTCTCCAATCAGCAGATCCTTCGGCAGCGACCAGGTGTTGGGGAGAGACTTGTCCACCATTTAATCCAACACTCCTTTCACCTTATCCAAATTATCGTTCACACTCTTCATCGTCTTTACCTTTTTGAAACCAACCGTTGTCCATGCCTTGGTGAACGATCCACCGCCGGCAAAAACAGTTTTCGTCAAGAATTCGCCGTCCGGCAATTTAGCGTACCCGTCTTTCAACAAAGGGGTCAATTCTTTTTCGATTGCGCCCATCTTATTCTTGATTTTCTTGACTTGGTTGCTCAATTTTTTCTTTTCCTCGAACAGTTCGTGCCACTCTTCAATTTTCAAATCAATTTCTTGAGTCAAAATCATGTTCAATCAATCTACAAAGAGCCTTCACAACGGCCCTTCGGCTTCACGTATTTCCAGTTCCTCCTTGAATCCCAAAGCGGGGACGGACCACTCGAATAGCAGTAAACAGGGTTGCGAAAGTCCCACGGTCGCCTTATTTCAAGCGACAGGCCTTTTTCGTATTTGATGAGCGGCGTTGCCTTTCCGCTAACAAGCGGTTCAGGCAGGTTGCCGGCTTTCATCCCCTCTGCAATCCAATTTTCCTCAATCAAACGGTTCAAAATGTCAAGCACGACCGCCTCATCTTTTTGTTCATGGTAGTCAATTACCATCTGCGTGTATTCGTGAAACCCAATTCTGAGGCAAAGAATCACAGTTCCTTCCGTCAATGGGTCCAAAAGGTCATTCAGGTCGTTCGTTATTTGAAACCATTTGAACACCTTTTCCTCTTCTTCGTCAATGAAACACTCCACATAAAGTTGTAGTAATCCCATGTAAAATCTCGTCACTATGGCAGTTTAAAGAAGGCAAACCAAAAGGTGCCCATCCGATCCTTGCCAACGCTCTTCTTCGTTCGTGTGCCAACAAGAGGTTGCACGGGGAAACAATTCAGCATGTCGCTTACGCTCACCGACAAATCGTTGTACTTGAAGAGAAGAACTCCGTGCGGTTTCAAAACACGCCACACTTCGTTGAACCCCGTCCGACAATCGTTCTTCCAGTTGCGTCCAAGCTTACCGTATTTTTTCAGCATGATGCCTCCCTTAGCCTCAAGGATGTGCGGAATGTCCCACACAACCAAGTGGAAAGTCTCATCTTCAAAGAACATGTCTCGATAGTCACCAATCACGTCAGGCTCCACTTTCCAATTCGGTTGAAGCTCAATCGCGCCCGGCTCCTCTTCCCGTATGTCCATGTAAATGCAATTCGGGTTGTTCTTGTCCCACCAAATTCCTCTACTTCCACAGCATGCGTCCAAAATCGTCTTTCCGTCCACGTTGATTTGGATTCTCCAGTAACCACGCTCAAGCCCGGTTTTGTGGACTCGGCCTTTTCCTTTGAGGGTTTGAAGTGCATTGCGTACTTTGTGTTGCCACTCGGGCGTTTCTACCCAGCCCGTGGTGCAAACGGTATCGCAAATCAAATCCTCGTGGGCTGCCGCCACGTACTCGTAAATCGCTTCAATGTGGTGCAAACCGTCCGGCACACACTTCATGTTTGTTTCTGTCAATTTCCTTTGCAGGGTCATAACCATGTAAAATCACAAATTCATGCAGGATCGTATCATGCCCCCATCAATCTCGATGGTGATGCAGTTCCTCTGCATTTGTAAACACGCCGCTGCGGTTGACAGCGAACCACCAAAAGGGTCCAAGACCACTTCATTCGGTTGCGTACTAAACCCAACCAACTTTGCGATGAGCTCGATTGGTTTTTGCGTTTGGTGTTTTTTGTAAACGTGGTGCTCAGAAGAATGCGCTAAAACATCCGGCGTAGCCCTCATAGGGTGGCCACTCCCGAACAACCTTCTTTTCCCCTTTGAGAAAAAATGAATCAGTTCGTGCCTCGGTCGCCCGTTGTAGCCCAAACTGATTTTCTTCTTATCCCAAACCCATTGCGCGTTGAAAACCCAACCGGCCCCCGTAGCAACCTCAATTTGCTCCATCAGGTAAGCCCACGTGTCGTTTCTCACAGGCGGCATGAATGAAAACATGTGCCCGCCGGGTTTGATGACTCGATGGAGTTCAAGGTAAAATGCCTCGTCAAGATCCTTCGTTTCAAAATCCCAGCCCTTGTTCAAGTTCCGCTTCCGTGTTGAACCTCTTTGCATTTGTTGGTCCAAAACGGAATATGGCGAATCCATCACAATGGCGTCAATGCTTTCGTCTTCAAGGTCTTTCAAGACGCTCCAGCTATCACCCTGTATGATGACAGCCTGAACATCGCCGCAAATAGCGAGGTAAACTCCCCTTGCGATTCTCTTGAAGCAGACGCCAACATTCTCGTTCAAACGACCACGTATGGTCGATGGTGTTTCTTCGCAAAATTCGTCATAAATCTCAGTCAAACATTTCGGGGACTTCAAAAAGTCCCACAGTCTTTCTTTCAATGACATGTATAATCTTCTCGTTATTCAGCCGTTTGTTGCATGATGATTTCATCCACCATGTACGCACGTTGTTCCTGCATTTGAGAAAACAACTCCTCGTTGAGACCATCAAGTTTGTGATCAATGTAGTTTTCAAAATAAGGCGATTCTTTGCCTGTTTCAATTATTTCACAAATCGCGTCCTCAAGCAAGCCGAGCTTCATCCTTCGAATCATGTCTCGGCATTGTTTCGCCCAGAGGTGCGCCCCTGCCCCGATCGTTGTCGCCATGCGATACACGGGTCGGTGTCCGAGCCATTGCTCCTCCGTCCTGCCACTTACCGCCTCGATACTGAGGCCGCCGCATGTGTCGTACACATAATCCTCAAACCCACCCATTCGTCCGGAATGAAAATCCAAATCGCTCGATTCGCATTGAGCCGGCTCGAATTTCAATTCAAAATCAGGAACATCCTCCCAAATGAATGGATGGAGAGAACCGGGCACTGAATACCTGGCTTCTCGCATCTTTGATACCCAAAGTGCGTTTTTCCACTTACCTTCTTCCACGCCGACCTCCGGTACTTTTTCAACCGAGCCGGCCTCAACAACCGCCATGTTTCCCATATCGTTGATGAAGGCTGGGGCGTAAGAGTACATGCTCCCCAAAGGATTCACACCGTCCTGGTATTTCCAATCCCTTTTGAGCGCTGCACCTATCCAACCACCACCATTGGTCACTTTTTGAAAGTAAACGTGTTCCTCCGAACCGATATGGATTGTACCCTTCGCAAGCACATTTGTGCTCAGAAGGTGCAAAATCACAAAATCTGCGTCGTGTAGGGTCCCGATCCGTTCCACGTGGTCGAGGGCCGTCTTCTGCCACCTTCGACCGATTTCAAGCCTCCAGTTTTTCCCGTCGTAGTCAGGAACGACTACGCCTGAATACACGTATTTCCATGTCCTTTTCTCAAGACTTGCCCAGCATTCAGGGCCGTAGCCCCGTTCTCTGCTTTCGTCATCTTTCAATTCTCGGTTACATTTCTTGCACGTGTCATGCATGTTAAATCAGATATCAGTCATCATCAAGAAAAACGGTGTCGTAATCTTCGTGGAGACTTACACTACCATCGGGGCAACTCGCCCCTGCCCGGTGCAAAGCCTCATCCACAGCTCTCGCATAAGAAAACACAAACCCCTTAGTGGCATTTACCTCCATCGTGGGAATGTAGTGCTGAACTTTCAGCTTCGCAATAATTGACTTGTTCAAACCGCCTTGTTCAAGCGCCCCGAAAAGTTCGTCCAAACTCTTGAAAGGCTTCGAGACACGGCTACCGTATTCACAGGTCGTGCTCACAATCCACCATTCGGTCTTTTCCTTACTCACAATCACATTTACGATTTCTCGTCCCATGTAAAATCTCAATCGCTCCCCCCATTTGGTTTGAGCATTTCTTTCAGTAATTTTTTCTCATCAAAGCCAGGGTAACCATGATGCCCAATGAGTTCCATTCGATTTGTGTGATAGTGGGGTTTGTTTCCTTCTCCCCACCTGCTCACCTGTGCCAAATCGGTGGCCCATTCGAAGGTTTTCAGCCCGAATGCTTCGCAGAAATCGTTCATCAACTCCAAACAAAGTGCATCGTACTCCTTTACCGACAGCCGCCAGTTCCCAAATCGAACCTTTCGTGCAAGTTCCTGTAGCGTCGCAAGCAGCTCAATAAACTCCCTTTCCGGGAACCTCACCATATCCACCTGCAACTTACCCTCTGCGGGGCTGAGCAAGTGAAGCCCGGCCTCCGCATTCATCAGGCGGACTGCCTTCGTTCCTCCGTTTTCCTGACTCCACCATTGTCCATCAGCAGCTAATCCTACTCTGTCCATCACCTGGGATGCCCAAATCCGAGGAACCATCAATGGCCCGTTTTCGTGCTTTGCATCTCTTTTGGCTGTGGTTTTTGCCAATCTTCCTTTCAATTCCTTTCTTGCATCTTCATACTTGAAGGTCATGTAAAATCTCATTTTCCGCAACCGCAACCTGTCGTGCGACACTTTTCATCCTCTCCGGAGTCATCGCCATCAAGTTTGCGTAGGTATGCTCCAATTTTGATTATGTTCTCAATAAACTGCCAGTCTTCGGCACCTTGGCTTACGATCTTAGCAATCTCAACCAACTCTTCTACCACTTGTTCTCGATTTTTTTCAACCATGTTCAATCAATTTTCAGGCCACATCTCTATCTGCGTGGGCCCTCTGAAATCACGCCTCATCTCTATCGCTGCAGCCGGGAACCCAAAAGGAAACCCACATCTGCTTGCGCCGATAATTCGCATCGAAACGATTCCACCAAACTCCATAACCATGTTGATGCGTTGCAAGCTGGACACCAGCTTTGCCATCGGTATCAACAATGCCACGTTGTCCGCAACCTCAAAGCACTTTTCCAAAAATTCGGGAAAAATGCTGTACGGCGGATTCGTGATAATCCAGTCAACCTTCTTTGACCAAGTGAAAAAATCACGACCTTCGCTGATTTCGCACCAGTCCTTTTTCTTGCAGGGGTATTGTTCGTAAAATGAACCGCCACCACGGCAAGGGTCAAGAATCGTGTTTACCTCAGATAGATCGTAAAAATCAATCATTTGTTTGGCAATGTGCCGAGGCGTCATTACCAGGTCGTTGGGTTTGAGTGTTGGGTTTGAATCGCTGTTTCCGCTTCCAAACTTTCCATGTAATCCCATGTTTAATCTCAATTTTTCTCCAACAACAGTTGCTGGATCACTACATTGATGTCAAGACCTGGTTCCAGGTATGCCATCACGCTGTCAAGGGCTTCAAATTTCTCACCAAGCACTTCCCTGGCTTCATTCTCCAAACCGCTGATGTAGCGATTTGATTCTTTTACCTTCATTCCGTCCACTCGGTACAGATTACCACCGCCACGGCCATGATTCTCCGCATTGAACAGAACATCTTCCTTCTTGTCATGCACCAATGCAGTCCAAGCTACACCACGGCTTACCTCCAAACAATTCAATTCCTTCATCTCAAGGTCTCGAAGTCCCATGTTCAATCTTATTCGTCCACCTCAAGGTCGATAGTGCGGTCGTCTTCTGTTGAACAAACCATGGTCCAACGCTCGATTTCCACCGTTCCTTTTTCCAAGTTGTAGTCGATGCTACCCCCGTAATCAGGAGGCCCTGCACCGCTAAAGCTCATTTTCTCATACGCCCATTCCTCAACATCTTTGTCCAAAGCCCTCAAAGATTCAAGTCTCATCACCTTTGCTTCCTCAGTCATGCCCTTGATGTAGTAGGGCGTAGCATGTGCGGAAATGTACCCTTCATCACTTCCGCCCGAGAAAGAAATGCTGATTACCTTCACTTGCCCTATTTTTTCCGCCCTTTCCACGAATTTCTTCGGGAATGGCGGCACTTCTCCACTTTTCATAAAATCGTAGCGATTTTTTGCCATGTTAAATCTCATTCTACCACGAGTTTCATCTCGATGGATTTCTTCTGCACCTTCAACATCCATGGCTGAACCGTCATCGTATTCAACCAATCTTGAGGCGTAGGAACAAACCCACAATCCTCCGTGATGTGCCTCTCAAGTATCATCTTCACGGGAACTTTCCGCCCGTTGCTACTGACAATCGCATGCCCAAATTTCTTGATACCCCACTCAACACCTGCAGAATGATGACGCATCGCACGATGACGCCAATCCCCGGTGTATTGCTTGGTCTCGTCAAGCCATTGGTGAATCTCGATGTAGTCCTCGGGCTCACCGCCCCATTTCTGTACAGATGATTCTGAGTGCTTCCATGGAGTCATTGTTTATCCTCTCCTTCGCCTCGGATTTCGATTTCTCGCTTTACGAAATGACAATCATCGACTCGTTCCATCCACCATTGTTCAGCACTCATTTTTTTGTTGAGGATGTCAATGGTCAAGTCGTGCCCGTAAGGGGAACCTTCTCCAGCACCTGAGTAGCTGTGTTCATCCGCCCAAACTTCAAATTTGTTTTCAATCACCCGGATGGCTGCTTTTTCAACATCGTTCCGTTCTTGTTCTGCCATATACCAGCTTCCTTTTTCTTCACCCACCTTCCAGGCGGTGACTTCCACGTATCCTTCGTCGTTGCCACCACTCCAAGAGATGATGACCTCGCTGATGCATTCTTTTTCACACAATTCAAACAATTCCTTCGGGATTGGGGCAATCTGCCCGCCCTCCACGTCGTAATATTCGTTGCTCATGTTCAATCTCAATCAATCTACAATGAGCCCGTAAACGAACTCAAACAGTTCTCGTCCAGCTTCGGTGAACCCCGAAGGGTCCTCTCCATCAGGGACATCATCTCCAGGATTCTCCAACCATCGCTTCGTGTACAGCACTTCTGCATTGACCAGTTCACGATCAATCAAATAATCAATAACTGCATCACCAGAATCGCATCCGTGCCCTATCTTTCTTGACATTTCGTCCGCTATTGCCGCCCAGTCCGGTTCATCGAAGTCCTTGTTCTTCTTCATGTTAAATCTTCATGAGTGGCTACTTGGCGAAGATCCGCCTGTAGCCTGTTCAAATCCCATGTCGCAGCAATACCCGCTGCAATAGCAGCCGTGCCACGTGCTGTAAGCGATAAAGTCCATTTCTTCCTCGCAACAGTCGCACTTCATTCCAACCACTCCACGACACGCATCGTTCCGCAGTAGCAACCATTTCGCGTACAAGCGAGGCCAGAGCGTCCTTTTGACCGCTCCTGGGTCTTTCCACAGTTGTTGCACTGAGCAAGAACTCGTTTCAACCTCACTTCCCCCTGCAACGAGGGCATTCTGTGATGTATTGCCCATTCACCATCGGACCAAAGTTTTCATCGTAAACGAACTTTGTCCCGAATTTCGGATTGCCCTCTGCATCTTGTCCAATTATCTTCCCGGAGTCAATCAGATATCCTGCAGGGAATGTAGCCGCCCACCGGGCGTTTCCTTTACATTCCCCCGTGGGATCTTTGCATTCCCAAATCGGTGCAAAGCATTGTTGTTCGTTTTGCCCGTGGCATCCAAATCCAGCAGTCCACCTGTCCGTGTAAAGCGTAAAATTCTGCTCCCATGGAGCAATCTTTCTCTCTTCCTTCAATCGAAGTTTGTACATGTAAAATCTCAACCGCCGATGATATGCACCGGCTTCTTTTGGACTGTCCCGCATTGATTTGGACACACGTCGCAACGCGTGTCACATGCAATAACGTGATCGTCCCAATCTTTGTACTTGTCAAACCCTTCCTTCGACAACAACATCCCAGCGCTCTTTTTGCGGCCGGGCCTGCCCGTTGTGTAAGAAATCACAGGCTCCATGTCCTCATGCGAGAGGTAGGGATTCCTGGGGTCGTTTCCTTCAAATTTCCAAGGCGTTTCCAATACGCGAAGGCTGTTCGTCTTCGCAAATTCGAAGAAAAAGTCCTGCGTTTCATTCAACAGGAACCCTACCGGGTGCTCCGTGTCGAACTTCGCTGAACATATCCGAACACAAACATTGGTCGAATACTTCTCTCCTCTTGGCCTTGTCATCTTGTCGTATCTCAATAACAATGACAGAATGCCTTGAACTCTGTTCAAGTCTTTGCGCCGCCCCACCATGATGTGTGGAGCCCACTCGTAGCCTGGAATCAAACTGAAATGCAGAATCGCTCCACTCAACGCAAGCGATTGCAGTTCTTCCTCAGTTGGTAGTTCCCAAAACTTCGTGATGATCACGTTCTTGACGGCCATGCGCCCTGAAGCGTCGGCCATTCGGACTGCGGCATCCCAGTCGTAGCTGGGGTCGCCCAAAGTCCCATTCCTTACCCAATCAAGGTTTTCGTTTCCTCTCACCATGACCGAGATATCGTGTTGTATGACTTCCGGAACAACAACCTGCGTAACGGGCTTTGTAAACTCTATACCGCCCTGCAGAACACCCATTGACCTCGCCGCATAGCAGCCGTGACAGCCACCAGCACAACCCTTGGTTGTATCGGTCACGTTCGGTTCAGTCTTGTTGTTGCCGTGAATCCGTACAAGATCACTCCTGTTTGGTACACGTGGTTTGACATCTCCATTCTGCAATGTCACAAATCTTCTCACCGGTTCTTTCTTGATAACTGGTAATTCAATCGTCTTCATGTAAAATCATAAATTCGGGTCAATCAAACCGTCTGCAAGTTTCTGCCTGCATTTTTCGTGGAATACAACGCTCTTGACGGTTTTGATGTCGTCCTTCGAGTTGTCAAACATCCACGCAACAGCCTGCTTGTTTTTTGCAATCACCCTGTCGCAAACCAGGCATCTTCGCTTGCCGTCGGGTCGCCATTTTCGGATTCTCCCACAGAACAGTTGCGGAAGAGGCTTTTGAAGCGCCTCGCCCAAATCCTGCATGCATCCTGCGTGAACCCACAGGTTCACTTTGGTTTTCGCTCCTTGGATTCCGTTCAGTTTCAATTCGATGTAACCCTTGTCCATCTTTTGTCCGCACCAAACGCAAGCCTGTGCATTTGTTTGGCACATTTTCCAATCAATTGATTCAACGCCATAAATGGGTTTCCTCATGTTCAATCACTCAATTTCCACAGAAGTCCCCTGCCCCGCCCATCGTACTTTTTTACGTGGCGGTCCACATACCCCTGATGCTCAAGTGCAGAAAGCCGCTTGAGTAGCGTCGTCCTGCTCATTTCGAACTCAACAAGCAACTCTTCGGTTGAGAGCCCTTCCGTGGTTATTTTCTTCAACAAATCAAAATCCAAAAAACCACCGCTTACTGCAGCGCAGGAAGCCCTTTTCTTTGAGAAAACGCTGTTCCAGAATCCCGCAAACCCTGTGTTTCTCCTTTGTGTCGGGGTAAGCCCACCCACAACCCTGTTGGGAACATCGTAGCCCAGGCGCCGCAATTGCTTTGCCCTTCCCGTCAACCATTTTATATTTTGAGCGGTTTTGGCCCGGCCGAGTTCTTTGAGTATTTCCTCCGTGGTTTTGTCAATTCCCCAGGCATCAACAAACATTTGGCGATCCTCTTCAAATTTCTGAGTACGCAGTTTGGCCCTTCTTTTCCTTCCATTCAAAGGTTTGAATTTCACAATCGTCATGTTCAATCTTCAAATTCCTGCGGGAGTATCGCCAATGCGCTCCCCGCAACCAACGCATGTTTCAAGGTATTGGGCCAACCTACATGGTGTCCTCACATGGTCCCCGCATCTCGGACATGCACTCTCAGCAACCCGAGTCAATTTCTTACCTCGGCCGTCGTACGGCCAGTCGCGCTTAACGGGCCTCCCGTATTTAGGAAACAAAATTTCCTTTTGTATATCTCGCATCGACATCTTTCCCCACCTCTTCAATCTCAAATACAGCTCTTCGTCTGTCTCATTCGTCATGTTAAATCTTCAACTCACCCGCAGCCATACGGAGCTCTTGACAAGAACAAAGTGTTTGCTATCGCGAAGCACAGTCCCAAGTCCCCTCGTGTCAGGCATGTCGTTATGCTGAAATGTACGGTTCGGGTTGGGAGAATCCCGGTAGGGATTGTAGTCATACACCCTGTCCCAAATCTCCCTGATGTGTAGTTCCTCGCCAACATCCACAACTTCGCGGGCGTAATCCTCATACCTTTCCTTGTTCGCTTTTTTGTTCGACATGTAAAATCTTCATTCAAGTCTCTCAAACAGCTCAATGATGCTCGCAACTGCCGGTGGATATCCACTCAACAACAAAAACAGAGCATCAACGAACTGTCTTTTGGTGGTCAACATTTCCTGCTCATGCAAAGACTCAAGCCTTTCAAGCAAAATTTGGGCCACCATTTCCTCTTTTACAATTTTCAACAAATCCAAGTCTTCGTTCCAAAACTCCGCAATGAAGCCCCAAGGTACGCCCTGAGTTGGCTCTTTCTCGATTTGCTCTTCTTGATACGATGCGATCATTTGCTCCCGACGCTCTTTGAGTTGGGCCTTCAACCCCTCATCAATCGCAAAGGTTTCCGATTCATGCTCGCAATGTGGACCATGAACGTGCTCTTCCTCCTCGGGTTCTTCCTCCTCGGGTTCTTCCTCCTCGGGTTCTTCCTCCTCGGGTTCTTCCTCCTCGGGTTCTTCCTCCTCGGGTTCT
>MDTC01170028.1_pt1 | contig 14630 bp, 12 predicted proteins | sample 811181 | NCBI WGS metagenome assembly MDTC01 (sample SAMN05326644, study PRJNA326480) | marine metagenome | isolation source: seawater | place: Pacific Ocean: North | collected 2011 | reverse complement strand
TTTTGGCTGGTTGTCGCTATGGCTGATCCCTCTGCCCCCATAGCAGGAGCGCCAAAGTGGCCATATACAAAGACCAAGTTCAAACCAACATTTATTAGGTTAGCAACGATGATTAAAACCATAGCTGGTTTAGGCTGTTTAATGCCCTCAAGAAACAGTGATGAGGTTATGCTCACTAAATAAGCAGGCAACCCAAGGCCAAGAATAAACATAACTCTGCCTCCATGGCTTGCCATTTCGGCACTCTGGCCCCCCATTTGCAACAATTCCTCGCCAAAGCAGGAAATAAAGCTTCCCAGAAAACCCAAAGCAGCCGCATAGGGTATGGAACGTCGCCAAACTGCACCACATTCCTTATAGTCACCACTTCCATAGGCAGCAGCACTCATTACTACAGTGCCCATCACCATGCCCAACATGATCAGATATATTGGCACGAAAGGTGTTAAGCCAATAGAAAGGAAGGCTAGCTCCATAGTTGAGAACCGCCCGACCATAACCGTATCTACCAAAGCCATGGTCATCACGCTAGAGCGAGAGACAATCACAGGCCATGAAAGGCGAAATACTTCAATGACATGCCTTTTCAGGCCTTTTTCTATGCTTTCTGGCAGATAAATTGGCAACTATTTATTACTCAAGATAAGGGATTTAATATTTAGAAAAAATTTGTTTCCAAGGCAGCACCTCTCTAGTTTTAGTTGGGGATATTATGTAGAGAGCAACTCAAGTTAACAATCATATTTTAATATTTAGTTGATGAGCATCAATGCTCAGAACACAAATGTACAGATTCTTATGCGGCCAAACGACTTGCCTTAAGCATTTCTAATGATTGAAGGGATTTGCTTTGTTAATTAATTCTTAGGCTGAAAATAATAAACTATACATGTATTTATTTAATTAAAAATCACTTAAATCTGTGAAATGAGCAAGAACAAATGAAACACCCCATTTTCAGATCAGATTTTATACTACTCAACAATTTTTAAAATTAAGTTTCTTCTATAAATGTGTTCCTGGAGCGCCTATGAGAAACATCAAACAATCAGAAGCCAAAACTACAATTATCCCCTTCACAGAGCCAACCGATAGTGACCATTATGAAGAAAAGGTGAGAGAGTTGGAGGAGTATGTTGATAAAGGAAACTTCAAACTAATTGACAAAACATGCCGTATGCTGACCCAAAATTGGCCCGATGATCCTCTGGGTTGGAAGATGCTTGGGATGTTCTCTGGAATCGAAAATGATTTTAACCAGGCTAAATTCGCTTTTCGAAACTACGTCTCCATAATGATTTCTCGGGATGAAGATCAAGAGGCTCAAAAAACTCTTACCAATTTTTATCATACCCGGCGAGTTGATGATTTCCAGTTGAAGGCAATCATCAGACAGGAAATTGGCCAACTTTTCACCTTTAATAAATGGAAAGAAGGTGGAGAATCTGAATTAAGTGAACAGGGCATATTATGGGTACGCTTGGAGCATGAATCAAAACAATTATCCTATCTATTGAAGAAAGGATACGACATACCGAATCTTAAGCTCACCCAAAATAAACTGCTGAAACTATACAACCACAGTCATTCGCTTGTAGATCCTAGCGACCCCCTTCAATGGGTTAAGACAGATCTCGACATGAATGAGGACATAAGTATATCTTTCAACCAGATACTTCATTTTCACAACTGCAAACCTCTTGCGAACAACGCTTTGAATTCAAAACTTGACTGGCGCAAGTTTCAAGATGATTTCCTCTCTAAGGACGTTCCGCTGGCTTGTATTGATGAATTTCTATCAGTTGATGCACTCGAGCAAATGCAGGAGTTCTGCTTATCGTCAACAATTTGGAAAAGACAATTTCCTGATGCATACCTTGGGGCCACTATTGATGGCGGTTTTGTCAGTGAACTTCACTTAAAAATTACTCACGAGCTTAATGAATTTATGCCCCTTATTTTTCAGCCACTCCAATTGATAAATTCTGTTGCCTTCAAATATCATCCCGACTTTGGCACGGGTCAAGCTCTTCATGCGGATGATGCTAGCGTTGGAATTAACTTGTGGACAACACCTGACAGTGCAAATTTGGATTCTGAGAGTGGAGGGGTGATAATATATGATGTCATGAAGCCAAAGGGCTGGAATATAAACAATCCCTCAGAAATGGCCCAAAACTATCTGGAAGGAGTTGACTGCACTGCCACTCGCGTACCCTATCAATGCAACAGAGCAGTTCTATTCAACCCATCTTTTTTTCATAAATCAGAAAAAATAAAATTTGATACCGACTATGAAAATTGGCGTACAAACATCACTTTTTTCTATGATAGGCCAACTGTGCAGTAATAGTATAATCCTCAAGGTGTTGCAGTATTAAAGCATTTTCTAAAATTATTTAGATCAATAATCTTCCTCGTTAAAGTGGAGTCAAAAATAAATTCCGATTTGAAACAAAATTAAAATTATTTCTCAAAGCTGTTCATGTACAAGACCAACCAAGAATGATATTTGAAAATTATGATTTCTTATTGATAAAAAATAAGAAAAAGATGGTGGGCACGACTGGGATTGAACCAGTGACCCCTGCAATGTCAATGCAGTGCTCTCCCGCTGAGCTACGCGCCCCAGTCTCTTTAAGAATGGTGTAATGTAATTTGAGTTTTTAATCTGATCTGATCCCTTTGGCAAGAAATAGTGCAATTCCTCACATAAGGTTCCACCTAAAGGGTTTTCCATGTAACAATCACAACTATGTGATCGGAGCGCAATCAAAAATCAATGACTAATTCCTCTAAAAATGATGAAAGAAACTCTTTTGAAATCCTTCGCCCCGATGACTGGTCATCACCACTAATTTTTGCCTCGCCCCATAGCGGACAAAACTATCCGGAGGCCTTCATTAAAAATTCACGTCTATCCGCACTTAACTTACGCCGCTCAGAGGATGCCTTTGTAGATGAGTTGTTTAACTCAGCGCCCATTTATGGGGCCCCGTTACTGCGTGCTCACTTCCCCCGAGTTTATGTTGACGCCAACCGGGAACCGTATGAACTTGATCCAGAAATGTTTGATAACCCTCTGCCCGCATACGTAAACACCACATCGGCCCGGGTAAAAGCTGGTTTAGGCACATTGGCCCGGGTAGTCACCAGCGGTGAGGAGGTCTACTCTAAAAAACTAAATTTTAAAGATGCAGAAAAGGCTATCCAAGATACCTATATTCCCTATCACAAAGCCCTCAGAGGGCTGCTGGATGAGGCCAAAGTGCGCTTTGGCTGCTATCTTTTAATTGACTGCCACTCTATGCCGTCAATTGGTGGCCCCATGGATCGCGATCCGGGGTTCAATCGAGTTGACTTTATTCTAGGTGACCGGCACGGCACCTCGTGTTCAGGGTCAGTTATAGATGAGATCGAGCAAAACTTAAAAGATCTGAAATATTTAGTAACCCGAAACAACCCCTATGCAGGCGGATTCACCACCGCTCATTATGGACAACCGAGTGAAAACCACCATACGTTGCAAATTGAAATCAACAGAGCCTTGTATATGAATGAACTACTAATCGACTACTCAGCAGGGTTTATTCCGTTGAAAAAAAACCTGGAGAAACTAATTCAAACCATTACGAAAATCAGCCCCGAAAGCCTCAAGAAAAAATGAGTTCCATTCAAATTCGTGATGCCTGTGAAGACGACTGTACCGCCATTCAGGCGATTTATAGCGAACACGTCCTTCACGGCCTTGCCAGTTGGGAGGAAATCCCACCTGAAGTTGCAGAAATTGGCGACAGGATGACAAATCTTAAAAAGGCTGGATACCCTTATCGGGTTGTTGAGCTTAATGGAGAAGTAAAGGGTTTCGCTTATGCTAGTAGTTATAGGCCCAGACCAGCCTATCGCCATACAGTTGAAAACAGCATCTATGTTGCGAGATCCTGCACCAGAATGGGACTAGGTAGCACCCTATTGGGAGACTTAATCAAGCAATGTACGATCCGAGGGTATAGGCAAATGGTAGCGGTTATTGGTGATAGCGAAAATATTCCATCGATCAAGCTACATGCTGCTCATGGCTTTGTGCATTGCGGTACTCTACGGTCTCTAGGCTTTAAGCATGGCAAATGGCTAAATCAAATTCTCATGCAACAATCACTAGGTAAAAGTGATACGACCCCGCCCTAACTGGCACAGCCTTTGCACAGTAGTGACCAACAATTTGGAGTGCTACATGGTGAAAAAAAAGTTTTTTATAATTGTAATTAGCCTAACTACGGGCATTATCGCATCGTTTTCAATATCGGCTGCCCATTCACAAGTCATTGGTGATGCTTGGAAATTATGTGATTCTCAAACTCGAAAGGAAGAAAAGAAAAATGGGATACCACGTTATTTGCTAAAATCCATTTCTTTGGCAGAAACAAGTCGCTGGAACAGCTCAAAACAGGCAAATGTTGCCTGGCCCTGGACTGTAACTGCTCTTGGTGTAGGTAATTATTTTAATAGTAAAGCCGAAGCACTCGAGTATGTCCGATTCTTAAAATCTAATGCGATTACTAATATTGATGTTGGCTGTATGCAGGTGAATCTATATTACCACGGAGGCGCCTTCGCTAGCTTGGAGGATGCAATAGATCCCTCTAATAACGTTTCTTATGCCGCGAGATTTCTAAAAAGTCTTTATCAATCTGAAAGATCCTGGACAAAAGCTGCCGGGTTTTATCACTCAAAAACGCCAAAACACTATAAGAGCTACAAGCTGAAAATTCTTAAGCACTGGGAAGAGCAACGGCAGTTGGCTGGAGGCAAGGATCTCAAGGTTACTACTCATCAGCACATGGCCAAACTTAATGCTTACCATACAGAAAAAAGACAAAATACTTTAGATAACACTTATGCAATCATACACAATAATCAAATTGCTGCTTGGCGGAATAGTAACGGTAAAACTCACAACATGGCGACTCTTGCAAAAATGCAAAGGGCATATATGTCTGCACAGTGGAAAAAAAAATACGCACACAACAGGCTCAATAAAACCAGCATAAATTTTGCTGACAAACGCCGTAAGCAACTGAATAAGTGGCGCCTTACACGTGAAAGACCGAACAATGGCTAAAAACAATCCAGCATAACATAAGGTAAGCTTGATAAAGTAAAACATTGAGCTGAGGCTAAATTTAGAAGAAAAACCCCAGATCACCCTTGCATCAACAGACCAGATTGGCAATTATAATTTATCAACCCTAATTGATAACAATTAAATTGTATTTACTCATAGCCTCTGGTTGTTCTGGACAAAACCAGCAATTTGACATCCTTTTTTCTAATGGTTCAAACTTCTATGCTAACTCTATGTATCCATGAATGCTTATTGATTAGGTAACATTAATTACAAAAAAGCCAGACTGCTCTCGATATTCAAATCCTCAAATCTAGATCAACTGTGACAATAACAGCCATGGCGATATCTTCTTAAAAGCTCAATAGTTCTCAAATAAAAATGACACGCACAAATTCTTTTTTTTATCCCCTTGTGACGCTAATAGTCGTAAGCACTTTTACTTCATTTTCAGTTCAAGCAAGGGGAAATAAACGATGCCCTGTACCTGAGTCGTCGGTCACAGTTAGTGTAAAAAACACACCAGCAAAGGTAATTTATAAAACTGGTCACAGCCGAAGTGATATTGAACGCCAACAACTTAAACGAGGACTGCATGCAAACCGGGGGAAATGGAAAATTCTTGGCTTGACTCAAACTGACTTTAAGTACTCCCTCGAGACCTCGGTTAAATACACAAAAACTGCCGGTGGGCGCTACTGCGCATATCCTGTGTCATTTGAGTTAAATATAGGCTATGCAGACTTTATTGTTTATATTGATCGAAAGTACCTCCCTGGTAGTTGTGAATATCGGGCCATCTTGAAGCATGAGAATTCTCATATTACCATATATAGACGTTATCTTGAACATTACCTGCCCTACATCAAAAAACAAGTGCGAGCCGCTGCTATAGGGGTTCGACCAGTTATCGTCTCAGTTCCAGATCAAGGAACCAAATATATCCAGGAGCAAGTACAACGCCGCATCCGCCCTCTGATCCTAAAACTGAACCGCGAAGCGAACGTTTCCAACGCCCGCATCGACACTCCAGAAAGCTATCGCAAAGTACAATTACTTTGCGACAACTGGTAGCACAAGTAACATGAGCAAGAGCCACTCAAAAATTTATATCACAGCGGACATCTATCTCGCCCCTGAAGAAATTAACGAAGTTTTCATCCACTCAAGTGGCCCTGGGGGCCAGAACGTCAACAAAGTCTCAACTGCTGTTCAGTTACGATTCAATGCACGCCAAAGTAAGGCTATATCGAATGCTGTATACCTGCGTCTGAAATCACTAGCTGGACGGCGAATGACATCCAACGGCATTATCATAATCGAGGCTAAAAAATTCCGAAACCAGCGGCGCAACCGCGAAGACGCCCTCACCCGACTCATTAAAATAATCAAGAAAGCCCTGATTTCACCTATTGAAAGAAAGAAGACAAAACCTTCTTTTTCTGCCCGTGAAAAACGTATTGCGTCAAAACACCATCGTGCCAGAACTAAGCGCAATCGCGGGTTGGTGGACCACTACGATTAAAAACTATATTCCTATTTCTTAGATTCAGATTAAAAAAAACTACTTACCAACACCATATAGGCGAAGACCAAAAAAATTAACAATGACAAGTGATCAACTCAAGGAGCTTTCAGCATCCATCGAGTACAATCAATGATCAGAACCACGCTTAAAGTTAAATACAGCACCATCCTTAATTCCCGAGGGCCAGCGCGTAGTCATAGTCTTAAGACGAGTATAAAAGCGCACTCCTTCTGTACCGTGAATATGATGGTCTCCAAACAAAGAACGCTTCCAGCCACCAAAACTATGGTATGCAACAGGTACAGGAATCGGGACATTTACTCCTATCATACCAATTTTCGCACGACTGGAAAAATTTCTTGCTGCGTCGCCGTCACGGGTAAAGATAGCAGCACCATTTCCATATTCATGATCATTTACCAGTCCAAGGGCTTCCTCATAATCCTTGGCTCTAACAATACACAGAACCGGTCCAAATATTTCATCCTTATAGATCGACATATCTGAGGTCACATTATCGAACAAACAGCCACCAATGAAGTAACCGTTTTCATGACCTTTTACGGAAATATCGCGTCCATCAACAACCAGTTTAGCACCAGCTTGAATACCAGAGTCCACATAACCCTTAATTCGATCCAGTGCTTCTCGTGAAATGACGGGGCCCATTTCTGAATTTGGATCACAGAAAGGACCAATTTTTAAATTACAAATTTTAGGCATCAATCTTTTGATAAGCTCATCAGCGGTATCAGCTCCAACGACAACGGCAACAGAAATCGCCATGCAACGCTCACCAGCGGAACCATATCCCGCTCCTAACAATGCATCGGTAGTTTGGGCCATATCGGCATCAGGCAAAACAACTAGGTGGTTCTTGGCACCACAAAGCGCCTGAACTCGTTTGCCATTAGCACATCCTATCTTATAAATATATTCGCCAATTTGGGTAGAACCGACAAAACTTATGGCAGACACATTCTGATCTGTTATCAATTTATCAACGGCTTCTTTGTCGCCGTTGATAACATTCAATACCCCGTCTGGTAGACCTGCTTTACTGGCCAATTCTGCAATGCGAATAGCAACTGAAGGATCGCGTTCTGAGGGTTTCAAAATAAAAGTATTACCACACGCGATAGCTAAAGGGTACATCCACAAGGGCACCATGGCTGGAAAATTAAACGGAGTAATCCCAACCACGACACCAACTGGCTGGCGGATTGTGTAGCTATCAACGCTCAAACCAACATTTTCAGAATATTCCCCTTTAAGGGCTTGGGAAATACCACATGCAAATTCAATGACTTCCAGCCCTCTTCCCAGCTCACCTTTTGCATCCTGCAAGGTCTTTCCATGTTCTAAAGATAGTAGTTCGGCCAACTCATCCATATGTTTTATCAATTGTTCACGAAAGCTGAATAGGACCTGGGTACGCCGAGCAGGTGGTGTTGCCGCCCAATCAGGAAGTGCAGCGGCTGAGGAAGCAATGGCAGTTTGAACTTCATCGGCACTTGCTAGAGGAACTTGCGCTATAATATCACCAGTCGCTGGGTTAAAGACATCCGCCATGCAACCACTCGTTCCTTGAACCAACCTGCCGCCAATAAAATGATTTAAAACTTTTGTCATCTAGGTGATCTCTCTCTAATTCTGTAGATCATTGTTCATTAACTTGTAAGCACTTCACGCAGGATGTTAACAATGTTGTCAATATCGCTTCTTTTTGCAATTAGCGGAGGGGCTATCAAGGCAGTATCACCTGTAAATTTAATGTGCAGACCAGCTGCGAAAAGTGCCTTTAATGCTTTAGCTCCAGCTATACCGGGAGCGCCTTCAACACCAAGATCTATTCCAGCAAAAAGGCCGAAACCGCGAATGTCGGTGACGGCAGCCACATCTTCCAAATCAAAAATACGGTCAAGAAAATATTCCGAAAGATCAGCACCACGCTGAAAAAGGTTTTCCTTCTCATAAATGTTCAAGGTGGCAAGACTCGCCGCGCAAGAGGCAGGATTACCAGAATAGGTATATCCGTGAAAAAAATCTATAGCGCCATCAGGCGCCGCTTCATTAACGGTGTTATAAATTTCATCTTTTACCACAACTGCTCCCATTGGCAAAACGCCATTAGTAAGGCCCTTGGCAATTGTCATCATATCAGGAGTAACGCCAAAAGTTTGTGAAGCGAACGCTTTGCCAGTACGACCAAAACCAGTGATAACTTCATCAAAAACCAGTAAAATCCCATGAGCGTCACAGATTTCACGTAGCCTTTCCAAGTAGCCAGTCGGTGGAACAAGACACCCGGTTGATCCAGCAATGGGTTCAACAAAGCAAGCTGCTATATTACACCCTCCCAAGAGTTCGCAGAAACGTTGCAAATCTTCTGCTAATTCTGCGCCGAGCTCTGGCTGGCCACGTACAAATCGAACTTCCGGCAGCCATGTATGACGCATATGGGCGACGCCGGGCATGAGAGAACCAAAAGTCTGCCGATTTTTCATAAGACCTGAAAGGGACGTTCCCCCAATGTTAGCGCCATGGTAGGCACGTTCACGAGACACAAAGCGAGTGCGACCACTCTCACCACGTGCATTGTGATAAGCCATCGCAATTTTGAGCGCTGAGTCAATACTTTCCGATCCTGAATTAGTGAAAAAGACATTGTTCATTGTATCAGGTGTTAATGCTGAGAGACGACTTGCCAACTCGAACGATGGTGGTGAGCCTATTTGGAAATGCGGGCTATAATCCAACTCCATCAACTGTTCTGCAACCGCGGCAGCAATTTCTTTACGACCATGGCCTGCGGCACAGCAAAATAAACCTGAAGAACCATCAATAATGTTATCACCATAATGATTGGTGTAGTTGATGCCTTTACCCTTGACGACCAATCTTGGGTTGGCTTTAAAATCTCGATTTGCCGTAAACGGCATCCATTGATTGTCAAGAGCATTCACGGTGTACTGCATTAGACTACTCCCCAGAGGACGACTTATTTAGTTTAATGAACCTACTGCAAAGTCTATATGAATAGTTTGAAACAAACAAAAATTTAGTCTTTAACAGCCCGATAGAAATAATAATCGTAAGATTAAAAATTTAAAGGCTAGTAGTGTGGGGGAGGAGGTTCACCTAATTGTGGAACAACTTGGGATATACTATGTTCTTCGATTTTTTCATCTATTTTAACTAAACGTCTATTAATTGTATCAATATTTTGCCACTGTTGGATTAATTGAGAACTTAAATCTTGAACCACAGATTCTTGGTGTGCCAAAGCTATTTCTAGTTGTTTAATACGCCTTAATTGCTCATCACACATTAAATAATTCCTATAATTAAATCTGACTATATTTCACTATCCTCGACCTACATGCTCTTGACCTTGACAATCAAGAATTTTAAAAATCGTTCTTTCTCACTTAATTATCAGTCACACCAACGTCAAGATATTTGATTTTGATATTCAATAAAATTGTCTTTGACAGGTAAAATGCTAACTTATCCTTGCCTTTGCATCATGCAACGGGCACATAAAGGAAATGCGGTTAAATTACTCGTTAACGTCAAGGCCCCGATGGTCAGTCTGTTTCTAGGAGAATCCACAAGCCGTGTCTAAAACGCCAGACAAATCTGATCAGGACGTCTACGACGTTCGCACCCCAAAGCTAAGGGTGGTAGAATACGCCCTTCTGCTTAAGCCACGGGTAATGTCACTGGTTGTCTTTACAGCTTGGACAGGCCTAATGTTGGCACCTGGCCAAATAGATCCATATACCGCTTTTGTAGCTATTACCTGCATTGCAGTTGCCGCTGGTGCTTCAGGTGCAATCAACATGTGGTACGATCGAGACATTGATAATATCATGAGTAGGACTCAAAACCGCCCTCTGCCCGCGGGCACTCTCAAGCCACATGAAGCACTCGGCTTTGGCGTTTTTTTATCTATAGTTTCAGTGTCCGTAATGGCAATTGTTGTAAATACAAGCGCTGCTGGCTGGCTTATATCGACAATTGTCTATTATGTTTTAATATATACCATCTGGCTTAAACGCCGCACTCCCCAGAACATTGTCATTGGTGGCGCGGCAGGGGCTTTCCCGCCCATGATAGGTTGGATAGCTGTCACCGGCGCGGCAGACCCCAATGCATGGATACTGTTTATGATCATCTTCTTATGGACACCGCCACACACTTGGGCCTTGGCCTTGTATAGAAGTAAAGATTACGAAGCTGCTGGTATACCGATGATGCCGGTTGTCGTCGGCCACAAGAAGACAGCCATTCAAATGCTAATCTACACTACTATTTTGGTTCCAGTGACATTACTTCCAACTATTCTTGGCATTTCTGGACGAGTATACATGGCGGCAGCAATAATACTGGGCATCGGTTTCCTACGTCAGGCAATTATCGTATTGAAAAATGATGATATTCAAAAAGCTCGACAAATGTTCTTTTTTTCCATCTTTTACTTATTTATGATTTTTGTCTTCTTACTGGTCGATAAGATTCTAATTACTTGGTTGCCTGGTATCTTCTCATGATGGAGAAAGCCTATTTAAGTTTGGAAAAGCTTTTTCGCCGCATTGGCATCGTACGTGATATCAACGAAGTATTGCATTGGGACAATGCCACAAAAATGCCAATTGGCGGGGGCCTTGGGCGTAGCAACCAATTGGCTGAATTAAATGCCATAAGCCATTCCCTGCTTTGCGATAGTAAAACAAGCGAACTTTTAGACGAGGCCGAAAAAGATTCCACTCTGGGATCCTGGCAATTAGCTAACCTTACTGCCATGCGCCGTAAATGGAGCCACGCAACTGCACTAAGTGAGGATTTGGTTATAGCTCTATCAAAAGCAACATCGAAATGCGAGACAGTATGGCGTTCTGCCCGTGCCGAAGATAACTTCGCTTCAGTTTTGCCCTATATGGAAAACTTACTCTCACTGATACGCGAATGCGCACAAGCGAAATCTGAGAAGCTATCCCTTAGCCCATATGACGCATTGCTTGACCAATACGAGCCAGGCGGGAAAAGTGCTGACATTGATGTACGCTTTGCAGAGCTGGAATCTTTCATTCCAAATTTCCTTGAGCTAGTTCTGGAAAAACAAAAAGTTGATCGGCCACCGACTATACCAGAAGGACCTTTTGATAAAATAGCACAAAAAAAATTGAGCCTGCGGCTTATGACTGCCCTAGGTTTTGACTTTAATCATGGGCGACTGGATATAAGCCTACATCCTTTTTGCGGCGGCACACCAGACGATGTCCGAATAACAACCCGTTTTGACGAAGATAACTTCACCAGCGCACTAATGGGGACACTCCACGAAACTGGTCATGGGCTTTACGAACGAGGCTTACCACAAGAATGGCGATATCAACCAGTTGGTGAGGCCTTGGGCATGGCAATCCATGAAAGCCAATCCCTACTGATAGAAATGCAAGTGAGCCGCTCTTTATCTTTCATAGAATATGCCGCTCCTATGATCCGTGATGCTTTTGGCGGAAGTGGCCCGGCATGGGAAGCACGATCACTACACCGTAATCTAATCAAGGTTGAACCCGGGTTCATACGTGTAGACGCCGATGAAGTTACATACCCGTTGCACGTCATTTTGAGATATCGCCTTGAAAAGCAAATGATCATGGGCGATCTAACTCCAACCGATTTACCGATTGCATGGAATGACGGACTAGAAAATATGTTGGGCATTCGCCCTCCCAACGACAGAGAGGGCTGCCTGCAAGATATCCATTGGTACGACGGTGCCTGGGGCTACTTTCCAACATATACTTTAGGTGCGATGACAGCAGCCCAACTATTTGCTGCGGCCCAGCATTCCGATTCCGAAATAAGTCTGAATATTGCCAAGGGTGATTTTACAACTTTGGTGGCCTGGCTTCGAAAAAACGTCCACTCCTTAGGATGCTCACTAAGTCCCGAACAAGTCATTGAGCGGGCTAGTGGTCGTCCATTGGATTCCAAAGCTTTTATATCTCATCTAAAAGCCCGTTATTTGCTTTAATAAACTTTTACTAGTTCTCTGCACCTCTAAAAAAATAAAAAGAATGTACATCAAGGGTTTGATAGCAACCAAAATATGTCTGATTTGAACTTTAGGAGAGCTAAGAAGATTGTCTTTAATTTTAGTAATTTTAGATCAGATTCCAGCCCGGGGTCCGATGCAAACCTGATTAATCATTATAAAGTTGTCTGATAGTATTCCAATGCATTGGAAGATGACACTATCCGTCTTGAATCAAGACGCGTCCGGGTATAGGTTGTCCCGTGCTATTATGGAGTTTCTTTTTGAAGTACGTTAGCACCCGCGGTCAGGCCCCAACCCTGAATTTTGACGATGCACTGCTCAGCGGTCTTGCCCGTGATGGTGGATTGTACGTCCCTGAAGAATGGCCAATATTTAGTTCCAGTGACATAAGCGCCATGAGAGGATTGAGCTACACTGAAACTGCCATGCAAATTATTCGCCCCTTTACCGAGAGCGTAATCGCAGAGGATGACCTTGCCACGCTGGTTTACGAATCATATGCAGACTTTGACGATCCAGCTGTTGCACCCTTGAAACAACTTGGGGACGATGAGTGGTTAATGGAACTTTTCCATGGCCCTACGCTTGCTTTTAAAGACTATGCCATGCAGTTCTTAGGCCGAGTTTTTGATCATGTTCTTACTAAACGCGGTGAACGTGTAACTATTATTGGCGCAACATCTGGAGACACAGGGTCCGCAGCCATTGAAGCCTGTCGAGGCCGTGACACAATAGAAATATTTATTTTACATCCTGAAGGCAGGGTTTCTGAGGTGCAGCGCCGCCAAATGACTACAGTTAATGAAGCAAACATACATAACATTGCTATCAAAGGCACTTTTGATGATTGCCAGAACATGGTCAAAGCCATGTTCAATGATACAGAGTTTCGTGACCGTTGCAATCTATCGGCTGTAAACTCTATCAACTGGGTACGTGTTATGGCGCAAGTTGTTTATTACTTCTACGGAGCTTTAAAATTGTGTACGCCAGAAAAACCAGTGTCTTTCTCGGTGCCTACAGGAAATTTTGGTAATGTTTTTGCTGGTTATGGGGCGAAGCGTATGGGCTTAAATATTGAAAAATTGATAATTGGCTCCAACAGTAACGACATTTTGTCGCGATTTTTCGAGGACGGTCGAATGCAAACAGCCGCTGTTCAGCCGACAATAAGCCCCAGCATGGATATTCAAATCTCCAGCAACTTTGAACGTCTTTTGTTCGAGTTATATGGCCGCGACGGTAAAATTACCCAGACTATGATGAAAACCTTCAGTAAAACCGGCTCATTTGAAGTTGGCAAAAGCCAACTCGAACAAGCTCTATACCTCTTCGCAGCCCAACGTTTTACCGACGACGAAACACTTGCCATAATGACTCAAGTATTAAACGAAAATAAGGAAATACTGGACCCACACTCCGCAATCGGGGTTGCTGCTGGCCGTGCTAAACGTATTAACAAAAATACACCGCATATTTCCCTAGCAACAGCACATCCGGCTAAGTTTCCAGATGCCGTCAAGCTAGCTTGTGGGGAGCACCCAAGTTTGCCCCAAAGACTCTCCGACCTGTTTGTACGTAAGGAAAACTTCACTGTTCTAGAAAACGACCGTGGCCAGGTTCAAGACTTTATCAATAATCACAGAATGGATGGCGCCTTCTAAATGAGCATCAGATCAACAACTCTGGAAAATGGCCTGCGTGTGGTTAGCGACCCCATGGTCGCTGTAGAGTCAGTGTCCCTTGGCATATGGGTTGGTGTTGGCTCACGCTATGAAAATCCTAAAATCAATGGTATTTCGCACCTGCTCGAGCACATGGCCTTCAAGGGCACTGAACGAAGGTCAGCCCTTGCCATCGCTGAGGAAATTGAGGCTGTTGGTGGATATATTAATGCATATACTACC
>MDTC01109550.1_pt1 | contig 14630 bp, 11 predicted proteins | sample 811181 | NCBI WGS metagenome assembly MDTC01 (sample SAMN05326644, study PRJNA326480) | marine metagenome | isolation source: seawater | place: Pacific Ocean: North | collected 2011 | reverse complement strand
GGGGCGAGGCGACGCAGGAGCCGGGGCAGGATGTAGCCCTCGTCCCAGACGCGCTTCGCCTGCACGTCCAGCAGCTGGCGTGCGATGTCGAGACCCGCGTCGGCGTCGCCGAAGATCTTGCCGAACGTGCGCACGAACTCGGCGAGCAGCTCGCGTCCGCGCCCCACCATGGAGGAGCCGACGTAGGCGACGGGAACGCCGTAGGTCGCGCGGTCCTCGGCGGTCAGCTCCACCGGGGCCCGGCGCACGGGGTTGGTGGCAAGCGGCAGGTAGTGCGCCTGGAACCCCGCCTTGCGGTAGGCGGGCACGTTGTCGCGGCGCCAGGTCCACACGGTGGCCCCCGTCACGTGGGTCGGCGCGAGGGTGTCGGTGCTGGGGTCGATCTCCCACTCGACCAGCGGCACGCCGAGCTTCGCGCACGCCTCGGCGAGGCCGTAGGTGTGGTTGATCCCGACGACCACGGACGGCGCCACGCCGCGGGCGATCCGCTCCAGCTCGTTCACGGGCAGGTCGCGGACGTCCCATCGGAAGACGTCCCAGCCCTCTTCGCGCAGGGCCTCGCCGACGTCGTCGACGAAGAGGGTGCCGGACACCAGCAGGGCCCGGGGACGATCGCCCTGGAAGGCGAGCTCGTCGGGGTAGGCGACGCCGAGCTGGGGGTGGGCGAGGCGGGTGCCGGGTGCGGCCAGGAGGTCCGACCCACTCGCAAAGCGGAGCTTTCCGCTCGACAACCATGGAGTCCAGTCGACCGCGTCCAGCGCGGGCCGGAGGAAGGCGACGTCGCGATCCCAGGCGACCACGGTGCCGTCGACGCGCTCGAGCAGGGCCCGCAGGAGCACGCCGCTCCCCACGCCGAGCCACACGACGTCCCCGGCTCGAGCACCGGGCACGAGGGCGTCGAGGTCGGCGGGGTCCTCTCGGATCCGGGTCGCCTGCAGCCCGCGGTGCCAGACCAGCTCGCCGGCCTCCACCGCGAGGGCACCGGGCTGCGGCGCCTCCATCAGCCGGGTTCGCAGCCCAGGATCATGCTTGCCGAGCCACTCCAGGTTGGCTCGGAGGGCGGGAGACATCGACACGCGCCACCTCGTTCGGGGAGTGGCTCATCGGCCCGCGGACCGGGCCATTGAGCTAGGCTCGCCCTACGAGGTGGAGGCGCCCATGGAAGAGACCATATTGCCCGTGCCCAGCGAGGAAGAGATCGAGGCGGGCAAGGCGATGGCGCTGGTCTCCTGGATCTCGATGTTCGTGGGCCTGCCGCTGTGGATCATCCCGATGATCCAGCGGGACAACGCGTATGCGCTCTACCACGCCAAGCACTCCGGCATGACCTTCCTGGTGGCCACCGCCTTTGCGCTGGCGGTGGTGCTGCTGAACTTCGCGACCTGCGGCTTCCTGTTCTTCCTCGTGCCCCTGATGTTCGTCACCTGGGTCCCCGTGATCGACGGGCTCATCAAGGCGATCCAGGGTCGTGTCGAGCCGCCCATCATCGTCGGCGGCTTCACCGACCAGCTGTTCGGCAGCCTCACCGTCGACCCGGACAAGCGTTCCTTCGACTGAGACGCGACTCGCACCGGCGGCCCTAAAGCTCCCTCGCGTGCCTCCGATGGTGGCTGCGTCGCCCGGTTGGGGCGGCCAAGACCAACCTGGGGTCGACCCCGGAGGAGTACGTCCATGGAACACCGCGAGGCGAACGACGCCCAGCTGGAGCAGGAGCGCCGGGAGGCGGCGGCCAAGCTCATCGAGGAGGGGCGCGCGCTGCTGGACCGTGGCGAGATCGATGCCGCCATCCGCACGTTTGACGAGGCGACCAGCCTGGACGAGCACAACGGTGCCGCCTGGAACGATCTGGCCGTTGCCCTCTACCAGGCCGGCCGCAACGACATGGCCATCGGCTGCCTGTACACCTCTCTCCGAGTGGACCCGACGTTCGCCGACGCGGCGATCAACCTGGCGACCCTGCTCGACGTCGCCGGCCGGCCCGCCGACGGAATTCCCGGCCTTCGGGGTGCACTCTTCCACGACCCCGAGCAGGAGGACGTGCGTGAGACGCTGGAGGCGCTGGGCGTCACCAAGCCGCGCCAGGTCGCCATCGTCGCGATCGACTCCGACCTCGACACCTACCGCGTCGTCAGCGCGTGCCTCACCGAGTGGCAGCACCTGGTCACCGCCCCCGAGGCGGGCTGGGTCGGCGCCTTCGGCGACCTGAACGACGTCACCACCTGGCAGCGCTACCTGGCCGCGGTGCAGCCCGCGACGATCATCGCCGACGCCGCGCACCCCGCTACCGCCAACCTGCAGGCGGCCGCCGCGACGCTGGGTGTGAACGTGGCCGTGCTCGGTGAGGAGCTCCCCACCGGCGCGCCCCTGGTCGAGCTGGCCCAGGCCCTGACCGGCGAGATCCCGTCCGCCCGGGCCACCTGGGACGACGTCGAGCGTCCGGCCCCGCCGCTGACGGTGTCGGTGCCGCTGACCCACATCGCGCACGCCATCAACCTGCTCGATCGCCTGGCCAACCAGGACCTGCCTCCTGGCCTCTTCGAGGTCGTGGCGGCGGATCGGGCCTGGGGCGAGCCCGCCACCAGCCTGGTCGAGCCAGAGGAGGTCGGCTTCGACCTCAACATCCTGCGGATGGAGGGCGTTGGTCTCGGCGAGGCCCGCCAGGCGATCCTCGAGGCCAGCCGCGGCGCCTGGACCGTGTTCTTCGACGAGGAGACCCGCCCCTCGCCCGAGAACCTGGGCCAGCACCTGCGCACCCAGGTCACCAACGCGACCACCGAGGCCGTGCTGGGCGACTTCCGCATGCACCCGAACCTGGTCGACAACAGCCTGCGCAAGCTGATCGACACCTCCGGCCTGCTCTGGGCCCAGCCCGACCTGGTCGACGGCACGGTGCACGGCGGCGCAGCGTTCCGGGCCAACAACGTCAGCGTGCCAACCGGCTGCCTGACCGCCGTGGGTGGCTTCGATGCGCTGTTCTCTGCCGGCTGCGAGGACACCGACATCGGCGTGCGCATGGAGCGCCAGCTGGACGTGCACGTCCGATACGACGCCAGCATCAAGGCCGAGATGGACTACCCCTTCACCGTCGGCGACCTGCAGATCGAGCAGCTCGTCCGGGGCTGGGCCTGCGTGCACCTGGCCGAGAAGCACGAGGATCCGCGCTTCCTGATCGACCCCTCCCAGGAGGTGCTCGACACGGCGTGGTTCGCCGAGCGCCGCCGCCAGGCCGAGGCGAACGCCGCCCAGGCGACCGATCTGGCCCGCCGGGTCCAGGACGTCTGCCACATCGAAGAGCCCTACCGGAAGACCGGTGCGGCCGAGCACATGGACCCGATCGCCCGCGTCATCGGCATGCAGGCGTTCAACCGGGGCATCGCCATCGCCCACTCCGGCTTCCGCCTGGAGGACGAGCGCATGCCCGGTGCGCTGGCGTCCGTCGCCACCCCGGTCATCATCCGCTCCGGCGGCGACGTGGCTGCGACGCTGGGCAGCATGGCCATGACCGAGGGTGAGATCGTCGTCTACTGCGAGGACGAGATCACGGCTCCCGACGGCATCACCGTCCGTCGCGGCGGCATCACCGAGGCGCTGGCCACCGAGGCCCCGGCGATCGCCTGGGTCGAGGCCGGCACCGTGCTGCCCCCCGACTGGCGCATGACCCTGCTCACCGAGCTCGAGTCCTGGCCGGACATCGGCGCCGTCGTGCCGACCGTGGCCGCGGCCCCCACGACCAACCGCCCCAAGTCCCCGCCCGCGATGGTGATCCACCGCGGCGTGCTGGAGCGCATGGGCGACGCCACGACCGACCTGGGCAGCCCCGCCGCCGCCGAGCGCATCCAGGAGATCGGTTTCCACGTCGTCACGAGCGAGGCCTGCCTGGTCGAGACCTCGACCCGCCTGCTCGAGCAGACGGCCTGATTCGGTCTTCGACGCCTCCGATCGGCCTCAAGCCGCCCTCTGGTTGACCGCCGAGTCCGACAGCCACTGGACCTCGGCAGACAGGCCGACCACCACCAGCACATCGCCCGCCCCGAGCTCCACGCCCGGCGGCGGGCGAAGCTGCGTCTGGCCACCCCGGGGAGTGCGCAGGACGAAGGTGACGCTGGGCACGTGGTCGTAGACGTCGCGCAGGGCGACTCCCTCGAGCTTGGAGCCCCGCTCCACGGTGACGTCGACCATTCCCAGATCCAGCCCTACCTCGAGGTGGTTGGACGCGAGCTCGGTGACCGCCGGGCGCACCAGCAGCCGCAGCGCGTCGACGGCGCCGGCGTGCAGCGGGCTGACCACCTTGTCCGCCCCCGCCAGGCGCATGCGACGCTCCTCGTTGGGCCCGTTGATCCGCCCGAGGATGAACGCGTCCTCCGACAGATCCCGCGCGGACAGCACGACGGCGAGGTTCTTGGCCGAGTCGTCGAGGCACGTGGCGACCTGCGCCGCCCGCTTCACCCCGGCCGCCTCCAGCACGTCCTCGTCGGTCGCATCCCCGCGGAGCACCAGGAAGCCCTCCTCGCGCGCCGCCTCGGTGCGCTCGTGGTCGAAGTCCACGACCACGACCTGCCGGCCCGCGTCTCGCAGCTGCGCAGCGAGGGGGTGACCCATGCGCCCGTAGCCGACCACGATGGTGTGTCCGGACACCCGCTCGATCTGCCGCCTCATCCGAAACCTCCAGTCCGCACCGTGGGCGAGGACGACCTTGACGATCAACGCGAACGCGTAGGTTGTCCCACCGATCCCGAGCAGCATCACCCCGATGGAGATCCACCGCCCGGCGACCGAGATCCCCTCGTCGCCGTAGCCGACCGTCGTGATGGTGATGATCACGAAGAACAGCGCCCGGAAGAAGTCCCAGCCCTCGACGATCCGCAACAGGATGGCGGCGCCGACGGTGAGCACGACCATGGCGGACAGGGCGATCGCCAGGGAGCGACGCGCCGAGACCAGGGAACTGTGGTTGCTTGCCGACATGGGCCCGAGATCGGCTGCAGAGCCGTCTGATCTGAGGCCCTGGGGCCCGCGGCGCTAGCCCCCGCCGAGGGCGTCCCTGACGAAGCCGACCGCGCGATGGGACAGCCCGTAGATGGTCTCGGACGGGTTCACCCCGAGTGCGGTCGGCAGCACCGAGCCGTCGACGACGAAGAGGTTGTCGACCCCGTGCACCTGGTGGTCCATGCCCACGACGCTGGTCGCGGGATCGGTGCCCAGGGTGCAGCCGCCCATCTGGTGCGCGCTGAAGACGCTGTGCTCGAGGGGACCGTAGGGCCGGTCCTGCAGGCGGGTCAGCTCCACCTCGGTCGCGATGCGCAGAGGGTCCGTGTGGGTCGTGGCGACCACCTCCGCGCCAGCCGCGAGGTGCACTTGGACGAGCGCCTCGTGGGCCGGTCGGAGCGCCTCCAGCAGGGCCGCGCGGAACGGGTAGTCCAGCTCCGGCCGACCCGCGCCGTCCACGGTGACGACCCCGCCGACATCCTCGTCCAGCAGCCCATCCACGTGCAGGGCCAGCAGGGCGGACGTGCGGCGCAGACCCAGCATCGCGTCGGCGTGCTCCGGCCCGAAGGACTTGAGCGACACCGCGGCGAGCATCGGGTGTAGCGGCGCAGCCTCCAGGAAGAAGCCCATCTTTCCTGGACCGCGATCGATGTGCTCGTGGCTGTGGGCGGACTGGGGAGCGCCATACCAGGGGTGGATGTCCCGGGCGTAGCGGCCGAGCACCGCGACCACGGGGTGCAGGAACGTGCGGCGACCGAGCGCGGGCAGCCCGGCCCCGAGCCCCGACCGCAGCAGCAGCGCCGGGCTGTTGATGGCCCCGCCCGCGACCACGACCACCCGCGCGGTGACCGACAGGGGGACCTCGGATCCGCCCCGCTCCGGACGCACGACGCCGGTGACCTTCCAGCCCCCAGGCACCGCGTCGAGGCGGGTGGCGCGGGCATCCGCCTGCACGACCGCACCCGCTGCGGACGCATCCGCCAGGTAGGTCAGGTGCATCGCCTGCTTGCCGTCCACCGGGCAGCCCATGCCGCAATAGCCGCTGTTCGCGCAGCCCTTCACGTTGCGGCGCATGGGCCCGTGCTCCCAGCCGAGCGCCTTCGCCCCGTCGAGCAACACCCGGTTGTTGGCGTTTGCCGCAGACTCGGGCCACTCGCGGATGTTCAGCCTGGCCTCGACCGCGTCGAAGTGGGGCCGCAGCGCCTCCGAGGTGAGGTCGGTGAGCCCATGCACGTCTCGCCAGTGGGCCAGGATGCGCTCCGGCGTCCGGAAGCAGCTGGTCCAGTTGACCGTCGTGCCCCCGCCCAGCACCGCGCCCTGGAGCACGGAGATCGCCAGGTCCTTCGTCGCTCTTCCGGCGCCTTCCTGGTAGAAGCGGGGCATGGTGTCCCGCTCGTGCATGGTGAAGTCGCGGCGGTCGACCGCCGGCCCGGCCTCGAGAACCAGCACGCGCGCCCCATCGCCAGCGAGCCCCGCAGCGACCACGCTCCCGCCGGCGCCCGAGCCGACGATGCACACGTCCACGGTGGCCTCGAGGCCGTCCGGTCCGACGTCGGCCGCGCTGCGGATCATGGGCGCCCGTCCAGCTGGCGCAGCACCGCCGTGAAGTCGGGCGGACCCGGGTAGCCGATGGCCCCGTACAGCTTCGGGCTGACCCAGTAGGAGCCCATGCACAGTCCGTGCAGCGCCCGGTAGGCCGTGCGGAACAGGTGCACGTCCGCCTCGGCCCAGCTGCGCAGCACCCGATCCTGTTCGTCCGGACCGAGGCTGGTGAACGGGGTCACCCTCCCTTCGATCACGGCGTTGATCGCCGCGTTCTCCAAGAGCAGCAGCACCTGTTCCACCTGGGCGGCGACCGCGGGATGCTGGGTCGAGAGGTGCGCGTCGACAGCCTCCGCCACCCCGAGCGCGCTCGGCGGCGGGAGGTCCGGGGCACCGAAGGCCAGCAGCCGCTCGGCGACCGCGGCCAGCACGGAGAAGCCAGCTGGAGACAGCGCGAGCAGCGGCTGGGACGGGGCCCGGTACACCGTGCCGCGCAGCCCGAGCCCCACGGAGCCGAGCGCCAGCACCGCCGCGCCGAACACAGTGACCTGCAGGAACGTTCTCCGGGTCGTGCCCATGCAGCGGTCGTAACTGCCTGGTCGCTACTGGGGGGCGCCCTTGACGTCGATGTAGAACGTGAGCGTGTCGTCGTTCTTCAGGCTGCCCAGCAGGGCCGTGTACGGCGAGAAGCCGAACGCCGTGTGCGAGGACGTGAACGCACCCTTGGCCCCGAAGGACTGCCCGTCCGCCGTGATGGCCATGGTGGTCTCGACGGGCTTGGACGCCCCGCGCATCGTCAGCGTGCCGGTCACCACGGCGCCATTGCCTGCCGCGCGGCAGCCGGTGGCCTTGTAGGTGATGTGCGGGTGCTCGTCCGAGTGCAGCTGGCCCTTCGACAGCGCGTTCTTCTTGATGGTCTTCTTGTCGCCATCGCTGGTGTCGCCCTCGAGCCCACGGCGCTGACGCGCGCCGGGCGGGTCCACGACCAGGCTCTCGACCGGCATCTTGATGTCGACCTTGCAGGCGCCCACGTTGTCGGGGTCCCAGGTGACCGTGCCGCTGAATCCGGTGCTGACCAGGACGTGGTCGTGCCCGGCGATGAGGGCGTTGCGGTCGTACTTGACCAGGACCTCCAGTCGCCCACCGTTCAGGGTGTAGGTGGTGGGCTCCGCAGAGGCCACTTCCGCGGTTCCAACGCCCAGGATCAGCAGTGCCAGGCTGGCCAGGGGGCTCCATCGGGTCATGTGATCTCCTCCTCGTCGGGTGCCCTTGCACGACGCCGCAGCGCCGAATTGGATTCACCCCACCGACACCCAGGCGGGGGTCCGGCCTTCCGCGCTCGCTTCCGACCGACGCCAGAGATGTAGCACCACGCCGTCCACGGGCAGCGCCAGATCGAGCAAATCGGAGCAAATCGGAAGGGGGACGCTGCCGAGCAGTCCGAGGAGGAACGACAGCCGCATCGGGTCGGTGGCCAGCTCCGGAGGACCATGGAGGGCCAGCCCCGGCCGGCCGGTGTCGTCGACGATGGGACGCACCAGCCGCCCCTGGGCATCGGGCTCCAGCAGGGCCTCGGCCCCCCGGCCGAGCACTGTGGCGATGCTCTCGATGAGGGCGTGATCCGCGGGATCCGGATCCCGAGGTACCCAGGCGACCAGCCGGTCGCGGTCCCGCACCCCATCCCGCCAGCGAGCGACCCAGCGCGCCCCCAGCCAGCGCCAGGCCGGGTCGAGGAACGGCTCGACGTCCTCCAGGCCCACCGGCTGCACCGGAACCACCCGGATGGCGTGCACCCCGTCGACGAGCAGGTCCGGCAGCAGCGTGCTCAGGTCGGCCAGGGACTCGGCGGGCGCCCGCCAGGTGGGACAGAACGCAGGACCCACTCCGCGGGCGTACACCCAGCGCGGCTCGGCGCCCTGCAGTGTGGAGCCCTCCAGCAGGGGCAGCAGCGCCTCGATCACTGGGTGATGCATGGCTGGAGAAGACGGAACAACCTGCACTTCGACCGCATGCACCCTGCCAGCGAGGTCCAGGGCCCGCAGAGCCTCCGGGGCGGGGGACAGTCCCCGCTCGACCACGCTGTCGCCGGGCAGCGCCGGTCCGGGCGAACCACGCCGCCAGACGATGACCGAGAAGCCGAGCCGCGGATCCCAGCCGAGCTCCGAGTGCAGCTCCGCCGGACGGCGGTCCACCACCTCGGCCACCGCAGCGATCACGTCGCGACGCAGGGTCAGCAACGCCTCGCCCTCCAGGCCAGCGAGGGCCTGCTGGGGCACGGTGAGCCGCAGGGCCTGACGGCCAGTGGTGCGGTGGCGCACGAAGTCGACCGCACTCGCCACGTCCGGCACCAGCTCGGCGGACACGGCCCGGAGGCCTGCGATCAGCTCGCTGGCCACAGCACCCCCCGCGGGGTCCGGGTCCTCGGTGCCGAAGTCGGGCAGGCAGAGTCCGCCCTCGATGGCGTCGGACCACAGGGTCGCGGTCCGACCGCCGCCTGCGATCTCGTCCTCCACCACCGCATCCTGGTCCCGGGCCGTCCGGGCGCCGGGGGGCAGTCCCGGCAGGATGTCGAAGCCAGCGTCCCGGAGCCGCGCCGCGTCCGCCGGGCCGAGCCCAGGCAGATCGACCCGCAGGACGACCGGATCTCCCGGCTCCCACGGCTCCAGGAGCTCCGCCTGGGGCAGCGGTCCGAGCAGCGCCTCCAGCTTCTGGAGCGCGTCGTGGCAGGGAGCCTCGTTCAGAGCTTCGAGGCGGATCATCGGCCAGTAGGGCAGTTCGTCGGGGGTGTGCACGGGCGGAGTCTACACATCCCTCTCCGCTCGTGACCACCGCTTGACGAACCCCGAGCCGAAGCCGCGGTCGGTCCATGCACAGAGGCGACGGGCGGCCCCACGGCGCGCCCGACGGACGGCGGTCACCCCCGCGGCATCGGGCCGTGCACGGGTGAAGTGCGTCCGGGTCCTGCGAGGAGGGAGCATGGAGCGGCACAAGTGGGCAATCTGGGGCACGGCGGGCGTGCTGCTGACGGGCGTCGGCCTGGGCGTCATCGCGCTGGTGGCGGTGACCTGGGAGTCGAGCCCGCCACAGTACATGGAGCTCGACGAGCATGGAGTGTACCTGGGCCTGGAGACGCGACAGGAGCCCGGCGCAAGCGAGCAGGGTGAGGAGAGCAAGGCGGCCACGACTTCGGAGCGGATCATCGAGGGAGCCTCCGTCGCGGAGGACGCCGGGACCCTCGGAGCCCACGGAGACCAGGCCCAGTCCGGCGTCTCCGGATCCACGAGCGGCTCGGTCCCGGGGGAGAAGATGAAGATCGGCGCGCTCGGCACGCGCGGCAGCGGGCTCGGCGGAGGGGGCACGGCCGAGGGCATCGGGGGTCTCGGAACCCGGGGGTCCGGCATCGGAGGCGGCGCCTCCGGCTACGGGAGCGGGCGCGGGAGCTTCGGGGCACGTGGATACGGCACGGGCGGCATGGCCGGGGGTCGGGGCGGCCGGTTCGGCGCGGATGGCGGTCTGTCCCGAACCGAGCTGGGCCCGGGCGTCTCCCGCATCGAGGAGTCCTCCCCGCCTGGCGTCAACGGCTTCGTGCAGGCCGGACGCGACCGGCTGTCGACCTTCGCGGTGGACGTCGACACCGGCAGCTACACCCTGACCCGCAGCCTGCTGCGGCAGGGCCGTCTGCCCAACGCCCAGCAGGTCCGGGTCGAGGAGTTCGTCAACGTGATGGACTACGACATCGCCCCGCCCACGTCGGGGCAGGTGCCGTTCTCGGTGGAGGCCGAGGCCGCCCCCCACCCCACCCAGCAGAACCACGCGCTGCTGCGGATCGGACTCAAGGGCGAGGTGCCCGAGCGCACCACCAGTCGGCTCACCTTCCTGATCGACACCTCCTGCTCCATGACCGAGGAGCTGCCGCTGGTGAAGCAGAGCCTGCACATCCTGGTCGACCACGCCACCAACGAGGACAGCGTCGCAATTGCGACCTACGCCGGCCAGACGACCAAGGTGCTGGACCCGACACCCACCACCGACAAAGCCAGGATCCACGCCGCGATCGACTCGCTGGGCACCGGCGGCGGCACCGCCATGAACAGCGGCATGGAGCTGGCCTACGACATGGCGGACAAGGCCTTTGTGTCCGGCGCCGAGAACCGGGTGATCGTGCTCTCGGACGGCGATGCGAACATCGGCCCCGCCTCCCACCAGCAGATCCTGGCCTCCATCGCCGGCTACGCAGGAAAGGGCATCACGCTGTCCACCGTCGGCTTCGGCGGCGCCAACTACCGCGACGGCCTGATGGAGCAGCTCGCGGACAAGGGTGACGGAAACTACGTCTACATCGACGGGCTCTCCGAGGCGGAGCGGGTCTTTGGCGAAGGGCTCGCGTCCACGCTGCAGACCATCGCCCGCGACACCAAGATCCAGGTGGCGTTCGACCCCGACGCCGTGCTGGCCTGGCGCCTCGTCGGCTACGAGAACCGGGATGTCGCCGACGAGGACTTCCGCAACGACGCCGTCGACGGCGGCGAGATCGGCGCCGGCCACGAGGTCACCGCCCTGTACGAGCTGGTGCTGGCCGACGAGCTGCCCGAGCGCATCGGCAACGTCTACCTGCGCGCCAAGCCCCCCGGCCCCGACGCCCCTGCCCACGAGTGGACCGTGCCCATCCGTCGGGCCCAGGTGCGCTCCGAGTGGGGCGACGCCAGCGCGGATCTGCGCCTGGCCTCCGGCGCGGCCCTGTTCGCCGAGAAGCTTCGTGGAAGCCCCTTCGTCGAGGAGCTCTCCTGGAGCGAGCTGCAGCGCCACCTGGAGCCCCTGCCCCGCACCCGCCAGGTCGAGGAGCTGCGCGAGCTGGTCGGCAAGGCCAAGGCGCTCTCCGGTGTGTCGGACCGGCGCGGGGTGGTGCACGCATCTGCCCTGCCCGACCTCACCCACCTGTCCAGCGGTCCATCCGCCATGGACGTGGTCCGCCAGAACCTGCCGCGGCTGACCTACTGCTACCGCCGCGAGCTGGCCCGCGACCGGGACCTGCGCGGCACGGTCGAGCTGGAGCTGAAGATCGACGCGACCGGGCACGCGGCCCAGGTGAGCCAGGTCGGCGGCTCGCTGGTCGACGGGCGGGTGCACGCCTGCCTGGTCGGCGCCGCCCAGAACCTCCGGTTCCCCAGCCGGCAGGCCCAGGACCTGCGGTTCAAGATGACCTTCGAACCCTAGGGCCCCCTCCGGTCTCGCGAGGGTCGGACGCTCAGCTGAACCCGGGCACGACGTCGATGGTGACGCCGTCCAACGTGGAGGGCTCGAAGAGCGGGTCGCGATCGAGGACCGTGAGGGGGAAGGTGAGGCAAGGCACCAGCTCCCCGGTCGCCATCTGGACCTGCTCCACCGTAGCGACCGTGGCGTCGCCGAGGCCGGGCAGGTGGACGACGTCTCCGGCCTGCACCACGCCGCCTTCGTGCTCGCCGATGAGGACGACACAGTCACGCGCGATGTGCCAGAAGCTGCGTTGGATCGCGAAGCGCACCATGGGACCGAGGGGTTACCATGGGGCGGCTCGGAGGACATGACCGATGGATGACCGCACCTGCTGATCGTTCTTGGGGAGCCTGATCTCGCTGGCTCCTCATCCCTGACGCCTCCCCGTGCAGGCGTCCCCGCGTGGCCCCCGGCCGCGCCCACGGCAGGTGCCTCATGTCCATGTCCCTTCGCCTCTCCGGCGCGACCTTCGCGTTCTCCCCCGAGCGCGTGCTGCTCGACGACGTCGACCTCCACCTGACCCCCGGCTGGACGGGTCTGGTCGGCGAGAATGGTGCTGGAAAGTCCACCTTGATGCGCATCCTCTCCGGTGGGCTGGCTCCCGGTCTGGTCCGCACCGAGCCCGCCGACCTGCCGATCGTCCGCGTGGAGCAGCGCATCGACCGCCCCTCGGAGCGAGTCCAGGCCTTCGCCCTGGCCTGGGACGGGGACGCCGTGCGCCTGCAGAGCCGGCTCGACCTGGGCTTCGACGCCCTCGAGCGCTGGCCTACCCTCTCCCCCGGCGAGCGCCGACGCTGGCAGGTCGGCGCTGCCCTGTGGCAGAGACCGGGGGTGCTGCTCCTCGACGAGCCCGACAACCACCTGGACGTCGAGGCGCGGACCCTGCTGGTGCAGGCCCTGGCGGAGTTCGACGGCATCGGCGTCCTCATCTCCCACGACCGCGCCCTGCTGGACCAGCTCACCAGCCGCACGGTGCGCCTGCACCAGGGCCACCTGCACGTGGTCGACGGACCCTGGAGCCAGGCGGCCGAGGTGTGGGCCACCGAGGACGACGCCCTGCGCGCCCAGCTGGAAGCGTCCAAGCGGGAGGTGCAACGCCAGGAACGCAAGGCCCGAGTCGCCGATGCCAGCCGGTCCGGCGCGGCGGGCAGCCGGAGCATGCGCGGCGTCGACCCCCGAGATCACGACGCCCGCTCCTCCGCGCGCAAGGCCCGCACGGCCAAGGCGGAGCAGTCCCACTCCAAGGCTGCGGCGCGCATGGCCACCGAGGTCGAGCGCGCCCGGGCGACCCACGAAGGCCTGGACCGCCCCAAGGATCTCGGTCGAGACGTATTCGTCGACTACGAGGCCCCCCGACGCAGCACCCTGCTCACCCTGCAGACCCCCACCCTGCGCCCGGCGCCCGAGGCCGACGTCCTGCTCTACGACGTCGACGTCACCGTGCGCCGAGGCGCCCACGTGTGGCTCGCCGGACCCAACGGCGCGGGCAAGTCCACCCTGGTCCGGGCTCTGCTGTCCGCCAGCTCCCTGCCCACCGAGCGGGTCTTCGCCCTGCCCCAGGAACTGACAGAGGGCGAAGCCGCGCACCTGCTCGAGCACCTCCACGAGCTTGCACCGGACGCGCGCGGTCGCGTGCTGCAGCTGGTCGCCGCCCTGGGCGTGCCTCCGACGAACGTGCTCGCGACGTCCCGCCCTTCTCCCGGCGAGGCCCGCAAGCTGGCGTTGGCGCTGGGTCTGTTCGGAACGGCCTGGATCCTCGTCCTGGACGAGCCCACCCACCACCTGGATCTTCCGGCGAGAGAGCGCCTCGAACGCGCGCTTCAGGCCTATCCGGGCGCCCTGCTGCTCATCACCCACGACCGCGCCCTGGGCGAGGCCGTCTGCACCGAGCGCTGGCGCCTCCACGATCGGCGGGTGCTGCTGGAGACCATCGCTGTCGACTGACCGCATCAGCCCTTCCCCAGGTGCACGGCCAGCGCGATCGCCGAGCACAGCCCGAAGAACGCGGTCAGCACCCCACCCGCGGCCAAGGCGTAGGGGAACTCCCCCGGCACCATCAGCGCCCACCCGGCCCCGATCCACAGCTCGGAGAGGGCGGTCAGGACCAGCAGGACGGCAACCGGCGTGCCCGACCGCCCGAGGTTCTGTGGGAACGGGTAGAGCACGACCGGCACCAGACCGACCGCAGTGAGCGCAAGCCCGACCAGGTAGGCGCAGACCGCGAGCGCGATGTGCTCCGGATCCCCGCGTAGCTGGGTCACCATCACCAACGGAACGATCCGCATCCCGACGGCCGGGATCGCTGTCAGCAGCGTCATTCCCGCGCTTCGCGGCACGACCGGCAGCGCGATGGCCACCGACACGAACACGAGCACCGTGGCCAGCATGTCCAACGGCAACGCCACCAACACGATCGGCGTCGGTCGACCGTCCGGCATCGGCACCATGCCCGCGCCCAGGAGCATGACCGCGAACATCGAGAGTGCGCCTGTGACCGCGATCAGCCGCGCACGCGTCCTCGCACCACGCGGCACGCACAGCTCTTCATCTGACAGCGCTGCTGTCCATCCCATCTCGTCCCCCCATGTGTGCGCCGAGGGCTCGCCGCCCGCGATGCGCGCCCGAGGCTTACCGGCTCAAAGCGGGCGTGCAAATTGGTGCGTTCAGGGGGGCATGAGTCCCGTTCAGGTTGGCAGTGGCGCGAGTCCGCTGCGGTGACTACCCGCCGCTCCCACCCCACCGCTCCGAACCGAAACCCGGGGCGCGGAGGCACCCATGGCCCTGCAGGCTGGCATCGTCGGGCTCCCCAACGTCGGCAAGAGCACCCTCTTCAACGCGCTCACCGCCGC
>MDTC01059700.1_pt1 | contig 14631 bp, 8 predicted proteins | sample 811181 | NCBI WGS metagenome assembly MDTC01 (sample SAMN05326644, study PRJNA326480) | marine metagenome | isolation source: seawater | place: Pacific Ocean: North | collected 2011 | reverse complement strand
TGATTGTCATCGATTGGAACTTCCGGATCGGTGGTATCGAGTGTAAAGTCCGGTCCCACCCCGATTCCGCTGCCGTCTTCGATCGGATCAGTGTGGCTGTCATCGATTACCGGCTCATCGACTGGAATTTCCGGATCGGTGGTATCGAGTGTAAAGTCCGGTCCCACCCCGATTCCGCTGCCGTCCTCAATTGGATCAGTGTGATTGTCATCGATTGGAACTTCCGGGTCGGTGGTATCGAGTGTAAAGTCCGGTCCCACCCCGATTCCGCTGCCGTCTTCGATCGGATCAGTATTGTTGACATCGGGGACTGGTTCGGATTCTTCCATGTTCAAGACATTAACCGTAAAAATCCCTTCGATGGATTCGTTGAATTCATCGAACACTCCTGTGCGGATGGAAAGGGAGGAATTGGCTTCATAGTCGAATACAAAAGCGGATAATAGAGACCCATTTTGCTCCAGATGAAAAAGCGAATTGGAATCTGATCCCTGTCCTTCGACGAGAGTGTAAGAAAGTGTGGCGTTTACATCGGGGTCATCCGCCGTAAGAATTCCAATCAAGGTACCTGCTGGAGAATTTTCTTCAATCTCCAGTTGGTTTCCAAGGACAGAAAGATTGACAGGTGGGGAATTAACAGCTCCTTCGATTGTGTCTGATACATGGACTAAAATACTTTGAGTTGTCTGGTCGGTCCCATCCGACACTTCAATGGTGACTTCGTAAATATTGTCAAAATTTGAATCAACTGGATTTTCATAGTCAGGCGGATTTACAAATTCCAAGGAGCCGGAATTTGAATTAATTGAAAATCTCGATTGGTCAATCCCCCCGGAAATCGAAAAACTAAGAATGTCCCCATTCGGGTCGGTTGCGGAAACATCGCCCACAGGAGTTTGATTTTCCGCCACTGCAAAAGTGGAGTTTGAATCAAAAACGGGAGCACCGTTGAACTCGATGATGAAAAATAAGTCATTATTTACATCAAGGTCATTCCATTGACCTGCAGAACCAAGGGGCCATCCATCCAATGAAATGGCCAGTCCATCTTGTTGTCCCAAATAATCATCAGGTTCATTTCTTGAAGACTGGAACCCCCAATTGTTAAAATAGTCAGCGATGGAATTGCCCGTGTAATTACCATTCCAAAACTGTGTAACAGATGAATCATTGTCTCCATCCCAAACCCAGTTACCTTCACTCGCCAAATCATTACCACCGATCCATAGATATGCTCCTCCACCCCCGTCTGATGCGGTGGTTTCAGAAGAAACAATTCCGACATTCCCCAGTTCTGTGAAAATCGCCTGTTGTTCATCGATTCCATTGATCTCGGCCAGTTTCCCACCCCGGGAAACAGAAATGTTTGCCGCTTCAATCCAGGAGGAATTTTGTTTTATAATTTCATAATTCGCACTACCAAAAACAAATGAATGAGGAGCAAGCGAATACTCATAGGCTCCCATATCGGGTGCTCCAGAACGAAAATTACCGGTTGCATCATAAGCCGGATAGTTGGCCAAGGATGGGGACGCTTGATCAATCGCAGGACTATTGGCTTGGAGCCTCAAGTCATCGTCCAGAGTCCCGGCCACCCCGTCCGTGCCCAAAGCGTTTACAAAGAGAGGGTCGGCATTGAGGTGGTTGGAACCGGAAATTGTTCCGAGCGACTGATTGGGGTCGAACAAACTATTATTTGCACTTGCAGCACCCGAGTTAACGAAGAAATCATCACCGGTACCGGCGGAATTGTTCCAAACGATACAGTTGTCAAATTCCACCGAGTCTCCACCAAACATAAGAGTGATTCCTCCTTCCGAAGCGGCTTGGTTACCAGTGAAAGTACAGTTTATAAATCGGCTCAGTCCGACTGGACTGTAGACTCCATACCTACCCGCCGACTTGTTTCCAGAAAATACACAATTTATAAAAGTGGATTCATTCACTCCAGTATTGAGGTAAATAAATCCTGCTTGAGAAGAAGCACTCGAATTGGATTCATTTCCAAGAGCCCTTACTTTGGAGAGGGAAACAGTAACGCTGCCTTGGGTTGCAAGTGCCCCCCCGTAGTTTGCATAATTTCCCAGAAATAAATCTCCATTCAGTTCGAGGTTTGATCCGTCCACAAAGACGGCTCCGCCAAACTGAGCGGCGGTATTGAAATGAAATTCATTACCTGAAAAACTCGGGGTTGATCCAGAATCCACAAAGATGGCACCGGCCGAATTACTCTGACTACGATTTTCCCGGAAGAGATTTCCCTGAATAATGGGCGAGGAGTTGGAAAGCTTGATTGCTCCGCCGTAATTATTGGCAAAAGTTACATTTTCAACAAACCGGCAATTGAGAATTTCTGGCGAACTATTTTCAAGAAACAAAGCCCCTCCCCCATTCGAATTGGAATTTTGATTTTCCGTAAAATTAGAATCAATTATTGAACCCACGGAATTCGTCCAGCGAATGGCCCCTGCCTGAAAGCCTGCCGAATTTGATTCGAATGAGCAGTTTTCGAAAGAAACATTGGAATCCTCCAAATAAGCTGCTCCCCCGCTCCCGGTTGATCCTGCCTCATTGGAAAGAAAGCTACAGCCAATAAAAGATGCATTTACCTCCTTCAAATAAATACCCCCCCCGCCCTGATGTGCGAGGTTGGAAATAAATTTACAATTAGCCACCGTAATGGAGGATTCATCGGCCCAAAGACCGGCACCGATTCCGCGGTCGTCGTCGGAAAAGTTTTCGCTCGCATTTCCTCCAACTATTGTAAATCCGTCCAGGGTTGAGCCCTGGGAGGGAACCACTACATGAAAAGCATTGTCGGAGGTATTATTCAGGATTCCCAAATCACCTGATAAAATGGTTTCATTGTTGATCTCATCGCGGTTGTCCCGGGAGACTTCACTTCCATCGAACCCTCCGTACACCCTGATATCAGGAGGGATCAAGAAGGTGGAGGACCGAACTGCTCCCGGCCGGTAGGTCCCCTCAGCTACCCAGACTTCAGAAAAAATCGTGGTTTCCCGCAAGGCATCCCCCAAGTCATTGAATGCATTTGTCCAGCTTGTACCATCACCTTCTCCGATTGCATCTATGTCCACAAATAAAACATCCGATCGGGAGGCCACAAAAGAATTTCCAAAGGAATTACTCACAAGCGGACCCACGAAGAGACTTTCAGGGGTGAAAGAATACCCCTCTCTTTCCGGAGTGACAATTCCCGACCAATCAATGGGAAGATCCAGAAGAAAGCTGCCCTCTGTGTCTGTCGTAATTAAACCATCACCGCTGGAAAAGGAGAGACTTACCTTGTTCAAACCGACGCCCAATTCATTCGTGACTACTCCGGCGAAAACAAACCCTGAATTTGTGTTCATGCCGGTGTCCACTTCATTTAAGGCCACGCTCTCGGATGGGATTCCATCAGCCGAGAAAACGAGTAGTGCAGAATCTGAATTATTGTCTGAATCTGGTTTGGCGTAGATTTGAACAGTTTGAGGAAGGTTCCAGTTGGAAGCATCAAAATTCAAGGTATCGGAACTTGAAATTTTTACATCAGGGTCGCCACTAGTTGAAAGAGAAACCAAGACTGAGGAAGAGGGTTTAGCGGCTAACCGCACTCGAATATTTGAATAATTTCCTTCCGTCACAATTATTTCATAAGAACTTGGCAAAATTCCCTGAATCACGGAGGTGCGGAAATTCGAAACAAATGGAGCGGTGCTTCGAAGCACGAGAGCATTGTCAGCACTCCCATTGTTGCCGGTTGCGATTCCTTCATAAAAAACATCCGGGTTAGAAAAGTAAGGAACGGTGGTGGGATAAGTAGAGCTTGGATTGGTGTCATAAGACATCACTGTTTTGAATCCCTGACCGTTATTCATCCAACGTTTTCCATAACAAAACGCAGCAAAATCGTACTGCGAATTTACGCCACTCGAATCCTCGATGTTATGGAGGCATCCCATATTGTGCCCGATCTCATGGGCAAGGGTAAAGGATGGGGCACCAATCTGTCCCCAAACATTGACACTGAAACCGGAAGATTCAAAACTAAGACTCGGATGCATTAAGGTGCTGGCAAGCCCTCCTCCATCACTGGTCGTTGTCAGCAAGGCAACCAAGTCTGCTCCATAATTATCCCGAATGGTATGAACATTGTCGATGTATCCGTCGGTTTTCCCACTCAATCGATTCAGGTCTGTATCGAGCATACCAGTTGGTGAATAGATAATCTCTTCCATGTGAACGAGCCGAAATTGGGCACTGACCATACTATTTTGAAAGCAGAGATTGGCATCAGCGACTGCCTTTACAATTTCCGCTTGAATATCAGATGTCCCTCCCGCTTCAGTTCGTACCGCTGCGGGATAAACCACGAGTAAGTCAATCAGGTTGGCGTCACCATTTTGCCAGGACAGCATGGGTTGTGCACCGCTTCTTGGATCCGGGGGCAACTCACCTTCCACGATACATCCCTTGCAAGCCTTGGGGGTCGAATAAATCCGAGTCCAGTGAAAATTTTCCATTGAACCACGAAATGAATAGGTGGCTCCATCCAGAAAAGAAACCGTCACACTGGTCCTTCCATCCACTTTGGCAAGGGATAAAAAGCCAGTCCTTTCTCCCGTTAATTTACCAGTCCATGAAAACGCGCCATTTTTCAACTCGGAGCCGGCAGAACGCTCAGCTTCGAACTTTACCCCCTCAATTTGAGGAATGATAAGAGAGGGAGAAGAAAACTGAGCTTCCGATAAGTTTGAAGCAAGCAGGGATGTGCCTGCCTGGACCAAAGCCAGCAAGATACATGGAAATGTACCCAATACCCTCAAGGCAAAAAAATGGAAAGAGGGACTGGGACTAAAATTCTAGACGCAAGGAACGAAATCCTGTCGGGGGAAGGGAATCTGCAAAGAACCAATTTTCAATTCCGGTCAATCCCCATCCTGGATCGGGAAGATTGGGAGGAGCCATATGACTTCCTCCCAAGGAATAAATTAAAAGAGAAGTAGTCCCTGCGTATCCATCGACCGAAATGTCCTGGCTCAATTCAGCGGCATTTCCAATCATATCAAACAATCCAAAGCCATTAGGCATTTTTGAACCGACTGGAATTTCCATAGGATTATTCACATGGGCAAAGTCGTTCGCGACGGGATCAGTATTGATATCATCTAGTCCCCCCCATGGCCATTCCTGAAAATATGTGTTTTGATTGCTGTATGAATCAAAAGCCACCTGTTCAATTCTTCCTCCCATTGCAAAGTAATAAAACTCAGAGAATTCTCCCCAAGTCCCGCCAAATGGAAGACGATATCCACTGGCAGTTTCCTTGATATGCTTACTGATGTACCAACTTTCATACCCATCGTTCCATAGGTCCTGTGGAGCTCGCTCAATTTGTCCGACGCGATACACCATCGTCAATCCTTGATCAAGCACTCCGTTGTTGTTCCAATCATGCCATTCCTTGGGTTCGAAAATTCCATTGTTGTCACGGTCAACAAAATATTCTCCGGGATCCCATCGATTGTTTTGATTAGGATCAGGATTAAAGTTCATCTGTGCATAAGGATCCACGAAATTTGGATCGGTGTAATCCTCAGAGGAAGGATACAAGGAATCGGGCCCATTAGAGATTACTCCGTCGCCATTTTCATCCCCAAGTTCTTCATTAATATCTACATAGAAGACCGGTTCCAAGCCCTCCATTTCTGAGCGGGCATTAAGCCATTTTAAAACAGCCTGATAATCATGAGCACCATTGAAAGCATGGTTTTCCCTGCCCTCCATCAAAATTGAGTCGACCGGCATCAAATCGGAGTATCCATGGTCGTTGGCCCAACTCACCACTTCGTTCCATTTTTCATTAGTGACCTCGTACTTGTCGAAGTGATACATGACCGGAAGATTTGGGTAGATTCCCCGAGCAACTGCAGCTTGTTTGCGTTCGAGCAATCCCTGGCTTGGACCACCCACCACTCCCCCGTTGGCGGGGAAAGGAATTGCGACGGTTTCAAAAACAAGTGATTGGTTGTCGTCCATTGGACCAGTTCCATTATCATCCATCGGGCCAGTGCCGGTGCCATTGAGATCAAGCCCGGGAAATCCAGTGGGCTGATCGCCAAAGGTCGCCTTAATCATAATCCTACCAATATCAGTGAAGTTTTGATCCCAGTCGACAGAAGCATCCCATGTTGCCATCTTGTGGTTCTGTCCAGTTCCCTCGAGGACTCCAGGACCCGCATCGCCCATCACCGTTGTACAGGCAATAGGATATGTCACTCCTCCGTCATGACTGAAGAAAAACTCAACGAACATGGAGCGGTTGCCCTCCAAGTCGTATTGAATATCGACCAACTTGGTCTTGTTCCCATCGGTGTCAATTCGTTGAACATAAGTAACATTGGAAACTACCGGAGCTTGTGCTTGAAGGCTGTATCCCGCCAACAATAAAAGAGCGGGGAGTAATTTGAATATAATTTTCATGATTGTTGGTTTGGGATTGGCTAAAGGTTTAAAAGAGCGTAATGGCAATGATGCGTAAGATGAGATTTTTCTACTCCTTTAGATACGGGGTTTAGGGACATTTAAATGAAACAATGGCGGTAATTGAGAGCAAACAAAATTTATTCAACATGCTTTAAGGGAAAAAGCAGAAAATTTTTCTAAGAAAAAATAATAAATGACTAGTTGCCTGCAAAGTATGGAGGTATTGTCTAATAACATGCATCAGGTATGCCCCATTACCACAATCGCCAACCATGATTATCCATTACGAGCCTAAGTGCAAGATTGGCTCTTATTGTTCTTATTGGCTAGTGTGAATTCTTTCAGCAGGGGATTCGACAAAGCATAAACTTTACGATCTGTGTCTCCATCGACAAGTTTTTTGAGGGCCGTATGATATTGCTTGAGTGAGCCGATTCGCATGTCGGTGCCAATGGCAGGCCTCTTTGGCAGAAGTACTCTACTTCACCGCACCCGAGGCTTGGTTAAAAAATAAACTTTTCCGCTTGAGCTCTTGATGAAGTAGATCCAGCCCCCGGTCTCTTGACGGTATAGCCATGGATAGATGTCCTTCCCCGTCCAGCACCAACCCTGACCTTGACGCCACAGCCAGATGTTGCCTGCATCGTCCGAAGAGACATGAAGCCAACCCAATCCGGCGTGATAAATCCATGGCGTCGGGGTCAAGTGAAAGGAACCGAGCCAAGGTGAAGTGAACCAATTCGAATTCGCGGGACCCTCCGCTTGGGCTCCGGCCAACCATGCGGGTAATCTACCCCCAGCAGATGAGGCGAAGATTATTCCATCCACTGCAGACTGTCTGAGTTGGGTCACTGCTTTGCTGACACGATCCACAAAGGTACCGTTGAGATCAGACAAAGCCGTTTGCATTTCTCGGGATCGCCAGGATGCATACTCATAAACATTGGCATCATCGCGAGTGGGTGCGACCGGTATTAGTGAGTACTTTCGATCACTGCCAGCAGCGATAAGGAAAAGGTCGTCGTTAGGATCTGCAACTACATCCCCACTTGCGTACCGGTAACCACCACCGGTGGTCTGGTTACTTCCAGGGTCGGAACTTAAGTCCACAAAAAGCCCTAAGAGAGAGAAGGCACATACCGAAAGTACAGGGCGATAAATATTCATGATAATTTTGGGGATTTTTAAATTTGCAAGTACAGAAGAATATTTATTTTAAATTTTAGCTTTGGTATAATTCTTTATTTTGAGCCTCAAGATTAAGATTCTCACATAGTTAACGATAACATACATTATTATCGATGTGTCAAATTTTTGACTCAAGAAAATATGGAGATGCTCTTTGTTGCTGCGATTGTTGTGATCTGGATCAGAATTTTCTTTGTGCAACCCTTTATCATTCGGACGAGTTCAATGTTTCTCTCTTTTTTTGGGATGCAACCCAAGCTTTATCAAGAAGGGGAATTCGTTCCTAATTTAATTGAAAGAGGAATCAAAAAATATTTTTAGGTGCTTCCCACTATCGCATCGATTATCTGAATTTCCACTGATTTGAGAATTTTGCCACAACTTTATTATGTAAGTTATGAATCAATTATGACAAGAAAAGAGATCAGCTTAGCATGCCCAAAACTTTATCGCATCTTCAATCGTAATTGAAACATTCTTGTTATGTCTTTCGCTGATTTCTTTAGAATGACCAAATTTGGTTTCTATGATTCTTTCGTCAGTTTGTGGCTTCTTGGTGAACGGATTATGACGGAAAAAGTTGCTGATAGCTGTTCTTCTTGGAACATTACTTCGAGCATTAAGCAACCTACATGCTTTGCGTAATTGTTTCCATCTGTTAACTCCATTTTAAGTCTTTGCTTCATATGAATAACGTGGCCGAACAAGTCGATGCATCCGACAGCTAACGGTTAACGACTTCGCAGAGTTTTGGAGCGAAAAACTATTTTTGATATTTTGACTGTTGCATCAGCTGCGGTTGATCTTTACGCACGACCAATAAGTCAAGCATGTTTAAAATCTGGAGCCACATCCTCTTTCTCCTTTTTCCTCTTTTACTGACCTGCATCGCTGCAAAAGACTTCGATGTGGTTGTGCTATCTGGCTCCGAGGCTGGCTTCTCCGCCGCGATTCAAGCCGCTCGAACGGGCAAGTCTGTCGCCCTGATTGAGCCAACTGGGCATCCGGGAGGAATGGCCGTTGAGGGAATTCACAAAGACATTCGTGAAAAGAACCAGCACTCCATTGGAGGGATTGCCGCTGAGTTTTACCGTGACATCGCCAAGAGTTATGGGAAGTCAGCCCCGTTTTCTCGGATGGACCGGTTTGTTACGGACTACGAGCCACATGTCGGGTCCGAGGGGATCGAAAAGATGCTGGCGCGATATCCCGACCAGATCACCAGTTTCCGAAAAAGACGACTTCGTGAAGGACCAGGAGGAGTCAGCAAGAATGGAACCCGGATCTCTGCTGTTTTTCTGGAGGATGGCACCCGCATCCCGGGGCGCGTCTTTGTTGACGCGTCTATTGAGGGACACCTGCTGTACTTTGGCGGGGTCACCACAGCCACTGGACTTGAGAGCAACGCGGAATATGGAGAGACCTTAATGGGATTCGCGGTGAGAGCAAACATCGACAGTTCGAGAGGCAGGTAGATCCTTACATTGAGACGGGCAATCCCGAGAGTGGCCTGATAGCCACCAACCAGAATGGACCCCTTGGTTCACCAGGCGCTGCAGACAAGCACATGATGGGATTCTGCTACCGACGGGCTCGTCCTGACGGAGGAAAATGATAATATCGTCATCGTGGAAAAGCCGACGGACTACGACCCGGCCATCCCGGATAGGCAGCGTAAGAATTGGTCTGGCTGGGGACTGTGCAAAGATGAGTTTACAGACAATGGGTACTGGCCCCGCCGTTTCTACATTCGTAATGCCCGCCGCATGGTTTCAGATTTCGTGCATACTGGGCACCACCTTCGCTGGCCCGATCCCCTTCCTGTCAAAGACCCGGTTTGTCTCGCCTGGTGGCCGCCGGATTTTCACCACGTGCGTCGGATTGTTCGCGATGGAGCAGCCTACAACGAAGGCTTTGTTTTTGGAGATGGGGGCCGGAGCCCGTTCGGGATTAGCTATCGAGCAATGACGCCAAAACGTGAGGAAGCAACAAACCTGCTTACGCCAAAGTGCCTGAGTTCAAGCTATTTCGCCTATGGGGCGATTCGTATCGTGTGCACGTTCATGAAGTTGGGGCAGGCTTCCGGAACTGCCGCTGCCATGTCCTTTGACCAAGAAATCGATGTTCAGGATCTGCCTTATCGGAACCTCCGCGCCCAATTACTGCAAGATGGCATGATTCTTGAAATTCCTAACGCAGTGGACTGGGGCGGCAAGAAGAACATCAGCCACCATCGATGAATGGATATCGGAAATTCTGAAATTGAGCTAACGTAGAACAAGGTGTGGGACATCAACGCCCAATGGGTGCGTGTCCACTTTAATGTTCACAGAAAAAGCATTGTAAGCAGCAATGCCAAGCAGCCCTCGATGCTCCGGAGCTGACTGGTTTGAGTATTTCATTAAGTTGACCGACTTGTTCTTCCGGTAAAAATCTGCTTCTTGATAAATCAGCCAATTGTTTTAAGAACTCGAATCTCTTTCGTCACTAAGACTCGCTTGTTTGTGTTGACCAATTCGCAAAGCGTGGTTCCCGGAGGCAACATTGTTTCCGCAATTTGTGCATCATTGAGTGGTTCGGGTGTAAGTGAAGTTCTGGTTTCTCGCCACTCTCCATGAGTCCATTGGTTTCGATTTGTCCTTTCCCATTCATTCACGAATGAATAGCAATCAATCTTAGAATAAAACTCTTTATCGATTCGTATGTCTTCGCCTTTGGGAGTTGCTTGAACTCGGAATTTTTTGTACTTCTCAAATTTGATTATGCTGACTCGAAACACTACCATTCCGAATTTGTTTTTGCTCTCAATCTCGAACCCTTTCGTTTTGAGAGTCTTTGTTCACTTTACCATACCTCAAGTTAACAAAGATGTTGAGAATTTCGAGAAAATCGAGGGAAAATTATTTAACTCTTTCTCATGCATGACATAGAATGTCAGTAATTATCAAGTATTTGCTCCTGTAGTTCAATGGATAGAACATTGGTCTCCGGAACCGAAGATCTGGGTTCGACTCCCAGCGGGAGCGCCAGTTTTAAAAAAATGTATTTAAAGAAAAACTTTCAGTTCTGAAATAACTCGTTTTGCTTTCCGTCGGGCATTTTCAATATTATCCCCTCTTGCCAATGCAACTCCCATTCTTCGCCGACCTTTCACTTCGGGTTTCCCAAATAATCGCAACTGAGTGTCTGGTTGATCAAGGGCAGAGTCAATGTTTTCAAAAGACGGAGCACTTGATTCCCCTTCAACCAAAAGAGCACTGGATGCAGCAGGACCAAATTGGCGTATCATAGGAATTGGCAGACCCAAGATTGCTCGGGCATGAAGAGCGAATTGAGAAAGGTCCTGGGATATCATAGTCACCATACCAGTATCATGAGGGCGTGGAGAAACTTCACTAAAAATCACCTCATTTCCGCGCACGAAAAGTTCAACCCCATAAACTCCGAGTCCGCCCAACGCTTCGGTAATCCGTTCCGAGTAGTTGCGTGCTTCTCTGTATGCTTGTTCAGACATTGGATGGGGTTGCCAAGACTCTCGGTAATCGCCAGAAACTTGCAAGTGACCGATTGGATCACAAAATGATGTGCCGTGAGCATGCCGGATAGTGAGTTGGGTTATTTCATAATCAAAATCTACAAAACCTTCTACAATTACTTTACCCCGCCCTGCCCTGCCCCCCTTTTGAGCATATTCCCAAGCTTTTTCGACCTGGTCGGAAGATCGAATTGTACTTTGCCCTTTACCTGAAGAGCTCATCACTGGCTTTACCACGCATGGCATTCCAATGTTCTTGACTGCCAGGATAAATTCCTCCCAGTCGGAAGCAAAGCAGAAAGGAGAAGTTTTTAATCCTATCTGTTCAGCAGCTAGTCTACGAATTCCCTCCCGATTCATCGTTAATTGAGTGGCTCTGGCAGTCGGTACAACCGTTGTCTTTCCAGATTTTTCAAGTTCCAGTAAAACATCGGTGGCAATGGCTTCCACTTCAGGAACTACAAAATCAGGCTCTTCTTCCATTATAATTTGCCGCAGTGCTGTGGCGTCCAGCATAGTTGTGACCCGGCTCCGATCAGCAACCTGCATGGCAGGAGCATTTTCATAAGAGTCCACTGCAATTACTTCCAAGCCATACCGCTGAAGCTCAATCACTAATTCTTTTCCCAATTCGCCCGATCCACAAAGCAGAATTCTTTTCGAAGTTGATGAAAAAGGAGTACCGATTGAAACAGTCATTTTTAAATTCTTCTAAATCTGAAAGAAGATAGGGCGAGATAAAAAAAGTTGATGTCAGAGATGTTTTTAGTGATTCACTTTCTTTTGATGAGTCGACAAATTTAATAATTTACAATTATCTGTGTTTAGAAATCGCAACTTTTGGTTTTGAGGACTGTAAAATACCCAATATAATCAGATCATGAATCTTGAATCCCTGGATGAGTTAAAGGACCAACTCGAGTCCCACCCCGTTTTTGAACGCATAAATTCAATCGATGAGTTGAAAGTGTTTATGGAACACCATGTATTTGCGGTCTGGGACTTTATGTCCTTGCTTAAGAAATTACAGGCTGATCTTGTCCCTGCCGGATCTCCCTGGTTGCCAAATCCCAATGGGAACTTGGTTCGTTTTATCAACGAAATTGTGATGGAGGAAGAATCCGACAAGGTTCTTAACTCAAAGGATGGTGATGAATACTCCAGTCATTTTGAGATTTACTTGGAGGCGATGAAAGAAGTTGGCGCCGCAACCGAGCCCATTGAAAGCTTTCTTTTACAAGTCAAATCGATGGGCCTTGTATCTGCATTAAGCGGGGACGGTGTGCCCGAAGCATCTCGCGTTTTTATGAAACACACCTTTGATTTGATAGATCAAGGAAAGTCTCATGAGGTTGCCTCTTCTTTTGCAATTGCCCGGGAAAGTATTGTGCCCTTGATGTTTCAAAGAATTTTAGATCAATCCAAACTCGATCCTTCAACCGTTCCTGTTTTCCGGTATTACTTGGCAAGACACGCTGAATTAGATGGCGACCATCATGGCCCAATGGCTCATCGATTGTTGGAAAATATGAGTGCCGGGAATAGCCAATTGGAAAATGAAATTATTGAACAAGCAAGGTCGAGTATTCAAGAAAGAATAAAATTCTGGGATGGTGTCTTAGTCGCCCTACCCTGAAATTGAATCTTGGAGCGAACCTCAAGCCAGTTCGATTTCAATAGTAAACTCATCCCGTGCAGCGGGAGGAACCATTCGAGTGGTCTTGTTTTCGGGTGCATTGGGCGGGGACATCCATGGCTCAATGCAGTAATACGGAGAATTAGAATTTGACCAGGTTACAAATGTAAGTCGGGATCCGACATCGGCACCACCCACTTCTGCAATTCGCAGGGTTTCCTCTCCATTTAATAAGGAAATTTCCGCTTTCGGCTCAGAAAGTTCATAAAAAACACTGTTAATCAATGACTCGTCCTCCATAGAATGAGGAGTGGATAGAGTTGGCTTTTTAAGCAGCATCCCACCCTTTTGGTACTGAAATGCTTTCTTTGCTGGGATACGTAGTTGATGATCCGCTAGAGATAAATCCTTTCTCCAGGGAATTTGAAAATAAGGATGAATGCCTCCCGACCAAGGGATAGGAGTTTTTCCTTCGTTTTCCAACACCAGACTGATCTGCAAAGCTAATTCCAGAAAATGATAAATTACAGTGAATGTATAATCGAAGGGATAAAAGGCTTTTGTTTCATCCCCTGGTTTCAGTTCCACTTCAAACCCGGATTGATCAATTGAACGAACTTCAAATTTTGAATCTTTGGCAAATCCGTGCATTGGCATGGGGAGAATGGAACCAGAATCAGAACTCCAGAAATTCTCCCTTCCCTCTTGAAAGCACTTCCCGGCAAATGGAAAAAGTATTGGAATACCTCCATGAACTGAGGCAAAATTTTCTTCTTCACTCTCCTCCGGCCAATGAATGACGTCGCGAACTGAACCATCGCTCATGTTAATGTGCCAATTGAGAAGTCTCGCTCCTTTTTCTGGAGAGGCGAGAAAAGTAGACGGGCCAACATCCCAGCGATTTATCTGATGGTTTTGGTAACTTACCTGATCCATCATTTACCAATTGGCGTTTCTTTCCTGTTTGCGCAACGCCAATTATGCATCATTATTAAAAATGTACCGTTTAATGAGAATTTTTCCCCTTTACACACCTGTCATTATTTTACTTTCACTTCTCCAATCCAGTCTTTTTGGAGAGTCGAATGTTTCGGTGGAGGAAAATTCTTCAGTAACTCAAGAGAGTTCTCCCAAGCTTGCTCATGTTATTCCTATTCGTGATCAAATTGGACCGCCAATACTTGATATTTTAAGAAGAGGGTTAAAGTCAGCGATCGAGGAAAATGCTGATTTAGTAATACTTGACATGGATACGCCCGGCGGAGAATTGGGGGTGACTCTGGAAATCATGAAGGAGATCATTGAATCAATTGAACGATTCGACGGATCAGTAATTACCTATGTAAATAAGGAAGCCATTTCAGCTGGTGCTTACATAGCGATAGCAACCAGTGAAATTGCGTTTTCTCCACTCTCTCAAATCGGGGCTGCAGAGGCAGTGAGTGGAGGAGGAGGGAACATTGATGAGTCAATGAAGCGAAAACTGAACTCATATTTAAAAGCAAAAATTCGAAATTACACAGGGGGATTTCGATACCGTGCAAAGGTAATGGCTGCAATGATGGATGCAAATGAATCATTGATCATCGAAGGAAAGCCCTTGGTTACTGACGATGGTTCAGAAATAAAAAAAATGGGAGAGCTACTCACTTTAACCGGAGAAGAAGCAAGCATGAAATACGGGGATCCACCCGAGCCTCTTTTGGGGATAGGAATTTACAAGGACGTTGATGACTTACTCTCCCAAAAATGGGGCGCTGGAAATTATCGTGTCTCAAACATG
>MDTC01248296.1_pt1 | contig 14632 bp, 14 predicted proteins | sample 811181 | NCBI WGS metagenome assembly MDTC01 (sample SAMN05326644, study PRJNA326480) | marine metagenome | isolation source: seawater | place: Pacific Ocean: North | collected 2011 | reverse complement strand
CTTGTTATAGCTGAAATAAGGGTCTTGCGTTTCCTCGTAGGAAACGCCAACGTACCCAGCGTTGTCTTCGTGAACCTTGCTCATGCTTTACGGCCTCCTATTCAGCAATGGATGCCAAAGCATCAATAAATTTCAAGAGCGCTCACAGTGATCTCGCAATCACCTGCAGCGGAAGCGTAAGCACGCAGTTTTTGTCCATGATCCAGCACAACTTTGTTCGCAATGAATTCAAGCGAAGCATCTGCTGGGATTGTAATTGTTTTTGCCAAGTAGAAGCTGGTTGACTCGCCTTCTACAGTTGCAACCGTAGTGGAGCTAGAACCAGTAGCAGTTACAAACAAGCTCACGTCAACTGAGTTCGTGCCATCAGTATTAGCAGCCATTACGCTCAGCACAACCGAACGGTCATCACTGGAGTCAGTGTTAGCCAGCGCGTAAATGTCAGTGACGCTATTAGCAGACGAAAGCTTAGTGCTTTGCGTTTCAAACCGTTCAGCCATGGTGAATCCTGTGCTTTGTTAAGTATAGAGGAGAGGAATTAGCCGAGTGCAACGGCAAGGCCGAGGCTTACACCACCACCGCCAGCAGCCGTGGAGTTAATGGTCACGTCAACTTCTTCGTTGGAAGAATCGTCTGTCGCAGTAATTGTTACGTTGGATCCGGCGATAAAGTTGATTTTGCGACGAGTGCCCTTGTCAACGCCTGCCACAGAGACAGCAGTACGAGCGTTGCTATCAAGAACACTTGCGATGCGAGCAGCATTGACGGTGTTACTGGAAGCCGTGTTCAGCAAAGTGATAGCTTGATCAGCCGTCAGATCGTTTGGATCACCATTAGTCAGAGCACCTTTAATGGTGTTTGCTGACATGTTGGCCAGCTTGGCGTTCGTCACAGAGTCAGGCTGAACACTGCTGTCCGCCAAGACGGTGAACGTCAGAGGGTTGGTGTCAAGGACAGGATCATCAGTTGTTTGAACAAATTGCTTGCCGCCGTTAGTGGAGCCGCTCTGCGTAAACATGAACGCACCAGCATCGACTTCAGCGCTTGTGTCGAAATCAGTGGTGCGAGTGAACACCGGATTGACGCCGTTGGCGGCAGCGGTGGTCAGCTTGTAAATGCCGTTCTGAGAGCCTGTGCTTTGATCCTTCAGCAGAATCCTGGTGCCAATAGCAGTGATATTGATGCCGTCAATAGACGGTACGCCAGTTGCCGTGTAGGTGAATGTTTTTGCGGAGCTGTTATATGAGCCTGTTTGAGAAGTCGTGGACGCTGCGATCACGGCGTCTTTGATTTGCAAGCCTTGAGCAACACTGTCGACGTAAGCCTTACTGGCAACGTCATCTGAAGACACGGGCTGTGCAATGTTGGTCAGTCGAACAGCATTGAAATTGATATTGTTGCTTGCTGCATTAAGGACATTGTCAGCGTTGACATCAATTGAAATGTCATTGGAGACAGTCGAAACAGTTGCTTTGTTTGAGCCTGCCTTAATACCTTTCAGTTCAGTCCGGTATTCATTGCTAACCAAAGCCGCTTGGCTGACAACCAAGCTTTGACCCGCCGTGCCAACGTTTGTTGTGTATTTCAGACCCCCAAGGTTCTGCAAGGCGTCTTGAGCGGTTCCTGCAGCAGTTCCACCTTGAGCAATGGAAAGAGCTGTTGTAAGTCCTGCCAGGCTGGTGATATCGCTGTTCGCGCCGAGCTTGGCTGCACCCAAATTGGCGCGTGCCTGAGTAGCCGTCGTCGCAGCGGTGCCGCCCACAGCCAGGGCGAGGGGGCTGCTTTGCGACAGATCGTTAATGTTGATGTTGCTTGGATTAACGTCAACAGCAATTGAGTTGTTATTGTCAGCAAAAGCAATAGTGACTTTGTTGCTTGCGGCCTTCAAGGGACGCAAGCGAGCATCCTTGGTTCCATCGCCAAGGGTTGCAACAGTGCTCAGTACGTTGTAAGAAGTGCCAGTTGCACTGAGATTGGTTGCCGTGGAAACGCCAGTGTTTTTAATTGTGAGATCAACTCGATCTCCCGTAGGGTTATCTGCAGCAGTTAGCGCAATGCTTGCGCCTTCAATAACGTTGAGTTGCTGTCGCGTCCCAACAGTCGTTCCAGCTTTGGAAACAATAGTCTTCTGAACTGTTGTATTAGCGTCAACAGAAATTTGAAGAGTATTGTTTGCGTCGTTGTAAGTGGACGTAATGCCATTGCCGTCAGTAATGACAAGATCAAGCATGTCCTGAAGGGCTTCCTTCAAGTTGGCATACGTGATCTTCTTCGTGACTGATAGCGAAGGGTTCGTTGTATTATCAACAACGACGAAAACATCGTCGTTGTTAGGAGTGACCAGCGAAACAAGGTCAGTGATTACTTTGTTCTGGGCCATGGATTAAGAAGCTCCGCTGACTTTGATCGCCTTGAATACTGGAATTGTAGCGCTGTTAGAACTCTCTCTTGACCAAAAGAAAGGTCTCAGAGTATTGGTACTTGTGCCTGTGTAAGTGTGAATGTTCGCGCCATTACGCTTCAACACAACGGCGCCAGAGACACCGTTTCTTTCGATCTCGAATACATCGTCACTCTCCAAGTGGATAGGAGAGGTTGAGCCGATGATGTCGATTTCGTTTCCAACACCAAGGAGCGCATCAGCCCTGGTGGCGGCAAGCATGATCTTGTCGGCCCCGGAAGGGATCACGAAATAAGTAGTGCTTGTTGCAAGAGGATTAGGAAGAGTTCCGCTAGTGATTACAACAGCATCTCCCGCCGTGTATCCGTGAGACGTACACTCAAAAGTATTGTCAACGCTGCTAGTGCCGCTGGCAGTGCGGTTTTTGACAACCGTTGCAACTGACTGACCGGCTGTAGCGACATTGACCTTGCCGCCGTCGCCATCTTTTTCGGCAACACTGACAGCATAAATTCCATACCCAGTCCCATTGTCCCTAAGCTCAGTAGCTGTTGACCAAGTTGAAACTGTAGAGATGTTAGTACTTTCGGCAAGACCGATTGCAGTGGTCCCTACAGCATCGCCAGCAACAGCAACATCGTACTGATTGGGACTAATCTTGAAAGAAAACGTCCCAGTACGAGGGGTTTGCGACGGATTTTGAAGAATCTGAGTGCCTAAACAGAACGAATAAGCACGGTCTTCCTGTTCAGAAGGAAGACCGCTTGCGGTCAGATTTACGATTGAACTTCCTACTGCCATGCTCAACGCAGTCCGTAATTGAGGAACGCCCTCACTTCAGGCGCAGGACTCACTTCATTATACGTATTGGTAGTGGATACGTTATAAAGTCTCATCCACTCGGCGTTTTTCTCCCCTAAATCAGTGGTAAGCAAAGAATCAACAACTCGTCTGGCGGCAAACACCACAATGCCCTGATCTATTGGGCGAGCGCGACTGGCAACAGCGTTGTCGATAACTAGATCGTAGTAGCCAATCCCATAGACAGGAGCAGTGATTCCATCAGAAGCAAAGCTGTTGTAAAGACCGCCGCCTCTTGTTGTAGACAAGGTGAAAGTGGTAACGCTTGGAGCCGACCTTATGTAGAAAGTGCGAGTGCCGATAACAAAACGGAAACCAGGCTCAAGAGTATGCTTTCGATCAACAGTAAGAACCCCATTGGAATCAATGTTGGTTACTTGGATGTTTTCATTGTTGACTGGGAAGTCAAATTTGCTGTCGTACTCGGTTGTAATGGCTTCGCGAACAAGGTCATAAATCTTTGTCAGATCAATGTTCTCCCCTTGATTAGGAGGCAAGAAAGTCGTCGTCAGTTTTTTGCCTGTAACAACTTTCTTCAGCAAGAAGTTACCCTCCACTGTGCCCATGTCAGTGGCTGTATAAGTGTCTTCGATAGCTAAGGGCAAGGACTCCGGCACCTCTGTTAGAAGCTGAACATTTGGGTTGTTACCATCAGGCCCTTCAAGAAGGGCCTCTGCTAACCCGTATCCGCCTTCAGAGTCAGCAGGCAAAGTGCCGTTGAAATGGCCCGCATTGTCGGCAATAGAGGAGAATACAGGGTCTCTCAAGACAACCAACTCCGTAGAGCTGTTAGCAAGCAGATTCAGAGTCTTAGGAAGGCTTTGCTGAGTGTTCAATAAACCGCCATCGGCGAAGTCCTTGCTCCTGATTGCAAACAATGGGAAGAAATGACAAGGCAACGTGCCGCCAAGAACTGGACCGATATCTCGCCCTGCGCTTAAGTCAGCGCCATAGATCTCCGCCTTCTCTGTTTCGCCGCCGTCGATTTGCAGACTCAATCCATACTTAATGATGAACTGAGGTTCAACAAGGTATCCGGTATTGGTCACCTCGATGGTGAACGGTAGCACCGGAGAACCAAGACTAGGGGCGTCTAATGTGTCGGGGATGAGCATCTCGTGAACCATCACCCAGCGACCGCGTGGGATGCCCTGAACGGTCTTCGGCACTTCTTTATTTTCGTCTACGACGAATGCATAGAATCTCGCGGAAGAGGCCCCGTACCAGCCCCACTCCACGAGATACATCGCATTTTGAGTGAAGTCTAAAGTTGCTCCAGTACCACCTAGCCCGTCTAATTTGTCTCCGTTAAATGAACTCCTAGTGACAATTGTTTCTTTGGGAAGTCCATCTCCAGAAGACCGGCGGTGAACCAGCATGAAGTTGTCACCCTGTCCATCGGCTTTGATTCGGAAAAAGAAGCCGTCTTGTGCATCTCCGATCCCCCAGGTCTTTTCGCAAGCCGGGAGATCGTTCAGACTCATCTGAAGGCAGACCGAAGCGCGAACGACCCGCCCAGTTTGATATCTAAATCGTTTCCGGGTGGCAATACGTACCCGCTGAAACCCTCCTTCGGCTTTAGCAAGCTCGATCTTGATGGCTCTTCGGTCTTCATCGTGACGGATGTATCCAGTGGGAAGTGGGCTGTAGTTGGTTCCGACATTTTCAAGCTGAGCCCATTTAGCGCTTTCTATACCATCTTCGCCAACTTCATTAAGACCCTGTATCTCTGAGATGTAAATATCATCACGCAGAGCATAATCGTCCGTGTAATTAAACAGACTGACCGATGGTTCTGCCTTTAAGTTGCCAAGAATATCGGAACGATTCTCGCTCTCCTTTTCCTTGTGAATGACAATTGGGAGTTCACCCTCAAAGCGAGGGAAAACAACAGGAATACCGCTGGCGGTAACATCTTGTCCGATAGGAAAGTGTCCTGCCTCTTGAAGAGTGGTTCCCGAGTTAACGGAACCACTCCCCACGACAATTTTCTTTTGTCCTACCTCATGGTTGAGCTGATGGTAAGTGGCCATGCTTTAATCACCGTTCGCCCCAAGTGATGGAGCCATTGACAGTATTGGAGTTGTCGGCAACACTTTCCACCGCAAGAGTGAGGATGTCGCCAGAATCTCCAGTGGGATTAGAGATTGGGCGGGTAAGAAATTCGCGGTTGTAACGGAAAATCTCTTCAAGCATCAGGTTTTGACCGTCGTCGTCCCCAGAGAAGAAAGTGGCAATAGTTTCACCACCAGTCAACGCAGTTGCAGTCGTGTTGTACTCGATAGCTGAAAGCTGAGCACTGGAAGTGAAGTTACTGGTATCGGTTGCAGGGTTGATTGACGCGCCTCCAACAGTTAAAGCAGTTGGATTTTTGATTAAGGAGAATTTAGCCCTGAACTGGCTTGAAATGTTCAACATCAACGGAACCACTCTCATGATGTTGGTCTTGCTGTTGCCATCAGCGTTGACAATGTTTTCCTTGCAACGCAAGCTCAGCAAAGGACGAGCAGCCCCAGTGTTGATTGAAACGGCAGTGCCGGGTTGACTGAAGATGTCGTACTTAGTCGCATCACCACCATCAATCTCGGCCTTCGTGCCGTAGATCTTGAGGTAGACAGCTTGAGTGAGATTACCCGTCTTCTTAACCCGGAAGGTCAAAGGAAGGTTGGGATTGCCGAGGCTGGGGAACGGAATTCGATCGCAAGTATTGAGCTGGTGAATTGTCACCCAGCGAGCCTGCTTGGCCACTTCTCCTGCAGCCAAGTTCTCGTCTTTTGGCACATAAGCCATAAGGCGAGCGGCAGATCCGCCGTACCAGCCCATCTGGATACGGAACATCGTCACGTTCGAGAGGCTTAGTGTATGCACACTGCTGCCTTGACCATCAAGCTTGTCGCCGTTAAAAGAAGAACGAGGAACAATCTCTTCCATTACGGAAGGATCGTTAGGAAGCACCCGATAACGACTTCCGTTGTAAAGGCTGTTGGCATTACTAATCGTGAAATCAGTAGAGCCAACAGGAGCTCCGTGGTTCTGAGGGCTTTCGCCAGAGTTGGTGCGACGAACAAAGAATAGATCGTTGCCAACAATGCGGATGATATAACCGTTCTTGTCGTCCCAAATGCCAAATTCGATCTCTGCATTGGTGTCCTTGAGCATGGACACACCAAAGCTCACATCAGTGATTCGGCCAGTCTGATAAGGGAATACCAAGCGGCTCTGCATCTGAGCCACTGTTGCGTTCGTCGCGTTGGTATTAACCAACAACTGAGCACCGCTTTCAAGAGGCAAGTGCGTAACTGTCGAGTAGTCAGGGGTGCCAGTATCGTTAGCCGTAATCTTCCAAGCCTTTGGATCAATGGCAAGGATGTTTGTGCTATCCCAAAGCTGAAGGCTACTTTGAACCCGTGGGTTGCCCAGCAAGTCATCATGCACCTCGCTAGGAGCGCTCAGGTTGTCCAGAATCGGAACAGGAGACTGATCGCTAGCGATGGCAACCGGCAGCGAATTGGCCATCGTGGCCTGGCCGGCAGCAATAGGCTCTGAGCGGCCAACTGTTACTACCTGTTTACCTTCTTCAATGTCAGGCATTGTTTCTTAGATCGAGGTGATGCGAGGCAGAACTTGCAGCGTGCCCAATACAATCGTATCTTCCTTCAAGACATTGATTGTACCGCCAGTTGCATTGGAACTAAAGTTCGGAGTGCCGCCAGAGCCTGGAACAATCTCGAACACCGTATTGGAAACGATGCTCAAAGTGTTGGTGGTATAAGTTGTATTGTAGCCGGCAACAGTAGTCCCAGCGACGCGAACAATGTCATTGGGATTGAGATTATGATTGCCACTGGTTGTAATCCTGATCCTATTAGTTCCTAGGCCAGCGTCAATCACGGTTCCAGAAGTTACAGAAGCAATACCGCTGCCTTCAGGAATGTAATACAGTTCCTTCAAATCCCACAAATAAGGAGAAGACTTGTCTTCCGGGTCAGCAGCCTGCTGAACAATTCCATATTCCGCATTACGCTCGCCATAACCAGAGGCAATCAACCGACCCAAGGCTTCTGTTTGAGAAGAAGTAAGAGCAAGCTTTAGATGGCCAGTTGTCGACAGCTTGGTAATACCAAAACTATCAACAACAGTTGAAGCAGCGAATGTTTCCTTGATTTGAGCTACCACCTCAGAGCCAGAGAAGTCATGAGGAGTGCCGACAGGTTTCTGAAACGCCAAAAACAGCTCGTCGAAGCTGTCACCCTCGCGAACTGTTACGTTAATACTTTCCATTAGCCGTCAATCAGTTTGTCGAGATTGGCGATCATCTCCTTACGCAAGGAAGAAGTGTTCCGGCGAGGTTGCTTCAACTCTTCTATACGATTGAGAAGATCTTGTCTTTCAATTTTAAGTCTATCCACCTCAGCTTCAAGATTAGAAAAGTGCGTAGTAGCCTCAATGCCTGCTTTGACTTGCTCTTGAAGCGCTTCGTTTTCAGCCTGAATAACTGCAATCTGCTTGCGAGCAACTTTCAGTGCTGCTTTGGCCGTGTCTGATAGCACTTCCTTTTCAATAATCTCTGTACGCACCTCTGGCTTCTGAGCCTCCGCAAGCTTGCGTTGAAGTACGGCACATTCCGACTGAACTGAGGCCAACTTGCCTGCTGCCGAAGCAGTTCTTCCTTCCAGGGTTTTGATTGCAAGAAGGGCTTTCTTCAAGTCATTGTCTAGTTCTTCAGCTCGCTTCTGGGCTTTCTCCGCTTCCATCTTCCACATTGCTTGGTCGACGCCGGCAGTGCTGCGACCAGCTTGTGTGCTTTCTCGGCGCTTCAACCCTCGCACAACATCCAAGGACACTTCAATGCCACGAGGCACATGCCAGCGCTCGCTGTACTCAACAACGCCTGGATCAAACTGATCTCTCCATCCAGCCTGAAAAACCGTAGTAGAAGTGTTGGGAGGAAGCTCAATATCTACCTGGCCATCAATGATTTTGAATGAAACTCCTTTGGTGAATCCGATAAACGGAGTCGATGGCTTGATGAATAAGCGACCAGTTAACGGGCCATCAGGCCCGTACAGCGTGCCGACGATTCGAGTCATAATCAGACCTCCCGATAGGTGACCATTACGGTGTAATTGCCACCGCTAGAAACAACTGCGTTCAACTTTTCTCCCGACAATGTCTCGAACAATCCAAGCTCATTAGAAATGGTCAAATTGCCGTCTGCAGGTAGACGAAAAGCTGGCGTGAGATTGGTTGCGTTGGATGTGCCCAGATTGGTGCTTTGAAGCTGAAGAGTGCAAGCTGCTGTCGCAGTGATGATCAGACTCGTCACTCGCACTTTCTTGTTGGTCACCGCAGCAACGACATCGGCGCTAGCCGTGCCGCTAGCAAACGCCGACTTCATCTGATTCGTCAGCAGGTCATGCTGCATTACATAAGGCGTAGCCTGCGTGCCTTGCCCGTCCGCTTGGACGTAAGCAGAATTGCCTGCAGCATCAAGTCCGAAAAGGGCCATGAGTCAAATGATCAAAAACAGAAGGCGTTGAGATTTAAGTTTTTGGCCGCTAGGTAATGTGACGGTCCCTAGAGCAGAAAAGTCAAACCTCAAAGGTGAAGCAACAAGCGTGTCACTTTCAACATACGATGACTGCCGGCCATCCGCTCCAATTGTAGCAATGCGAAGTTTGTACGCACTTGCTAGCGAATAATCGTCCGAAGGAATCGGCATGTACGTTTCCTCCGTAGTCCCTAAATCTAAAGTCCTCGCATCTTGCGTAAAGTAAACCTGAACGCGAAATCTTTTCACCAAAGGGTGAATTCTTGGCTCTTGCCAACAAATAGCAGGACTAACCAGATTCAAGATTGAATACTCCGAATACCGTGGAAAGGACCAGTTTGCTTCGATCCTTGGCATCAGGATGTCTCCAGTTTGATTGTGCCTTTGTCCACTGTAGGAGTGACAGTAACACTGGCAACAGAAGCAATTCCCGAGTCAAAGAATGTCCCCAGATCAACAGTGTCATACTTGTCAGCGTTGTATTGCGTTCCAGTAACGGTCACTGTGCCGTCGTCGCCTTCCATAATTCCAATAACTCGATACGTTCTAGGCTTCGCGCCATTCTGCTCACGAAGTAGAAAAGGATCACCGGCAGAAGGGGCTTGACTAAATGCACTAGATGGAATGATTTTGGGTTGCGCTTCTGTGGACTGACTGCGAGTTTGAGACTCCGCAACTCCTAGGGTCTGGTCTCCAATGGTCACCTCGTAGGCGACGCCATTCGCAAGCGTGGAGTACGTGTCAACAAGGATTGTGGATGCCGTCGATCCTTCTCGAACACGACCGGCCACAATTCTTGCTGATTTAGCTTCGTCACGAATTTCAATCAGTTCGCCAGGCATCATGAAGAAACCTTCCGCCGAAACCCTAAAAGTAACGGTCTCTTTCTCTGTCAAATTGGTTACCAGAGCCCATCGACCCATGCGCTGAGCCTGTCCTCGCGAAGTGCAACCAAAAGCACGTACCTCTAATTCTTTATATCCAAAGTTTTCGATAGCTTGCGAGTCTTCGACATACTCCAGTTTCGTTTTGTACCTGTCTTCTGGATCATTCCAAGAAACCAAGGCAACGGTTTTCCGAGCCTTGCGGCTCGTTCCTTCGTAATTGAAGGCAGGAGTTGTCACTACTCCATCACTCCCTATTTCTTCAATCACGTTGGATCGGCTAAAAACTTTTACGACATCACCAGGCTTATCTTGCGTGGCTACGACGCCCCCACCAGCAAAATACAACATGCCTCTAAAACAAGCGGCAATTGAATTCAATACTTGATAAGCCTCTCCTCTGTTGTTGATATAGCCATTGAACGTGAAGCGACGCTCCTTTCCGCCTCGACCATCATCGACCAGTTCGTCGCAGTATTTCCCAATCTCAAATAGGGCGTACTTGTCAATATCCTCCTCTCGAATCCCAGGTCCAACCTCATCGTTAGAGTTGTTCCTCATAACTCCACATCCATAACGGTTGGTCGTCAGCAGGTCGTAAAAAATCCAAGCAGGATTTGTGCAGTACTTTTCTGTGCTGAAGCCGCCATTCCAAGTTCCTGAATAACTCACATCGCCATCAAGATCCTCCGTTCTATTGTTTGGAACTTTGATCTTGAGTCCTCTTAAGTCAACGGATACCGAGGGGACAGAACTAAATGTTTCAGAAGGAAACTTGAGTCCCAGCAATGCTGTGCCTGGATATCTAAAAGTCTCTTCCAAAACGCCTACGATGGCTTTGAAAAACAGGTCATTAGCATCCGTAACACTGTCGGGATCCTCCGTGGTGCGCGTGACGCTTACAGTCCAAGGTCCAGTGGTGTTGCTAGCAATATCAAACTCATACTCCTCGTCGTAAGACCCTCGCGTCTTACCTTCAATCATCAACCCCTCATTGTAAAGCTGGGCGCCAAGAGCGTCAGTAATGTTGATGTCAAACTTTACCTTTGTGCCACTGATGTCTCCATTATCGTCATCGACTTTGTACAAGGCGCTAACACCCACTCGAACAACAATCTTTTGAAGATTGTTAGTTGTTGTGGTTACAGGGACTGATATTCCTTCTACACATTGAATACCAACTGATTGCTCAATTCTGACCTCGTCAAAATCTTTGATTGACGACTGATCAATTTTGCCGCTTTTAAAGTCAATCTCAATGTTGCCATCGAAGTTGGCGTCTCCTTTTTCGTTTTCAATGGGAGTGTCATTTAAGTAGACGCTTTGTTTTTCGCTTTCCGCAAAACCTTCGACAGGCCCTTCGGCAATTGCAAGAAGAACAGTCGCCTCAGCCCTGCTAAATAGATTGTCGTCTTCTTCTTCAGGTTTACGATCGCCACCGCCTTTGCCGCCACCGCCAGAACCTGACAGTTGTACCAGCTTCTCTTCCTCAGCAAAATCGGGCATTGTCAGGTCTTAATGGTTTCAATGGCAGAAGAAATCACCAACGGCGACTGGCAAAGAAACCTGCCGTACACCAGAGGCATGGGATAACCCTGAGTGGTCAACTCTGCTGCCCTGTCAAACATAAAGCTTTCCTTCTTGTCGCTGTCACCATCTGGCGCTTCGACTTCAGGGGCAAGCAACTGCGAAATGCCGCCAAGGATCAAGCTGGCACCCAAGCCAAACATCAAAGAACCCATGGTTGTAAATGCCATAGTGCCGCCCAAGATGCCTTTACCTGCAGCCACGGTCGAAAAGGCACCGATACCTGGGATGAACATCATGCCAATCAAGGCTGCTCCCAGCAGAATCCTTCCTGCGCCGCCTCCAGAGCCTGCAATTACTGGAGCAATAATGAGCCGATCGCAACTCATCATCATCCCTTCGTAGCCCATGCCTTCAGGGTCATCGCTAATTACCTTAAAGCCCATGTTGTTTTCATGAGCGGTGTACATGTATTGTGAAAACCCTTTTACTTGGTGCGTCAACGCACTAAACACGTCCTTTGCGTTGCGAGCATAAAACTCATACTCACGCCCAAAGCGACGCCCCATCTCTCCAATCAGCTTCACTTTGACCAGTCTTTCTTCTGTCATCACATCAAGCTCTCGTGGCGTAAAACTTTGTGAGTCATGCGGGACCAGGAAGCTCCCCAAACAGTAACTTCGGACTGTCTGTCCATTAGATGATGATAGAAGCAATTCCGTTCAGGCAGGAACACTGCTGCGTGATTTGGAGTTGGCGCAACAATGTTCATCAAGATAAAGTCGCCATGTTTCTCCGGCCTGTCCACTTCGACAAACCCTTGACCTTCGTAGTTATTGACAAACATCATCCAAGTACCGTTCTCCCACTCGCCCTCCTCTCCTCTAGGGAAATCATCTAAGACAATGTCAAGCTCGCGCCTATAAAAATCTCGCATCAGGCTATAGCAGTCGTGGATGCCATACACCCAATCGCGCCCCACATAAGGGGCGCTACCTCGTGGATCGGCGTAGCGAAAACCTCCAGTATTCGTGCTGTACAACAACCAAGGCAAATTGCTTTGCTTGCATACTCCTACGTCATGAGCAGAGAATTTTTCGTTGGAGTTGATGTGAGAGTGATAAACGCATTCAATAGTGCCCAGCTCTTCAGCCCTTGCGTAATCTTCTGGTGCAATGACAAAACCAGTCTCAGGGGTTGCCGAAATGTTTTCACAGGGAATAACCACTCCGTCGACAATAAAACCGCAAGCCTCAATGTCTCCACGCTTAAAGCAGTCAGCAGCAACTGCTTTCTTGAGTTCAGTAGTAATCATCGAGACAAGTTAGCTCCTGGAAATCCTCCGAATGGAAGCTCTCCTGAAAACCGCAGCTTGCAACTGGAAAGTTTTTTGCCGCAAACGTCTTGACCGAAAAGAGAACTTCCGGCAGGCAAAGCAGTAGCGGCGGCGTCTAAAGCGGCCTTTGCTTGGTTCATCTCTTGTTCAGCATCAATGACTTCTTGATTTAATTGGTTGAGTTTTGCCTCCTCTGCAGCGCATGAGCCTGCACTAATCACTTGTACGAACCTAACGGGATCAATTTGATCAGAATCATCAGTACCTTGCTTTGTTCCCAGCCCATACTCTCCGTCAGTTGACAAAGTTACCGGACTTCCGTCATACACCGCAAAGATGTGCGCTAAATCGCTATCGCTTGTCTTGTCAGGATCTCTGCCCCTCTTGTCTCGTCCTGGATCAACAGCAAATGTTGCGTCTGAAGCTCTTTTTCGCTTAATACCGGAATCTACTCCGCTACCTATGCGAACACCATTGATCAATGTGAATTTTTCAATTGTGTATAAAGGGCCTGTTCCATAGTTGTCATATGGCGTTGTAATCCTTTTGCTGGTGTCCATTCGGTATTGAGCATTGCTATTAGGCTCAGCAACAGCGGTAACATTTATCCCTTGAAAGATGACCATCGTAACCTGCTTGTTGTCATCGTTTTGATTGTTCATCCCTGGCAGGGCAAACGTAAACTTGGAAAGCTCATCTTCGTTAAAACCGCCAAAAGTGTCTCCACCACTTGTCCGACAAGCTAAATCTCTCTTGGTTTGCTGAGCAGACCTCAACGCTAATTGCTCTCTATATTTCTTTCTCTTGTTCTTCCACGTTTTGAAAGCATCGTTGTAATCGCGTTCTGCTTGCGAGTTACCACTTCCTGTAGAGATTTCGTTGTTGAATTGATCTGCCACAGGGCCGCCGTTATACCCGCACTCAGGCCCCCTGTAACGCCAAACACAATGGTTTTGAGTGATAACTCTCTTGGGAATTTGCAACCCCTCTAAATCCAAAGGGCTAGCAAGTGCGAACTTAAGAGAGAGACTGTTTTCCGAGACTTTGCGCTCAATGTAAAAATAGTCAGTGGGAAAATAACTTTGAAGGTTTTCGTTTGGCTGACCCTTCAGATATTTGAACAAAGTCCTGCGACGAACAAGTTTTGCTCCGATAAGGTCATCCAAATCTTCAATGGTTTCAGAGAACGTGCCAAAGATGTTTGACACCGTCAACTCTGGTGTTGGAATTTGACCTTTGGTTGTACGTTCAAAGCCCGTGGCCGCAATTGGCAAGGGCTCGTATGTAGTTGTTGCCGTACTGTCCAGGTTGTCATTTCTGCGCCACTTGATTTTGGAACCATCAGGCATCACCTGATTGGTAAAGAAATAACGTTCAGTGCTAGCACTAGGAATGTTTAAGGGGCGCAAATCTAGCTCAAACAATTCAATGACAGCGTCGTAATACCCCTTCTGAGCATCTCCGTCAATCGCCTCTTTGCCTGCTAGGCGATTGTTGTACTCAGACGTGGAGATGTCACCAGCATCTCGCTGGTACAAAAGGTTTGCCTTGAAAGTACCTTCTTCTGCGTACCTGTTGTCTTTGGACATCAGCCCTAACTCCGTGAGTCGTAAATACGTCGCACCGTGAACGAAATTATATTCGAGTCTGGCCCAATCGATTCAATAGACCACTCATTAGGCTCAAGCCTGTACTTGTACAGTCCATCATCATGTATGAACTGAGCGTAGAAGAAGTCTCCATTCAGATCATCGAAAGAATCATCGTAAGAAGTTGCCTCCGCATCTGTTATCGGCTTTGTCTTCAAGCGATATGTCCTCATCTCTGTCTGAATACCATCAGGAGTAACCTGCTCATACCCGTTGCCCATTACAAAGCGACGAACACGCCTTGATTTTTTGACCGTATGGCCAAATTCAAACAACTGCTCGGATTGAGCTTTTGTAAACAGCGTAGGTTGTGCCATTGATTACTTTCTCGATGCGATCATGCCGCCTGGACGCATCTCACGCATGATAACGTCCTTAACAGCACCCTCAATTCCTTTCGCAAGTTGATTGCCTTGCGAGCCT
>MDTC01167538.1_pt1 | contig 14632 bp, 13 predicted proteins | sample 811181 | NCBI WGS metagenome assembly MDTC01 (sample SAMN05326644, study PRJNA326480) | marine metagenome | isolation source: seawater | place: Pacific Ocean: North | collected 2011 | reverse complement strand
GAAAAAAGTCACCTGCAACCTCAGGAACTGATATGGCAGTTCGGCAGAGCCTGCTTGAGTGAAGCCACCTGGGCGGCGCTGACTTCGTTGCCGACAAGAAGGAAAACCGTCAAATTGGTCAACGCGCTGAGCGAGGTGACGTCACTGATTTTGTTGGAGGCAAGCACCAGCGACGTCAGGTTTGTCAATCCAGCCAACGGCTTGACGTCGGTCACGCCGTTGTCACCAAGAATCAGAATTTTCAGGTTGGTCAATCCAGCCAGCGGCTTGACGTCGGCGATCTGGTTGTGATTGAGAATCAACGTGGTCAGATTGGTTAACTCAGCCAATGGAGTGAGATCGGTGATCTGATTGTGATTGAGGTTCAGATCGGTCAAACTGGTGATGGCCGCCAGCGACGAAAGATCGGTGACACGGTTGTCGAAGAGGTCAAGCTTGTTCAGTTGAGTCAGGCTTTCGAGGCCAGCAAGATCTGAAATCTCCAGCCTTGTGAGCGAAAGTGTTTCAGGTAATAAAGCAAGGTCTTCATCGGTAAGGTTGCCATGGGGGTTCCCCAAGATATCGCGAACAGCGATCTCGAGCTTGGGGCATTTGAAGGGATTGGGGCCAATGGGTTCCATCGCGCCGAACATGGAGAGGAGACTGGTTACGGTCAAGCACCTGATGTTTTCGGTGAAATAAAGTCTCGTTTGAGAGGTTGTTGAGGGGTGAAGCGATCCAATAATTCAACAGCGGCAAGAAGTGGAACACCGTGAATCAGGAGGATGTCGGCACTCCTCGGCGATCGTCTCCGAGCAAGCGGTAGGCGGCAGGAGTCAGGACAAGGGAAAGCAAGGTGGAGCTGACGAGCCCGCCGATCATGACGATGGCCATAGGTTGTAGAATTTCCTTCCCGGGAGCGCTGCCAGCCAAAGCCAAGGGGACGAGGGCAAAAGCCGCGGTGAGGGCTGTCATGAGGATGGGGGCGACCCGTTCGACGGTTCCCCGCATAATCAGTTTACCTCCAAATGCCATTCCTTCCTCCATAGCGAGACTTTGGTAGCGCGTGAGCAGCATGATGACGTTGCGGGCCGCAATGCCCGCTACCGCGATGAGACCCACCAAGGTGGCGATGGAAACATCCTGCCCCGACCACCAAGCAGCCACAATGCCGCCCGACAAGGCGGCAGGCACGCTAAGAAGAGCTTGGACAACCAAAAGGCCGTTGCGGAAATGAAGACTCAGGGCGGCAATCACCACGAGGAACACCACACCGGCCATGAGCAACATGTCGCGGGTAGCCTTTTGGCGACTCTCGTACTGCCCCTCGAAGTGGACGGAGTAACCTTCCGGCAGGTCGAGTTCGCGGCGAAGCAGACTCTGGGCTTCCTCGGTGGCCGATGACACGTCGCGTCCCGCCACGTTGGCGGAAACGATGACGCGACGCCGACCATTTTCACGGGAGATAGCGCCAGGACCAAAGGTTTCTCGGATCGTCGCCACCGAAGAAAGGGGCACAGGCGGCAACCCTTCGCCCCGAACGAGAGCATGATCGAGAGCAAACAGGTCATCGCGCACATCGGGATGAAACCGTACCACGACGTCGCGGGAGAGAAGGTTGTCCAAAACCTCGCCCGCCTTGACACCGGCGAAACCCGCGTGGGCCACGTGATTGAGATCCGCCACCTGCAAACCATGAGCCCGCAAGCGATCGGGATCGGGAAGAATTTGGACCTGCGGGACGAGGGACTGGCTTTCGACCCGCACGTCGGCGAGACCGGGGGTTTGCTTGAGCAGTTCGGCCGCTTGCCCGGCAAGACGCTGCAGTTCGGCGAGATCTTCGCCAAAGATCTTGACCGCAATCGGTGCCTCCACACCGGACAGCATGTGGTCGATGCGATGACCAATGGGTCTTCCCATGTCCACGGCAACACCGGGGAGCTCCCCCACCCGTTTGCGAATCTCCGCAAAGACCTCGGACTGGGAACGACCATCCTCGTGAAACTCAACTTCCAATTCGTTCACGCTGACTGGCATGACGTGCTCGTCATCCTCCGCCCGACCCGTGCGAACACCTACGGATTTCACCTCAGGGGTCTGACGAATGAGGGCCTCGGCGACTCGGCCAATTTCCCGGGAAGCTTCCAGCGAGGTGCCCGGCGGCGCCGTCACTGAAATCATAGCGCTTCCTTCGTTGAAACCGGGCAAAAAGGAACGCCCCATGGTCGGAAACAGACTGAAGGCGGACAAGACGAGCAGGACGGCGACAAGGCAAGTGGCGGTGGGCCAACGCAAAGCGGGGCCTGTGAGGAATCTCTTGGCCAAAAGAGCCGTCTTAACGGCAGTCCAAGGTTCGGCTCCCATGGCTTTGCCTTTGCGCCCGATGAGCAACCGACAAAGGGCGGGCCCAAGGGTGATGGCGACAAGAAAGGAGGCCAGCATGGAAACAACGGTGGCCTCCGCCAAGGGTCGAAACAGTTGACCTTCCATTCCACCAAGCCCGAAGAGGGGGATGAAGGTGGCTACGATGATGATGGTGGCTTGGACAATGGCTCCCCTAACTTCGCCGGTGGCCTTTATGATGACCTCGTTAGCGGGAACGGGATGGGGTGAACGAGTATTTTCCCGGAGCCGTCGGTAGACGTTTTCAACCAAGACGATGGCATCGTCCACCACCATGCCTGCCGCCACCGCAAGGCCACCTAAAGTCATCACGTTGACGCTCCCACCCGTGAAGCGAAGGTAAAGGAAAGTGAGGAGAAATGAGAGGGGTATGGCGACCAAAGCGATAAGCGTCGTGCGGAAGCGCAGCAGGAAGATAAAGAGGATAATGGCCACCATGATGGATCCGTCCCGCAAGGCATCCAGAACGTTGGAAACGGCATGATCCACGAAATCGGCCTGACGGAACAGGATTCGGGTGGAGACGTCAGACGGCAGGGAAAGGGCCTGCAAGTTCTCCTCCACTTGACGCGTGACCTTGCGGACGTCGGCGTCAGGTTGCTTTTGTACCCCCAGGATGACAGCGGGTCGACCCTCGATTTGAGCGTCTCCACGCATGGGCCTTGGAGCCATCGTCACCTCCGCGACTTCTCGAATGAGCACAGGGCGATCGTCGACCTTCTTGACCACGGTGTTTTCAAAATCATGCAAGGCCGAACTTCTGCCGATGGCCCGCAGCATTCTTTCGGATGAATCATTCTCGAGAAAACCTCCGACTTCGTTGCCTTGGACCTTTCCCGCCGCCTTGATCAATTCCTTCAGGGTCACCCCATAGGCAAGCATCCTGTCGGGCAAGGCATGGATGCGATATTCGGCCAAGCCACCGCCTAGGGCGAGGACTTGGGCGACTCCCGGCAAGGCCTGCAGAGGTCGTACGAGGTCGCGCTCCGCCAAGGTCCGCAAATCCAAAGGGGATCGGTCGGGATCGGTCGAAGTGAGCCCAACGAGCAGAATTTCGCCGAGCAAGGAGGTGATTGGTCCCATCTGGGCGGAGACCCCATCGGGCATGGCTTCCTCGACCGAACGCAAACGTTCCTGAACAAGTTGACGCGCTCGATAAGGATCTTCTCCCCAACCAAACTCGACGAATATCAAGCCTAGTCCGGCGATCGACTCGGTCCGGACACGTTGCGTGCCGGAGGTTCCTCGAACCGCGTTCTCGATCGGCAGGACAACCAGTGTCTCTACTTCTTCCGATGCCATGCCCGGCGCCTCGGCCATCACGGTGACGGTAGTTCTAGTCAACTCAGGCAACACCTGAGCAGGCATGCGAGAGGCCTCGAACAATCCCCATGCCCCGAGCGCGAACGTCCCCGCCAGCACAGCTAGCGGGTTTCGGGCGCAATAGCTAACCAAACCTTCGAGCAAGCTCATGACGACTCTCCCGGTCTCACCTGCCTGCGCCGGCGTCCAAGCAGCAAGAAGAGATTAAGGAGGACGGATAATCCCAATCCGCCCGCCAACCACCAAACAACGTAGGCATTCAATTGGAAACCTTTCCCCTCGTCATGCCCATGGCCTCCATGGTCATGCCCGTGGCCCTCATGACCCCCATGATCGTGCCCATGAGAATTCTTCGGCGCCTCTCCTGTGGCGCTCAACCCGAGAAGGTGGGCGTTTACGGACACCACCCGATTCCCGGGTGACAAACCATTCAGGATCTCAATCCGGTTCTCGCCCCGAAGGCCTGTTTTCACGAGAGCTCTACGATATTCCAACCCCTCTTTGTCTCGCCCGACGTAAACGAAAGGACTGGCAGCATTGCCAAGCAAGGCGCTGACCGGAACCGTGAGGGTAGCATTGGTTTCCGAGATGATCACCCGGAAGTCGGTTAACATACCGGGACGCAAGAGATTCTTTGGATTGGCCACGCGAAACCACGCGGGCAAAGCGCCATTGGCAGGATTCACTTCTCCGCCAAATCGCTCCAATGTCCCCGCGAAAAATTTCTTGGGATAGGCTTCCGCCCGAATCCGCGCCCTTGCCGCAGTAGGTATTTCGCCAATCAGGCTCTCGAAGATCTCAGCCCGGCCAAACACTTCGTCCAGATTCGCCACCTCGATCAAGGTCTGCCCGGCTTCCACACCTTGCCCCATTATGACCGAAACCTTCGTCACGAGACCCGCAAAGGGAGCCCGCAAGGCTAGCGTGGGCGGCGGATTGCCAGGTTGGCGCGTCTCGATTTCCACGAGAACGGCGTCGGCGACCACGGATTGGCCCTCGACCGCGGACAATGAGGTCACCCTCCCGGGAACACGGCTGGTGACGAGGTAGCGTCTTTCTGGAATGGGTTCCACTCGACCGACGAAAGACAACGTCCTTGGAATCATGGCTGGGCCAACCTCATCGGTTTGAAGGCCCATGTGATCGCGAATTTCGGCGGATATCCGGACGATATCGGCGGAATAGGCCGAAGGCGAACAAAGCATCATGCCAATCGTCGCCAGCAAACCGTTGACGAGAGTATTTGGCAAAAGCCCCAATTTATTTGGAAAAATCGTAGTGTTCATGGGAGGTCCTCTTATTCGCCCAATGCCACCCGTAGATGAGTGGCAGCCAGATGATATTCCAACAACAGATCAAGATATTCACCTCTCAGGCGGAGGGTTTCCTCGCGCACTTGGAGGGCTTGCTGGAGACTGATTTGCCCTTGGGAATAGGCTTCCAACGCATCTTTTCCATTGGACTCGGCCAAAGGAAACAGAAGGTCGCGAAAGTTGCTCAGCCTCTGGAACAAGATTTTTTCGCGATCAGCGGCCGTCCGCACCTCGATGGCGATGGACTCGGCAAGTACGTCGCGCCGCAGGGAAGCAGCCCCCAGTTCGGCCTTGGCTTCCCGTTCCTCGGCTTGGCGCCTTCCCCACCAAGGTAATTCAACGGCAAAACCGATCCCATGGGACTTTTCGCGTTCAAGCCCACCAGGATCATCTATTTCCCGAGCATGTTCCATGAAACCTTCCAGGCGCCAGGTTCCCCAGCGAGCCGCTTTTTTTTCCTTCACTCGAGCAGTGGCTCGATCTTCTTTACGGGAGGCTAATGCCAAGTCGGAGCGTCGAGACCGCCAATTCAAGGCATCGTCCGGGGAAGATGGTCTTTCTTCCGGAAATGCCAAGGCTCCCTCGAATATCAGTTCATCCATAGGTTTGGCTCGCAGGATGGCTCGGGCTTGAGCTTGAAGCTCGCTCAGTCCTTGTTCATGGGCAGCCTGTTTCTCCTTGGCCGCAAGGGATTTCAACTTGGTTTGACCGGCATCGATGCCGGAGGCTTCCCCGCGACCGGCCGCAGAGGCTACGAAAGTCGCCAATTCATCCGCCAGTTCGCTCACTTGACGGGCGAAGCTCACGCGTTCGCGGGCAGCGAGAACTTGAAGGTATAGCTTCTTCGCCCGGAAGGCAGCCTGTCTACTTGCCTCTCGCCGAGATGCATTAACCAATGCAGTTTCCGCAGTGGCAATTTCCCGCAATGCTTTCTTCTGTCCCGGGAGGCGAATGGATTGAGAAAGACTGAGACCGATGGCCCGCTCCCCTTCGTCGTTGCCCAGGGCGTCGGTGCCGTAAGACAGGGACACCTCGGGATCGGGAGCCACCAAGGCAGCAGTCTTTCGCGCTTCGGCAACGTCTTGGGCGTAAACGGATTCGCCGACGCCCAAATCTTTTGCCACGGCCCGTTCGACGAAGGTGTCCAAGGTGAACTGCAAAACCTCTCCCGAGACGGTTTGGCTCAGAAACAGCGTGATTAACAAAATGTGACGTAAAACAAAAATAGGTGACTTCATCGACTTGATTCCTCCATGTAACGAGTGAATGGCCGGAACAAACCGGCCAAGGTGAGTGAACTCGACAAGGCGCGCCCTGAATCGTCGCAGGGACGCGCGGAGGAATCAAAGTCGCAACACGACAGTCGAAAGCGCAGCGTTCCTGGTAGCCGAGGCTCTACAAGAACGAGGTATCTCACCGGGGCTCAGCAAAGCTTGACTGAAAGAGGTCGAGGTACAGGCTGAAGCGGGCGACAAGGTAGCAAGCGGTTGGGGATGCCTCTTGTTCAAGGCTAGGCGATGAGTCGAGTGGTTGATTGGATCGTCAATGGACAAATCAATGTGAAAATGATTGTCCGTATGCTCGCATTGGGGCGAGGTAGGTTGTTCAATGGGGTGAGAATGCCCGTGACAGTGGGCGTCAAGCGAATGGGCAACCTCCAAGTGGAAATGCCCGGCCTCGCCAATGCAAGCTTGCAAGCCCCGCATCCCACTGAGCAAAACCAATCCAGTCATTAAAAGACGAACTAACATTAGGCAAAAAGCTTACCAAAAGGCATCGCATAGTCAATCAGCTATGCTTTCTCCAAACCCAAGTTAATTTCAGATGAAAGCCCTTAAAACAAGCTATTCGCAAGCACCCCCCCCATCCTTACTTGCAAATGACTTGCAAAAGCAGGGTGAAGCCCTACCCTACTTATTTTCCCCATCAAGTAGATATTCCCTAATTATCATGGCCAAGGAGCAAGCTCAACCTGTCGCCGCCGCTGTCCCGAGATGGCGGTTCGCCTTGGATGGTTTGGCGGTGTCCTTGGCGGGGGTTTGCGGAATCCATTGCTTGCTGATGCCGGTTCTACTGATCACCTTCCCCCTTTTTGGAAGCAGTTTTTTCTCCCATGTCGCTTTTCATCAGTGGATGTTGATGGCCGTCTTGCCTACCACTGGCTTGGCCGTCTTGCTGGGGTGCAGGCAGCACAAGGATTTCCTTGTTTTCCTGCTCTCGGTCGGGGGCTTCGCCCTGCTCTGCGTGGCCGCGTTCGGTCATGGGCACGATCATCCCCATGCCTCGACCGAGTGGCTTTCCAGAGAAAGCATCCTGACCAGTCTCGGCGGCCTTGTCATGGTGTCCGCCCACCTGAGAAATTTTTTGCTCTGCCGCAAGGCGAACCGATCAGGCTCAGGCAAATCGTCCTGCGCTTGCGGACATTAAACCCGCAACGAGGCGTAGCAAACGCCCGGCAACTCGGCCAAGTAAATGGATGACGCTTGCCTTTGGCATTGCGCCCCGTAATGTTTTTTGAGCAATTTCACCTAGTTATGGATTGCCAACTACCACCTGAATAACCAGTTACATTAGGGTCTGCCCGGCAGGGTGAAACCCTTTCCCTTTTGCAACAACACATCCCACGTTCGTCATGTTGAAGCCACAACAGGTCCTAGACAGGTACTATTTAGAAACCCGGTGCATGCTGCTGGAAACTGCAGCTGTGCTGGATCGTTACGATGCTGCGGTAGAGCGGGAAGGCTCGGCCGCCGATGACGAGCTCAAGCTCAACGTTCTGCGCAAGGCGCTGCAGGTTCTCTCCGACCCCGAGGGCAACGAGCGAGCCGAGGAATTGCTGAAAGTTTTCACCGAAGTGCCCACCTGATTCACCACTCGCCATGCAGATCATACAACCACACTACCACGCCATCGCTCGTACCGCTCAGGATTACGAACGCATGGCCATGTCCGGCGTCGTGGCCGTGGTCGAGCCCGCCTTTTGGGCAGGATTCGACCGGGATTATCCGGAAACCTTCATCGACTATTTTCGTCAAATCAGCGAATTCGAGCCCACCCGCGCCGCCCAATTCGGCATCCGCCACTTTTGCTGGGTGGCGGTGAACCCGAAAGAAGCTGAAAACCCGGAACTAACCCAAACGGTGCTCAAGAAGATGCCCGAATTCTTCGCCAAGGACACTTGCCTCGGCGTGGGTGAAACCGGATTGCACAAGTCGAGCCAGAACGAAATCAACGCCCTTCAGGCCCATGTCGAGCTTGCCATGGAGCACGGCCAGTTGGTGCTCATCCACACGCCTCACTTGTCGGACAAGGCACACGGCACGAAGATGGTGCTGGAGGTATTGGCGGGACTCGACGTCGATCCCGAGCGCATTTGGATCGACCATGTCGAAGAGCAAACCATTCGCTCCGTGCTCGACGCAGGATACTGGGCAGGCATGACGCTTTACCCGATCACCAAATGTTCTCCGAGGCGGGCCATCGATATCTTGGAAAAATATGGCCGGGAAAGACTTTTGGTGAACTCTTCGGCGGACTGGGGCCCCAGCGATCCGTTCACCTTGCAGGAATCGATCGTGGAGTTTCGTAGTCGGGGTCACAGTCTGCAGGAAGCCATCGATATCTTCCACAACAACCCTTGCCGCTTTCTCGGGCAAAACCCCAAGTTCGACATCAAGCCGATCAAGGTGGAAACCTTGGATGAATAATTGGCCCGACCGTATCGGGTTCAGGTCTTGACCAGTTCGTAACCGCCCGCTTGGTCGCGCATTTCCCAACCGGCTTCATGCAAGGCGTCGCGTAACCGGTCGGCCTCGGCCCAATCCTTGTTCGCCCGGGCAGTAGCCCGTTCCTCGGCCAAGGCCCGAATCTCCTCCGGCGCTTCCTGACCAGAGGTATCCACCCGCGGCAATTCGATTCCAAAAGCCTGCAGGACGTTGTGGAATCCAGCGGCTATGGAAACCACTTCCCCGGAATCCAGGTTGCCGGCCTTCAGGTCGGAGGTGGAATCTTGCAAAACGCTGTGCAACAAACCGAGGGCCTTGGGAGTGTTGAGATCATCGAGCAAAGCATCCAGCACGGGCTCGAAGACGGACAATCCGGGACTTGATCCACCTTCTTCCGCAGGAAGCAACTCGGCAAACTGACCCAAGCGACGGCGAGCGGAACGACAGGCATTGAGACTATCCTTGGTGAAATTGAGGGGTTGGCGATAATGCCCGGCCAACAAGGCGTAACGCAGATCGTTGGGCTCGAAGCCCCAGGACTCGACGTCGTCCACCGTGTAGAGGTTGCCGAGCGACTTGCTCATCTTTTCTCCCTCCACCTTGAGATGGGCAACGTGAAACCAGTGGCGGGCAAAGGTCTTGCCGGTAACACCTTCGCTTTGGGCGATCTCGTTCTCGTGGTGCGGGAAAATCAGGTCGACCCCGCCGGAATGCATGTCGAAGGACTCCCCGAGATACTTCATGCTCATGGCGCTGCACTCGATGTGCCAACCCGGCCGACCACGACCCCAAGGGCTGTCCCACGCATTGTCGCCATCCTCCTCCCGCCAAATTTTCCACAGGGCGAAATCACTGGCGTTCTCCTTCTCGTATTCGTCAGCGGTATTGAGACGCTGGTCGGCGTTGTGGCGAACGTCGTCCTTGTTGAGATGACACAGTTTGCCGTACTCCTCGAAAGCGGCGATACGGTAATAGATCGACCCGTTTTCGCTTTGGTAGGCGAGCCCTTTCTCCATCAATTGGCCGATGAGCTCGATTTGTTCGGGAACATGGGCGATGGCAGAAGGTTCCTCGTGCGGAGGCAACATGGCCAAAGCCTCGCAATCAGTGTGGAGCAACTGGGTCCAGTGCTCGGTGAACTTCTCCAATGTTTGACCGGCCTCGATGGAGCCGCGAATCGTCTTGTCGTCCACGTTGGTGACGTTGCGAACATGCTGGGTTTCCATGCCCGCGACTTCCACTACCCGCCGAAAGACATCCTGCATGACAAAGGTGCGAAAATTTCCCACGTGAGCCCGCCCGTAAACGGTGGGTCCACAGCAGTAGAACCGAAGGCGCTGGCCATCCATCGGTTCGAGAGCCTCGACCGTTCGGGTCAAGGTGTTGAATAAATTAATGGGACGCATGGGAGTTAGCCAAAGGGCGCAAGGGAACGCCATCGGAGTGAAAAGTCGAGTGTTTCCAGCAATAGAACAACTGCTAAGCGAGGCCTAACCTTCCCCGTCAACGCATTCACTGCACAGGCCGTAGACCTCCAACACGTGAGCGATATGGGAATACCCATTGGCCTCGGCCACCTTGCGCATCTCCTCCCCGACGCAAACATCCAGACGCTCAGCTTGGTGGCATTCGCGGCAGACCAAGTGGTGGTAGTGCTCGTCGGGAGCGGTGAGCTCGAAAAGTTGGGCTCCGTTCTCCAGGGGAATGCGCTGTAGCACCCCTGCTTTCTCAAAGGCTTCAATGTTGCGATACACGGTGACTAGGTCGATGGCGCCCCGCTCCCGAATCTCTTCCGCGTTGAGCGGTTTCTCGGCTGTTAACAATGCGCCAATGACACGTTCGCGATTCTTGGTCATACGCATCCTGCGGGTCTTCAGGCGAGCGAGGATGGCCTCTAGGTTCCTGCTTTGAGTAACGGTCACGAAAACGGAAATTTCTTCGGAAACTAAGAGCGTAAATTACTTGCGAACCGCCAAGCTAGCAATCTTTTCCTCCTGTCGAAGCATAAACAAAACCATCCACCTCTACATGGCATTGTCTTGAACGACGAGGGGAAGTCAGTAATGTGCCTTCTTGCTTTCAATGACATGTCCATAGAAGAGAAACGAAACCAACTGGTTGAGGAACTGATGCCGTTCGAGGATCCATTCGAGCGGTTCGCCTACGTCGTCGACCGAGCCAAATCGGTTCCTCCGCTGGAAGAGGAATACAAGATAGACACTTTCCTCATCAAAGGTTGCATCTCCCAGCTCTGGGTCTTTCCCCGGTTCAAGGACGACAAATGCCACTATCATGCAGACTCAGACGCGGCCATCACCAAAGGAACGGCTGCTTTGCTGTGCGAACTGTACAGCGACGAGACGCCGGAAGCCGTAATCGAGCTGGAGCCAGATTTCCTTGCCGAGGTTGGCATCACCCAGCATCTTTCCCCCAATCGCCGCAACGGCTTGACCAGCGTCCGCCAAAAAATCAAGGCATACGCCGAACTTTGCCTGCAAAACCAATAGGCAAACGAGAAAGTCTTGGTGGCGGCAGAAAATCTCCAAGCAAAGGTAGCTTCCACGGAATGAATCCCGAGCAAGACGTCACGGCGCAAATGAAGTGCGAATACTTGGTCATCGGCTCCGGGGCGGGCGGTTCCGTGGTGGCAAGGGAGTTGGCTCGAGCGGGCAAGGAGGTCTTGATCGCGGAGGAAGGCAATTACTTCAAGACCGAGGACTTCAACGACAGCACGGCCAATCAGTTGATGAAATTATACCGGTCGGGAGGCGTTACCCCGATCATCGGCAAACCAATCGTCGGTTTCGCGGAGGGAGCCTGCGTGGGTGGAAGCACGGTGATAAATGCCGGTTATTTCTCGAGGACACCACAGAGGATTTTGGATCACTGGAACAAGGACTTGAATATTCGTTCCTACACCATGGAGGACCTAATACCTCATTTTGAGAACGTTGAGCGCGATTTAAGCGTGAGCATAAAGAAAGACGATGGTTCCAACAAGGACTCGGCGGCCATGGAGGAAGGATGCCGCAAGCTGGGTTGGCGCATCGAACCGGCTCCGCGGGTCATCAAGAATTGCTCGAACCAGAACCATTGCCCCACCGGATGTCCCACGGAAGCCAAAAGGAGCATGCTGATCACCTATTTGCCGCAAGCATTTGAAGCGGGGGCCAAGATCATTCCAAATCTCAGGGTGACGAAGATCGTTAAGGACAAAAATCGTATTCGCTGCGTAAAAGCCCGGGTAAAGGCAAGCGGGGAAGAAGTCACCATTCATCCTGATTTCGTGTTTCTCGCCGGAGGAGCCGTGCAAACACCATATTTGTTGAAAAAAAGCGGTGTTTCAAAAACGGCGGGGGAGCAACTGCAATTCCACATGAACTTCAAGGTAGTGGCAAAATTCGATCACGTGGTGGATGCCGAAAACTCAACTGTCAGCCTGAATTTCATGCGTGAGTTCGAGGATGAAGGCACCTTGGTAAGTCCAGCGAACTTCAGGATGCCATTCGTATTATCGACCTTGGCCCATCACGACAATTCATTGCTCAAGCAAGTATTTGCGGAATCCAACCGATACGGTCTTTTCGTCACCCAAATGCAGTCCAAGAGCATGGCTCGTGTCCATGCCACCTTCGGGTCACCGTTCATGACCTACAAGTTCCATAAGGACGATCTGCGGAGTTTGCGCCTCAACATGGTACGCACCGGCAAATTGCTCTTTGCGTCCGGATGCAAGGAAATCCTCTTTCCCATCCAAGGCATGGGTCCTGTCTCCGCCCTCGATGAAGTGGAACTCGCCGCCGACAAGCTCAAACCGAAGGACATTGAACTGGTAACGGTCCACGCCATGAGCTCATGCCCGATGGGTCATAAAGACAGGGGATCGGTGGTAGATGAAAACGGCAAAGTGTACGGGTATGACAATTTGTTCGTCTGCGACGCCAGTATATTGCCCACCAACATCGGCGAAAGCCCGCAAGCAACGATCATGGCCTTTTCCCACGAAATCGTGGACAGACACGTCAATTCGAGGAAATAAAGTCACCGATGTTCCCCACCTCTCATCGGCAGGGTGAACTTGAAAGCTTGGAAAAGATTAGCCCTCTATACTGTTCTCGTAGGTGACGCGATGCCGTTTCGTTCCGTCCTCGTGATACCAAATCCAGATCCCGGCCTTTTTGCCGCCGGCAAAGCGACCTACCCGTTTCTTCTTTCCATCCCTCCACCAAGTGGTCCAAGGACCATCGGGCCTGCCTGCCTTGTAGTGGATTTCCCGTGATTTCTGGCCGTTGTCGTACCACGTGGTTCCCTGGCCATTTGATTCACCGTCGCAGTAGTTGGTTTCCCTCGACTTTTGCCCGTCATCGTACCATTCGATCCACAATCCGTCTTTCTTGCCGTCCTTGAAGCGACCTTCTTTCTTCTTTTGGCCATTGTCGTGGAGTTCCGTCCACAGACCATCCTCCTGATCGCACTTGCCATGGCGTGACATCTCGATCGACCTAAGGCCCTGCAGTTAGGCGGTCAAGCTTGCGTCACTCGACCAAGCAAAAGGTTCTCATTGGAAAGCGGGGTGACGGGCAAGCGATCTCAACGCGATGGGACATGGTTGTAACAACCCATGGGCAAACCCAAACCAAATCATGAACAGCAGTGACTTTGGCTATTGCTCCAGTTTCCAGTAGGTGGGCAGATCCGGTTTGGTCTCGGTAATGATCTCCAAGATTGTACGACGAGTCGATGGGCCCAAACGGGCGTATTCCTTAGACTGGTCCTGACCGGATAAAATCTCCCAAAGACGGCGATGCAAATACATCTTCATGGGATCGGGAAGTTGGTCGAAGGCAGCGGTGTAGATAAGGTAACTGCATCGGTACTTCAGCAATCGCGTATTCAAGTCCAACTGGTAGAGAGACCTGCCTTTGCTGTCGTGGGGGCCGCGGTGAGAGAAATTTTTCGCAAACTGGGTTGTGCCCCGAACCTTGTCCTCCAGCGGAGCCTCCTCGGTGAAGAGCATGTAGCGGAGGAGTTTTTCCCCGATCGAAGCGATGCGGCGACGCGTGGATGCGCGTAACTCGGTGGAATCAAGCTCAAGCGCCTCGTTGATGATCCGCTGGTCGTGCAATGCGTAACGAGTGTGGTAGTTGGCGGCAGCCAAGAGATTGTGCATGTGCGCCTGATGATCCTGCACCATCATGGCGACGATGTCGCTGTGGGGACTGAGATAGCGGGTTTCATCGAAGTACTTTTCGAGATCCTGCGCGTTAGCTTCACTGTTGCGGTCAAAGGAAATGGAATCGTCGTCGGACACCTCGGCAAAGGCGTTTCCCATGTGTCGCAAGGCGCCGTGCTGGCCGCTGACGTACCATCCTCCCCAGCGCTGCTCGTAGGGGCTTTCGTGGGTGGTCAGGTGGCTACCAGCCCGGAAAATGGGTTGACCGTCGTCTCCGGGATAGATCGAGCGCAACAGGTGTCCTGGTTGGTAACCGGTGCGCGAGGAACCGTGGCAGGACATGCAATCGCTGACTTGGCGGTTCAATCGCTGGGTATTTTGGTCAAAGGTGAAAAAGACTGCGCCCATCGCAGGATCGGCCACGGAGACTTCCAACAGGTGGCTGCCGGTTACGTAGCCAACGTAGATTTCATCGTTGAAATAGAGCGCCCTTGGTCGCTCGGGGGAAATCAAGCGTCTTTGCAGGCTGGTCTTGGCAAAAACAAGTGTCTGCGACTCGACTTCGACGCCAAGGGCCTGCAGAAGGGAACGCAAGTAGCCGGTGTGGGTTTCCTTGGACCACTCGACTTCCCCTTTCTCCAATCGGGCTTGAAGTCGGGACACCACGTTCTCTGGGGTCGACTTGCTGTATTGTATAGGATCATGCTCATAGCGGT
>MDTC01246168.1_pt1 | contig 14637 bp, 11 predicted proteins | sample 811181 | NCBI WGS metagenome assembly MDTC01 (sample SAMN05326644, study PRJNA326480) | marine metagenome | isolation source: seawater | place: Pacific Ocean: North | collected 2011 | reverse complement strand
TTTATTACGCTTGGGCTACAATGCATCTCCTCGGAATCCAGTGACGACGTACATATTGCATAAACTGGCTATTCCCTGATAAAAACTTATCGAGGAGAATACAATTGAATATTACAAGAGCAAAACTAACTTCCGGGATGCTGGCAGCATCCTTACTGGCGTTTAGTACCACAAGTAGTGCAGTGGATCTGACGGTCTATACCGCAGTAGAGGCCGAGGACCTGCCGCGTTACGCAGAAACCTTTAACAAGGACCATCCTGACATTAATATCAAATGGGTCAGGGACTCGACCGGGATCATTACGGCAAAACTCCTGGCCGAAAAGAACAACCCCCAGGCTGACGTTGTCTGGGGACTTGCCGGATCATCCATGATGATCATGAAATCCGAGGGCATGCTGGAGCCGTACACGCCCAAGGGAATTGAAAACCTGGATGATAAATTTTACGACAGCGATTCGCCAACGAGCTGGGTAGGAATGGACGCATGGGTAGCTGCCGTTTGCGTCAACACAATCGAAGTTGAAGCCAAGGGCCTGCCAATGCCCGCCTCATGGAAAGACCTGACTGATCCGGTATACAAAGGCCACCTAATCATGCCTAACCCCAATTCATCCGGCACAGGCTTCCTTGATGTTTCCAGCTGGCTGCAGATGTTTGGTGAAGAAGGCGGATGGGCTTATATGGATGCATTGCACGAAAATATGTTCCGTTACACCCACTCAGGGTCTGCCCCCTGCAAGCTGGCCGCATCCGGGGAAATACCTATCGGCATTTCATATGCGTTTCGCGGAGCCCGTTCTAAGGCTGCCGGCGCACCAATTGAAATTATCGTCCCGGAAGAAGGGGTAGGCTGGGAAATGGAGGGCTTCGTTATTATCGCCGGCACCGAAAACCTGGAAGCGGCAAAGACCCTGATGGACTGGTCTATTTCAAAAACGGCAATGGAGATGTACAACGGCACTTTCGCTGTTGTTTCTTACAAGGGAATGGCAAAACCGGTGGAGCATTTTCCTCCGGAGCTGCTTGATAAAATGATCGTGAATGATTTTGAATTTGCGGCCAACAACCGGAAAGCGATACTGGCAGAATGGCAAAAGCGCTACGATTCCAAGTCTGATTGATTCCAAAGAATAACAACACTAGATCGATTTCGACCTGGCCAGTACAACTGGCCAGGTCGTTTCGTTTTATGCAAGTTCATAGCCGACCACAATCGCTGCTAATAAACCCCGGTATGAATTCCACCCAGAAACCGTATCTTCAAATTGAACGGCTGACAAAGAAATTCGGGGATTTCACCGCACTTGATGATGTGTCCCTGGACGTCTATGAAGGCGAGTTTGTGTGCTTCCTGGGCCCGTCTGGTTGCGGCAATTGGCTATCCATCTTGGCGGGATTCGCCTCGCCTTACTCGCAGGGGTTCTGATTGCCTTCATCGCGATTACCGTGGACCGGCTGATAAATGCCTGGGTGCGAAAACGCAAAGCGGAGATTTGGGCCGACGCCATTTAAAAAGAACGATCCACTCGCGGTAGTTATTGGCGGCGGCGCTACCGGCTGCGGTGTCGCCCGCGACTTAATCCTGCGCGGATTCAAAGTAACCCTGGTTGAGCACGATGACCTTGGTAGCGGCACCAGCAGTCGCTTCCACGGCATGCTGCAAAGTGGTGCGCGTTATGCCGTCACCGACACAGGTTTTGCAGCGGAATGTATGCGAGAAAGACTAAACATCGCGAACCTCGCACCGCAAGCTGTCGAAACCTGCGGCGGACTGTTTATCTCTCTGCCGGACGACCCTCCTGAATTTGCTGATCAGTTTGTAAGTGGTTGCCAAAATGCCCGAATTCCGATCGAAGAAATTGACCCCGCTCAGGTAATGTCAGAAGAACCAGAAATTAGTCGACAGGTATTACGGGCATTCTCGGTACCGGATGCTACGGTGCAATCGTGGCGACTGGTGAATCTGCTGGCCGATGACGTGCTCGCACGAGGCGGTGAAATTCTCACACGACACCGGGCCATCGGCATCGACGTATCTACCGGTAGAGTTCGTGCTGTTGTCGTCGAGGGGAAGGGTGGAAAGCGCCATCTACCAGCAGACATTGTCGTCAATGCAGCAGGTCCCTGGTCTGCACAAGTGGCTGACTTGGCCGGCGAAAAAACCAATCTGGAATTAGGTAAAGGCTCGATCCTCGTTTTTTCACACCGCATGGTTGCAAAGGCTATCAACCGCTGCAGGCCCCCCACCAGTCACGACATTATTGTTCCTACTGGAACCATTAGCTTATTTGGAACTACATCGGAAGTCGTCAACGATCCGTCAACCACTCAGGTACGACCTGAGGAAATTCAGGAATTGCTCGACAACGCAGAAATCCTTTTGCCGAATGCCCGCAGCTATCGTGCATTTCGTGCCTGGGCCGGAGTACGCCCGTTATATAAACCCGATAACTGGCCATCCGACAAACCATTGTCGCGAAGGCATTCGATTGTCAATCACGGTGACAGAGGTATTGATGGTTTTTTCACTATCTGTGGTGGCTCTTTAACAACACATCGCTCGATGGCCGAGGATATCGGCGATCAAATTTGTACCTCTCTGGGGCTTGAAGTTCCGTGTACGACGACAACGACGCCACTATCTTCAGGAATGAAACCACTGTGGCGCCCAGCTCAAAATTTTCACCGCATCGAACATGATAAGCAGTTTCTCGCGCCAGTTTGTGAATGTGAATCGGTTACACATCAAGACATCACGCATCAAATCGAAAATTGTAGCATTCGCTGCCTACACGATTTACGTCGACGGTTACGCATTGGATTCGGTCCCTGTCAGGGTACATTTTGCGCGAATCGAGTAGCAGCGATGATCCTTCGAAATGATTCACAGTACGACGCTGTAGAGGATCTCGAGGCATTCTGGTGCGAACGACTCAAAGGCAGCAAACACACCGCCTGGGGCCAACAGGCCAGGCAAATTTTGTTGAGCGATATTGTCTATCGTGAAACCCTGGGTTTACGGCTAGATGACTCATCTGCATTGTCTGGCAATTCTCATGAAGAGTGATGCAATTGTCATCGGTGCAGAGCTTGATGGTCTGATTGCGGCTATGCGACTAGCGGAAAATGGCCATTCCGTTCAGGTTCTATCGAATGGAATGAGTTCGTTAAATTATGCGCCGGACGGCATCCAGGTCCTTGGTCATATTGCAAACGGGATCGTTATATCAGATCCCTTTGACGCCATATCCAGCCTGGACAGCTCGCATCCCTACCGAATACTAGGAGCTGATCAACTTAAACAGGCGTTGGAATGGTATGTCGATGTCCGAAAAAGATTGGGCTTACCTGTTGTAGTCGATAGCAATAATCAACAGGCAATCTCGGCCGCAGGTTTGCCTTTGCCGGTTTACGCCACCACTGAACATCAAGCTACTTTTGATAAAGTTCATGGCAAAATTACGGCTATTATCCGCTTTGCAGGGCACAGAGATTCACCTGGCGAATTGCTAGCTAATGGATTGGCAAGGCAATCAATCCAGTCGGTGATTGTCGAGTTCGACTCTCCTGGATCTGTAGTCGAAAATGCAGCCCTGGCAAAGACATTTGACACTATGGATGCGCTTGAACATTACTTTGAATGTCTGCGTAAAGAGATACCGGAACAGATTCAAGCGGTAGTTTTCCCCGCCGTAATGGGATTGAAGAATCATCAATCTGTTTTATCAACAGCTGAGAGGGTTTTGGGCCTTCCTTGTTTCGAGATTCCAACACTACCCTTAAGCGTACCAGGGATGCGATTGGAGCAAGGCTTTCGCAAAAATCTAAAGGAAGCTGGTGTGGTATTGCAGACCGGCGTTTATCCAACTGCATGCTCGATAGGTGTCGATGACCGTATTAACGTAACTGACGAATCTGGTCGGAATCACCAGGCGTCTGTTGTTGTTCTTTCCAGTGGCGGAGTATTGATGGGTGGCCTCGATGTCGACTCACGGGGCAGGGTGCAAGAAACCGCATTTGAGTTGGATGTCTACCAGACCGCACCGCTAACTGCCAACGGCCCAAACGAAGTTCTGGATGCGCTGCATAACACGGGTGTCGATACCGATTACGCATTGCGCCCGAAGATGAATAGTACTGGCTACTTCAAAAATCTATTTGTTACCGGGCACACTCTGGCGCACTGGAATCCCTCAAAAGAGGGCTCAGCTAACGGCGTATGCATTGCCACTGGCTGGGCTGCCGCGGGAAACGCACTGATGTATCTTGAGGAGCGAAATGCAGCATAACGGGGTATTTATCGGAATCGACCATGGCGGCACAACCACGACCGCTCTGGTATACGATCTGGAACGTGGCAAACTTTCCAGTCATTCGGTGCCAATGCCAAAGCGTATGCCCTCGGCAGGTATCGTCGAACATGACCCGGAAGATTTTTTTGAAAGTAGCCTGGGCGCGGCTCGAGGTGCTCTCGATTCGGCCAAATTGAAATGGACGGACGTAAAGGGTATCGGAATTGCTAATCAAGGCGAAACCAGTATGGCCTGGGATACGGAAACCGGTCTGGGTATCGGGCCAGCACTCTCATGGGAAGATAGACGTACCTCGGAACTTTGCGATCAACTTGCGGCCAGAGGAGTCGATAAACTGATTCGCGAACGTACTGGAATAATGCTGGACCCTTATTTCTCTGCATCAAAATTCCAATGGCTGATTGAAAATATTCCCGAGGTTGGAATGGCTCGGGATAAAGGATGTCTGCGTCTTGGCGGCACCGATAGTTACCTGATCAGTCGTCTCACGGATGGCGAAGTTCACGCAAGCGAGGCTGGCACGGCATCTCGTACCGCATTGTTCAACCTGCATAAGCTCACCTGGGACTGCGACTTGCTGGATGCATTCGGCCTGACACAATCGCAACTACCTTTGATTCAACCTACCTGTGGTGACTTTGGTTACACGCGGCACAGAGATTTTAACGGCGTAGCGGTGCCAATTACCGCAAATGTGGTCGATGCTCACGGAGCCTTATTCGCACAAGGCTGCCTTGATAACACCAAAGTTAAGGCGACGCTCGGTACTGGTGCCTTTATCGAAGTTAATACGGGAAAATTTCCACTCAAACCGGATGGGAAATTTCCAGTATTCGTCGGTTGGGAGCTGGAAGATTCGGTCGACTACACAATCGAGGGCGGTGTTTTTTCCGTTGGCTCAGGGATCGACTGGCTAGTGCGTTCCGGAATTCTATCTTCGGCCGACGTGTCGGCTGAGATGGCACTGAACGCATCCAACCACTCCGGTGTATCCGTGGTGCCTTGTTTCACGGGACTATCAGCGCCCTATTGGCAATCGGGCGCACGCGCCAGCATTAGCGGACTTGGGCTAGATACAAAACCGGCAGACATCGTGCGTGCGTTGCTTGATGGTATTGCATTTCAATGCGCGGAGATTATCCAGGCCCTGAGTCAGAAAACGCAGGGTACGGTAAGTGAAGTACGAGCGGATGGCGGTCCTACCGCTAATGATTTCCTAATGCAGCGTCTTGCGGATTTGCTAGGCATGCCAGTGTCTGTTTCGCTGGAACCGGATATGACTGCGCTCGGCACGGCCTATCTCGCTGCAATTGGTGCCGGACAGTTGAAATCTGATGATGTTCTAGCGATGGAACGTAATAGCAGAATCTTTGAACCCATCATGGAAAGCGACGAACGTGATTCGCTTTGGGCCAGCTGGAACAAGAGTGTCCATGAAGTTTGCGAAAGGACTAAGGAGCTTTGAAAATGAGTCAAAATCAAGGGATATCTTCTTCGCCGAGGCCAAATCGAAAAGCAATACTGGACACTATGGCCCTATGCACCAAATGCGGAATTTGCCACGCGCATTGCCCCGTCGCCGCGGTAACAAAAACCTTTCCAGGGCCTAAATTTTCAGGACCACAGGCCCAACGCTATCGGGTGTTCGATCAAAGTTCCGAAAATTCCCCATTGTTGTGTAGTGGATGCGGAGTATGTACCAGCGTATGTCCGAACAATGTTGCCATAACCGATATCATCACCCTGGCTAAAGCAGATATTACTAAAAATGGTGCAGACATAAGCCTGGGGCAAAAGATATTAAACCGGCCAGCTACTATCGGGCGATTGGCGAGTCTGTTTCCACGTCTGGCAAATGCGGTGCTGAGTAATCGAATTCTGCGCAGCGTGGCTGAACAATTTATCGGTATCGCTCAAAATGCACCTTTACCTAATATTCGGGGCCGCCAGTTTCGCAAATGGTTCGCAAAGCAAACACAACCAAATGGTCAACGTATTGCCTTGTTTACGGGTTGTTCGGTCGAATATTATGACCCGGATTGTGCAATAGCACTGACCAAAATACTGAATTGTCTCGGGTATCATGTCGACGCACCGACAGACCTATGTTGTTCACTGCCAAAATTATCCAGTGGTGAAACCACAGCGGCTCGAAAGCAAGCGCAAATGTTAGTTGACGAATTGCTACCTGCAGCGAAGCAAGATCAAATCATTCTTTCCACGTCAACCAGTTGTAGCCTCACACTGCGGTCAAAGTATGCCAGCTACCTGGATATGACCGATGAACGTTCAACGAGTGTAGCCAATGCCGTAATGGATGCTTGCGAATTTTTACTGAATGAGCATGGCGATTACTTACGCGAGAATCTTCAAGAAATACCGCAGAAAGTGTTGTACCACGGTCCTTGTCAACTGCGCGATCACAGAATGGGTGAGCCCGCTCTAGAACTGTTGCGCCTAATTCCAAATATCGAGCTAACGCTTTCCCAGGCAGATTGTTGCGGCATCGGCGGCACCTATGGCTACGAAAAAAACAAATACTCGATTGCTATGGAAGTAGGGAAACCCCTGATGGAGCAGGTTCGACAATGTAAACCTGACATTATTATTTGTGACAGTGAAACCTGTCGATGGAACATAAAAGCGCAGACTGGAGTGTCCTGTAAACATCCCGTACAACTGCTGGTAGAAGCACTCAATCTGGAGGGTATTCATCCAAAAACGAAACTTCATCCCGTGGGTAGAAGATCATGACAGACCAGATCGCAAGTCATTCCGGATCACAAGCTTATCTTCAGATAGACCACTTAACCAAAAAATTTGATGATTTTGTAGCACTCGACAACGTCTCACTCAAGGTATTTGAAGGCGAGTTCGTATGTTTTCTCGGACCCTCGGGATGCGGCAAAACAACTTTGCTTCGCGCTATCGCAGGCCTCGATATACAAACATCTGGCACGGTACGCCAGGGAGGTGCTGATATTTCAGCGCTGCCGCCATCGGAGCGGGATTTCGGTATTGTGTTTCAATCTTATGCGTTGTTCCCGAACCTGACAGCCGAGCGCAATATCGCGTTCGGACTGGAAAACCAGAAAGTTGACAAAGCAGGCGTTGATAAACGTGTAACCGAACTGCTGGAATTGGTGGGGTTACCCGATCAAGGGCCGAAATACCCGGCCCAACTGTCAGGCGGGCAACAGCAACGTATCGCGCTGGCGCGTGCGTTGGCGACCTCTCCCGGTTTGCTATTACTGGATGAACCGCTATCCGCGCTCGATGCTAAAGTAAGAGCACGTTTACGCCACGAAATCAAAGATCTGCAACAGCGTCTCGGCGTCACTACGGTAATGGTGACGCACGATCAGGAAGAGGCACTGACCATGGCGGATCGAATTGTTGTTATGGATCACGGTATGGTAGAGCAAGTCGGTACCCCGACCGAAATCTACCGCGAACCCGATACCCTGTTTGTTGCTGACTTCATCGGAGCGATGAATCAGATCGCCGGGCAGATCAGCAAAGATGGCAGTATTACAATTGGCGATTTGAGCTTCAAATCGCGCGACCACGACTTTGCTTCCGGAGCTCCGGTTGTGGCAGCTATTCGTACCGAAGACATCGTGCCGCAAGGTATTGGAGATTATTCGGAGAATGATCTGGATGCAGGGAACAGCCTCGAAGTGAAAATCGAATCAATGGAATTTCTCGGATCTTTCTGGCGGATTGCGATGGGCAACAGCGCGCTTGGTGGTGCTGCCTTGATAGCGGATTTATCGATTAACGCGATGCGTAGATTCGAGATTGACAAAGGGTCGACGATACGCGTGAAACTTCCGTCGGACAGGCTCTGTGTGTTCCCGCCGGTCACGAAATAATAGGCCGGCTGAAATGACTAGTTCCCCAGCCATGGCAGATACAAGGACAGTACCGCTGATCAAACCGAAGACCAGTAAGGACGACCGTACCATGGTTGGCTTCATTCTGGTGATCTGCCTGTACTTGCTAATTACGCTTGCGTTTCCACTTTACGCGATGCTGTCTAAGTCGTTCTCAGCCTATGCCTTTGATCTCACCAATTTCGAATTTCAGATCAATACCGGTGATGGCTGGAGTGAACCTTTCAGTGCCGCCGCACAAAATGAAAAAGTTCAGAAATTCACATCCGATGACCTGGTTACCAGTTCCGACGGGCGTCTAGCACCAACCGAGCTCTTTCCTGAATTCAGTTTCCGCAGTCCGACTTTGTACCGGCTCAGGCAGGTTCGAGGCGATACATCTTTTCTTTTCAAAACCGATCGCATCGATGATACCGAATGGCATGAATTCAGTTCAAATGAATTCCGACGAATCGTGCTGCGCGCATCTGGAGACATCGGGCTCGATAACTTCCGAACCTATTTTTCAACACCGGCGCTGTTCCGATCGATCGAAAATTCGCTGTTCATCGCTACCCTCAGTACAATCATTACGGTTAGCCTCGCGTTCGGCTTCGCCTATGCAATAAATCGGAGCACGATGCGCTTCAAGGGTGTATTCAAGCTGATTGCGATGATTCCAATCCTGGTACCATCACTGCTACCAGGCATTGCGCTGGTTTATCTGTTCGGTAACCAGGGCATGATTAAAGGCCTGCTTTTTGGGGAATCGATTTACGGTCCAATCGGCATCGTTATCGGATCCGTGTTTTTCACCTTCCCGCATGCGTTGATCATCATTGCAACCGCACTTGGGATATCCGACGCACGCCTATACGAGGCAGCAACAGCTCTACGTGCCAGTCGCTGGCGTACTTTCTGGACCGTAACCATTCCGAGCGCGCGTTATGGACTCATCTCCGCTGCATTCGTGGTATTCAATCTGGTTATCACCGATTTCGGCCTGCCCAAGGTTATTGGTGGGCAATACAATATGCTCGCAGTCGATATTTACAAACAGGTTATCGGTCAGCAGAATTTCGAGATGGGTGCCGTGGTATCGGTGGTGCTGTTGATCCCGGCACTACTTGCTTTCGGCATTGATCGTTATGTGCAGAAGAAACAGGTAGCACAACTGTCAGCGCGTTCTGTTCCGTACGTACCCAAGCCACATAAGCAATTTGATCGAATTTGCCTCGGTTATTGTTCGATGGTCGGGGTCTTCATCGTCGGTCTGATTGCCGTCTGCCAGTACGCGGCTCTGATCAAATTTTGGCCATACAACCTCGCTTTCGGTCTCGATAACTATAACTTCAAAGTTATGGATGGCGGAGGCTGGGATTCATATACCAATTCCATTCAGCTTGGCTTGTATACCGCGTTTGCAGGAACCATCATCGTATTCGTCGGCGCCTACATGGTTGAGAAGACCAATGGTTTTTTTGCTATTCGCTCTGGCTTTCAGTTTCTTGCGATGATACCGATGGCAATCCCCGGCATGGTGCTTGGTCTCGCTTACATCTTTTTCTTCAACAATCCAGACAATCCATTAAATCCGATATATGGAACGCTCGCGATTCTGGTGATCTGCAGCGTTACTCACTTTTATACGGTATCCCATCTGACCGCAGTCACCGCACTAAAACAAATGGACCGGGAATTCGAGTCGGTTGCGGCATCGCTGAAACAACCGTTCCACCGATTGTTTTCGAAAGTGACAGTACCGGTGTGTCTGCCTGCAATTCTGGATATTTCGATATATCTTTTCGTTAATGCGATGACCACTGTATCGGCAGTCATTTTCCTGTATTCCCCGGACACAAAGCTAGCCTCGGTAGCGGTGCTCAACATGGATGACGCAGGCGATGTCGCACCGGCAGCGGCGATGGGCATGATGATCTTCTATACTAACGTGGCAGCACGTCTAATCCACCTATTCGTGTCGCGCAACCTTGTCGGGCGCACCCAAGCATGGCGTAAAGGCGTTTAGAGGTACTAACAAGTTAACTAGAGTTCGGTGACAATTGCCGGATGGAAAAGAAAAGTATCTATAAACGTCATCTACTCGGAATCCAGTGACGACGTACATATTGCGTAACCTGGCTATTCCCTGAGTTAAAAACTTATCGAGGAGAATACAATTGAATTTTACAGGCGCACTGGGGCTCGACGTGTCGATGGTGGGATCACGCTATGCCATGAGCGGAGACTGGTGGCGAACCAATCGCACACCATTTCGCGAGGGTTATGTTTCGGAATCGGTTGATGGCCAACCCGTTGCCCCGTTGATGGGCACATTTACCGATCCGGACGTCGGCAACGCCCGCGCCAATACCTATCCGAATTTCTGGTTGCACGGATCTAGCGACCATATGCATACCATGCGGGTAACCCCGATCGGTGCGACCACCACGCAAATTCAGGCTGACTGGCTGGTCGCGGGGGATGCCGAAGCCGGCGTCGACTACGAAATAGAAAGCGTGATCGCGTTTTCCAATCGGGTCAACGACGAAGACCGCGATATCGTGGAAGCCCAGGCCAGAGGTATCGCATCGTCGCGCTACCAGCCGGTCCCTATTCACCGATCAAGGAAAAACTGGTCGAACATTTCATCGCCTGGTACCTCGGCGCGTTCTCCGAATAAAGCCAACATGTCCTCCAATCGATGACCGATTCCTCAATCGCATCCCTGGATGGCACCCGCTACGACGTGGCGATCATCGGGGGGGGTATCAACGGGGCCAGCGCGGCACAACACCTGAGCGCTGCCGGCTATCGGGTTCTAGTGATCGAACAGGGCGACTTTGCCGACGGCGCAACCAGCCGCTCCAGCCGATTGTTGCACTGCGGCTTACGGCACCTGGCTTCGGGCGAAGGCGACCATCATTGGTTTCGTCCGGGCAAATGGCTGGCCGGGCTGGCGCGCGCTCGACACGACATGCTGGCGCGCGACGAGCTAGTTAAATCCATTCCCCACCGCCTGACACAAATTAAATTCTGTGTACCAGTTTACGGCGATGACGACTACGCGCCGTGGCAGTTCGATGCCGCATTCTCGTCGCTTCGCCTGCTGAGCCCATTCGGCATTTCACTGGATTACCAACGCTATGGTCCGGCCGATCTAGCGCAAATCCCGTGGCATTCATGGTTGCGCGAACCCGACAGGTTAACCGGAATGATCGTATTCCGCGAATACCTGTTCGACAAGCCGGAACGAATCGCGCTCGACGCGCTGTTCGATGCGAAACGCATGGGCGCTCGACTGTCAAACTACACTCGAGTCGAGAAGCTGGAACCAGGTAACGGCAATAACGGCTGGCGACTCGGATTGTCAGCAACACATGGCATTGGTACTGATGAACCATCCAGCGATCTGGTTTGGATCGATGCCGGGCTGGTACTCAATCTGGCTGGCGCCTCGATCGATGACGTCACTCAGCGAGCAAACGCAAATGCAGCCAAGCGATGCGCCGGCATAAAAGGCATACATATCGCCTTTCAACTGCCTGAAGAACTTGCCAACTATGGTCTGTTTACATTCAACAGCATCAATGAACCCATGTACTTGTTACCGTCGAACGGTATTCATTACGCGGGACTGACGCGTCGACCATTCCAGGGCGATGCTGCGAATGTGTTTGCCTCGGATGAGGAGATCAACTGGATGATCGCGGAAACTAACCGCAGCCTGCCGAAGCTCGCGCTGACCCGGGCAGATATTCTATATAGCTGGGCCGGAGTGAACCCCGTCACGCACGTCCCCGATACCAGTCACGGCAGTCGGGAAATAAAAATCCATGACCTAGGTGCCGAAGGCCTTCCCAATATGCTCAGTTTGACCGCGGCACCGATCGTTACCCACCGGGGCGTGGCTCGGCAGTTGGTCAAGCTCGTGACAAGTCGCGTGCCGCCATCCGGTTCGACCCAGGCGCCCGAATTTCACTTCAACAACCATTCGATAACCTCGAATAGTAAACAGGATTTCGGCAATGACGTCGATCCGATAACGATCCGGCACTGTGCACGGGAGGAACTAGTGCGCGGTCTCGATGATTTGATGATGCGGCGGACAAAGCTTGGCTGGAACAAGGACCAGGGACTGGAACAGGCCCGGGTAGTGGCGGAGATCGCCGCCACCGAGCTGGGATGGTCGCAGTCGAAAATTGACGCCGAGGTGGCTGCCTATCAGCTTCAGTTGCAAGCCTTACGTCGCCGCCCCCGATAACGACGGTTGCAGCGCTCAGCGGCCCGTTCTAATCGCGACGATCTAACCGCGCATGCGCTCTGCTTTGGGGTTATACATCGCAATGCCGTAAACAGTTGCCTGTACCAGCTCGAGCGCAGATAGCATGTTGGCGTTTAGCGCATTGAGCCAGTCCTCACGTGTCAACTCGTGAAATTCGCTCGTCGGCGGTCCGCCGCAGTTTGTAACGAGAATATCCGGCGGCGGGCACGCTTTGAGGATGGCTTTGCGACCATCGGGCGTCGTCACATCAGCAAGGACCGTGACAACTTCGCTATCGCTAACACGCTCTATTTCGAGCTTTGCCGCCTCCAAATCTTCTTTGTGACGACCATTGATGACAACGCTTACACCTTCGCAATTAGTCCAGCATCCGCGTGTGCTTGGGTATCGGGCCTGTTTTCATGGCCCTTCAAAAACTGTTTAGCGCCATCCCCGTACACCTTCCAAACCTGCCGACAGGAAAGTTTTACCTTTGCGTTGCCTTCGTTTTGCATTTTATGCTCGGCCTGGGCCCTGTCAGATATCCTAGTTGTAAGATTTGGCTAGTATTGGTCCACAACCGCCAAATGCCGCGGTTTAGCCGTGACAATCTCGATCCCGGAATCCCGGAAAGCGCTTAATTTCTTTTCATCCTGGCAATCGGTAATAAGCACATTTGCCTCGGCCGCTGGAAACGCGGTAATACGATCCCGCTGATCCAGTTTGCGTTCAGCTGCCAATATCACCGTCTGGACGGCCTTGGCTTTCATGATGCGTGCGATTTTGGCATCGGCCTCGTAGGAGTAGGTAAGGCCGTCGTTAACGGTAAACCCTTCAGCCGCAATAAAAGCGGTATCGGCATTAAAAAAGCTTAACATTTGCTCGGTAAAATCTCCGGATGTACCTAGTGTTTTATGCCGGACCAGACCGCCGGCCAGGTATGCAATCAGAGCAGTATTTGCGGATAAGGCGGTGGCAATGTTAACCCCCGGAGTTACGAGGGTTAACGGCATATCCGATGCCACGATCTCCCGCGCGAGAGCCAATACTGTCGTTCCATCATTCATAAACAATGTCTGATCTGACTTAACCAAGTTAAACGCTGCACGGGCAATCATACTTTTCGCCTCGCTATCCACTTGTTCTCGCTGCGCGAATGCCTGGTCGGCACCATGTCGAACGCGACTCGTGGCACCGCCATGGGTTCGGCGCGCCATCCCCTGTTGTTCCAGGAAAGTGAGATCGCGACGTATCGTTGCCAGGGAGACATCAAACTCACTAACTAAAGCTTCTACACTAACGCTGCCCTCGAGAAGAATCTTGCGCTGTATCGCGGCCTGGCGATCAGAAGGGAATTTATTTTTCTTCATTTGTCTTTCATATCAATCGTGTTTTGAATACTTTCGCGTTAATTCTCGCACTGTGCTGTGCTTGTTTCATCTGATTAGACCGCCAACACCTTTAAATCTGTTAAAGAGTCTTCGCCACTTGACACATATATTTTAACTTTCGCATTGCGAGATTCCGCCCAAGGAATCCCAATCCGCAATCGGGTGCTGCGATGAGTCGCTCAATATCGATATGCTCAAGCGCTGCTTGCAGCCGTTTGCGAATCTCCTCAACGGATTCGACACGGCCATCAGCGATCGCGAAGCTTCCGAGAATGATGCTGGTTTTCGTAAAGTGGTCAAACAGTGTCAGGTCGTTATGCCGATGGGCGTCTTCGATCGAGACTTGTTGGATCATCGAGTTATCCAATTGTTCCACGAGGCGAAAATAGGTTTCTGGATTCGCTTTTTTGTAGCCGTCTTCGTCGAGATAGTTAGGATAACCACAACACATATGCAGCCGCCGCCGGGTGTACCTGTGGGTCGGTTGGTTAACTAGCTTATTCTCCTTATACGCTGAGTAATCCAGAGCACTGTACGCTTGCATTCCAACACAATATCGGTCAACCATCAATCATAATCGATCTTTTTAAATCAAATAATTGATTGATATTGATTGTTTATTACGCTTTGGCTACAATGCATCTGGGAATCCAGTGACGACGTACATATTGCATAAACTGGCTATTCCCTGATAAAAACTTATCGAGGACAATACAATTGAATTTTCAAGAGCTGTTTTTATGGTGTATGTTTTCTGACCTAAAACCGGAACCGCCATCGCGGTCCGGCAG
>MDTC01093657.1_pt1 | contig 14640 bp, 3 predicted proteins | sample 811181 | NCBI WGS metagenome assembly MDTC01 (sample SAMN05326644, study PRJNA326480) | marine metagenome | isolation source: seawater | place: Pacific Ocean: North | collected 2011 | reverse complement strand
ATGATCACAATGAACAGTTGTAGGTACAGCAACTTTAGCTTTTCCAGATTGCATAAATTGTAATAATGCCATTTGTGCTGTAGCATCTTGACAAGCAATTCTATCAGGGGCAAAATCTACATAATCCTTACCCCGCTCAAAAGGCTTTTCGATCTTGATATCCCATAAGTGGGAATACAAAATCTTTTCTGTCGCTGTAAGAGGCTTTTTAGTAAGCTTTCTTGCAAAATCTACGCGTTTCGAAAGACGACTGTATACTTGCTTGATCATTTTAACATCAAAGGCCATGGAAAATATTTATTACTTATCAAAGATAAAATAAACATAGAGGATGATCAAATAAATAGATTTATAAATTTATTCAATTAAATTTTTTAAAGAATTAAAAATTGAATTATTTGAAAAGGTTGAGGAATTAAAATTGAAAAGACGTCATTGTCTCCTCGCTCGATATTTTATCGAGCTAAATTAAAAGTATTTATTTTCAACAACTCAATGTTAATCACACTAAGAAAAATTAATAATATTTTAGTATATTTACTAGATGAAAAAAATCAGTCTTTTTATACTATTTGTAGTAATGTCATCTTTTACTGGTGATTATTTAAATTTACAACAAAGTGGAGTTTATTTGTGTTCTCATCCTAGTAAAAAATGCTATTATTCAAAACCCTGCCCTTCGTTTTACAGAAGTTGTACTGATGTCGATGCCAAAATTTTGAAGGTTTCTGAATCCAGAGCTAAAGCTATGGGTAAAGAAAAATGTGACTGCGATTCAAATTAATATTTTTTACTCTTCTTCAATAACCTGTTCAGACTTTTTATTTAAGTTATAAAACAATAATACTTCGTGTGTTCTAACACTTAGATTACTAATACTATTAATTAATGGCATTTCATATGCGTAACCCAATTTGAATTGACCAAGATTAACCATCATAAGTGGGGTTAAAAAATTTGATGTTTTATAATTTAGTCCAATTTCAAAGTTCTCATTAACATTAAGTACTATACTTGATTGTAAAGAATTTTTCTGCCCTTTACTCGACTTTAAAAAAAGATTAGTTTTAATACTGAGGTTATCGTTTAATTCAGCATTGTAGCCTGTAACTAAATATATAGGATTTGTATTTGAGCCTGAAAACTGAAGTTCATTTTTTTCATTTGAAAACATTCTAGGGATTGAAAAAGAAAAGAAAAATTTATTGGATTTAAATAAAATTCCTACTCCAAGATTAGGTAGAATTCTTGACTCATTATTTAATGCTGGATCAAAAGTTTGATTTTCACCTAGCCCTATAATATTTGTTATATCCGTTTTTAAAAAATCCGCCCCTCCTTTTAGACCAAGAAAAATATATTTTTCCGAATTTAATTCTAGTTTATATGAAAAATCTATGTACGATATTGTTCTTCTTTCTACAAATGTTTTATTTGAAAATAATGATATTCCAAGACCAACATTATTTTCTCTCATTGAGGATAAAGAAAAAAACTGACTCCTTGGTGAGTTTTCTATTGAAGTCCATTGATTCCTTGATGCAAATGAAATTTCGTTTGAAAAGTTAGAACCTGCATATGCAGGGTTAAAAAAAATCATTTGGTTAAAAAAAAAAGACGTAGTTGGATCCTGCTGAGAAGCTACCTTTGAAGTTAAAAAAATAATTAAAAGGACTAATCTGTAGTTCAAAGTTTTATCTCGTTATATATATCCAGCCTTTAATATCAACGCTACCATCCCCATCTAAATCAATCATATAAAGGTAACTTCCGTCTGGTACTGGCGAATTATTTTTGTTAGTCCCTTGCCAGTTATTTTGATATGGAGCTACATTTAATATTTCGTTTCCATTAATATCATAAACCCACAGCTGGTTGTTAGGATATCTTTGGATTTCTTTAATAAACCATGAGTCATTAATCCCATCCCCATTTGGACTAAAAAACTTCTGTAAATCAGGAAGAATATAATTTGAATTATTTTCAATATACTCTTGACTAGGATTATAATAAAGAGGAGCATTATCAAAATCATTTGAAATATTATCTCCATCAATATCTGAGTCAAATTCATCTGGAACGAAATCCTTATCTAGGTCTGATGGAAAATCTAATGGGTTAAATGGATCCGTCCCAAGTAATTGCTCGTCAAAATTTGAAAATCCATCGTTGTCATTATCCTCATCTGAATTATCTCCAATTAAATCACCGTCTGAATCAAGCCATTCAAATGAATTCATTGGAAAAGCATCTAAATCATCTACATAACCATCATTGTCATCATCAGTATCTGCATTGTCCCCTATACCATCGCCGTCAAAATCCTCAGATTCGTTTGGATCATTAGGGAATAAATCTTGTATTATGTAATTACCTTGCCAATTGACATCAATATCAGGAAATCCATCATTATCATCATCATTATCAAGATTATCTGGTATCCCATCATTATCATCATCTTTCCATTCATTAGGATCTGAAGGATAAAGATCAATTGAATCCAAGTATCCATCATTATCATCATCGTTATCATAAAAATCTAAAATGCCGTCATTATCAAAATCAATAGGGAAGGATCTAAAGTCAAAAGGATCTGATCCCATTAAAATCTCATCAGGATCAAAATATCCATCTCCATCTGAATCCAAGAACTTATCGTCATCTCTATAAAAATTCCCCCCAGAATCGACAACATCTTCTATAATAACATTACCGGATGAGTCAACTAAAATTTGAAATTCTTCTGTTTTTGAAAGTCCCTCCCAATCTGTAGCTGTAATAAATACAGATTGAGTAGCCCCGGCTTTGCTTGAAGATTTATCATAATGTAATTCCCTAGTATTTTTTATCGAGAATTTATCACTATTAGGTGTTAAGGGGTCTATTGTAAGAGTAATAATATCTTCATCATCAGGATCAAAAACATCTATAATACCAATTAAATTGCCTTTCCCATTAGTTTGATCTACGGTAATTTGTTCTGGAGGTTCGTTAATATCAACTAATAAAAAGTTTAAATTATCAGTTTGAGCATCACTTTCGCCAAGATGATTTACAAATGCAGCCGCTGTATTTTCTTGAAATTGACTTTTAGTTTTTTTGACCTTCCACTTTCCGACATTAGCTTTTTTAGTAGAAGATTTAGATCCCTTTCCAGTTTTTCCTGTCTTTGATTTGTATGATTTAGATGACATTCTTGTCCCACTATAATTATTAGATTTACCAGATAGATTACCTCCAAATGTTTTATCAAAATTTAATGCTTGAAGATGTTTTAGTAAATCTTCGCTTACTATTAAGAATTCTCCATCTTCAGTTGTTGTAATTATACCCTCTGCTGCTCCATAGTTAGTATCAAATTCAACTGCATTATTACTCAAATTTCCCAGGGCACCAAGGTTTCCAAGTTTCTGGTATCCCCACCCCCATAAATTATTAGAAACACTTGATTGGTTAGAACTGGAAGCATTTTTAGTTTTGGCAACTATAAAATTGTACCCTCCCAAAATCTTATCCCATTCATAGCTAGTTAGAGTCTCATATTCATTAGTATCTTCATTATAAATCTGTGGAGCTGCTACTATAGTAGGAATTTGTTTGTCTAAATTATCATTTGTTGCTAAAGTTCCAAGATCATTATCACCAAAATTATACATTTCATATTGATCAGTAATTACAAAACTACTTTCAGCAGAAGCATTTATAGACTTAACAACTTTATTATCAAAGAAATTAACTCTAGTAGGCTGAGCAATTAATTCTCCAAATTTGTCGTAAACAGTCCCAGATGAGGTAGTAGTTACGAATTGCTGGGTATTCATATCATATGTATTTTCTTTAAGACTACCAGTTTTAGTCAAACCTAATTGTCCACTACTGTTCATTCCCCAAGAAAAAAGATCACCTGATTTTGTAACAGCCAGCGCATGTTTTTCTCCGAATGAAATATTCTTATAGATATTCTCGTCACTATTAAACACTTTCACTAAAGTTCTAAAATAAATTTGTTGGTCAGTACATCCAGGATCCGAAAAAATTTGTGTTTTGGATGATGTCGATGTATTTGATACTGTCGAGGAGGGATTAGAAAAGAATACTGATTGAAATTCTTTTGTTTTATTAGAAACTGTTAAAGTTGGCGTATTAGAACCTGTTTGTGTATTATCTGTGAATACAAAGTCTGGATGTAGACTCCCAGAGCCTTGTAATTCTCTAAGCTTCGTTAATATCTCATCAATAACTTTTTGGCTAGCTTCAATGGGGGTACTAGTTTTAGTATTATTAATATTTACTCTTACAAATTTTGAATCTAAAACGAATGTATAATCAGTCGAGCCATAATAAGACTTTTTTAATGTTTGGTATGTAATTTTACTTGTTTTTACTTTTAAAACAGAGGATGTAGTTTTTGATATTACAGCACCATCAATCGTTGATGTTACAGTTGTCCATATTGTAGATGTTACCGTATCAAAAAGAGTTTCATTTGTATTATTTTTGATTGTAATTTTAGGTTCAAAATTCCCATATCTTTGTTGTGAAAATGTTAATTCTACCCCTCCAGAAATATCATTAAAACTCATAGTTGTAAAACTACTCATTCCAGAAGTATTGGAAAATTCCTGTGCTATTTTTTCTTTTAATGTGTTAAGAGTATTGCTAACGTTGTATCCAACATTTACCATATAGTCTCCAACACCGAATGATACGCTGCTTGCCACACCGGATACTAAGGGTATATTAAACTTAATTTCACCTAAGCTGGGTCTGTCTTCAATTTTAATTTCAAATTTTTGAGGTATTAGATCTCCACAGGGATCATCTGTTAAATGCTTAAAAATATTTGAACCAGTACCCCATACTGCGCCTTCGGTATCTTCAATTAAAATTGTTTTGTCTGCCCCACTAAAATCATGAAATTTCTTCCATTTTTGATCAGTATTTATTCTTTCTGGAGTGGTTAATGGTCTCCATGAATTCTGAAATAAATTTTCTCCTGCTGCCCATAAATTACCAGTTTTATCAATATACATAAAGCCTCCATTAAATGGTTTGAATTGCACTATACCATCTGTAATTTTTATTTCATCAAGATAAATTGACTTATTTTTTTCTCCAACTGTTACTAATTTAGGTTTCTTAATAATAATACCATTTTCTATTCCCAAATTAAAATCTTTATTTTTCCCCCATGCATATAATACAGAATTTTCACCTGATTTTTTAAAGGCAAATACACTCTCAGATATAGCAAAAACTTTTTCCCATTTATAATTTTTATATGTTAAAGAATCTTTACCGAATAATACCCGTGAAGGTTTCAAATAGTTTTCTGCTTTTATTGAACTAGTTCCATTACCTAATTGAGCACTTAAATTATCCCCATAAGAATAAATCTTCCCATCAGTTGTTAAAATGAAAGATTCTGTTTTTGTAACAACAAAATCTTTAACTTTATCTAAATCAATCCCTTCCCAATTAGTTGTCATGCTTAATGGCTTGTTATAAGGTGGGGCACCAGTACCCAACTGACCTTGATCATTTGAACCAAAAAGTTTAAGTTGATTATTATTATTAATCATTCCTGCTTGTTGATCTCCTGCTGAAATTTGTCTTAGCTTACCAAATTTAACAGGAGGTTTAAATGGTTTTCGATAAGTTTGGTTTTGGCCATTTCCTAACTGACTACTTAAATTTGTTCCCCAACTTACCAGATCCCCTTGACCTGTTATTAAAGTCCCAAATGACTTTCCTAAATCAACTTCATTAACCCTTGTTGGAATACTGTTTTGAATGTTTCGATTTCGTGATCTAAAAGAACGATTTCCTATATTGGAAGAAGTAATATTATTACCCTTATCCAATTCTAAATTAATTTTTGTTGGGGTTTTAATAGTAAATCCAAAAAGTTCTCCCTCATTCCAAAAATCGTTAAAAGCATTTCCTTGTCCCTGATCACCTTCTTTTTCATAAGAAAAAATTGGTAATCCTCCATAATTTACTCCAAATCCATATAAGTCACCATTAATATCTATAGATGCAAAAGTGGGACCTACTTGACCCGCACTCCAACCATCAATACTTCTCCATTTTTGACCAGACCCAATTTGGATTAATTGATTATCGTTAATCCATTTTGATGTTAACTGATCAGCGGTTTGTAATTCTTTTTCAGTAGGATAGTAATCAATGTCATCATTTACATTATCTCCGTCTGTGTCAGGGTTATCTGGATCAGTTCCATAATATTTTTCATCATAATTTAAGATATTATCCCCATCTCTATCTGGATCAATTTCATCTGCTATAAAATCAAAGTCTGAATCTTTCCAATCAGGATTGTGGTGAAATAATGCCATATCTTGACCATCAAGTATTCCATCATTATCACTATCCTCATCTAGATGATTAACTAATCCGTCATCATCAATATCCGTTGGTTTAAAGACCTTGAACCCACTTCTGACTTTATCATATTGATCAGGATAGCCATTAGTAATTTTATTTGTTAAGAATTCTTCATAAAAATTAGGTAATTTATCAAAATCAGAATCTTCAAAATTATTGTCTTTAATTATAGTTGATAATTTGACAACATTCCCTCTATAGGTTAGGTTATTGGCATTGATATGTTGCTCAACAAGGTCTAAAATTCCATCATTATCGTCGTCATTATCAATATCATCAGACAAACCATCATAATCTGTATCTAATTGTTTGTATGGGTTTAAGGGGAATGCATCGAGCCCATCATTTACATTATCTGCGTCAGTATCGGGATCGTCTGGGTCGGTGTTTATTTTTAATTCATAAATATTAGTCAAAAAGTCATTATCCCTGTCAACATTGTTACCATTAGGAAAGTCAGATGAATCAAAGTAATCTGTTTTGTTTAGTAACTCATCTTGATCATGAAAGCCATCATTATCATCATCGATATCGATATTATTTCCATATCCATCGCTATCATTGTCAAACCATTCCAGGGGATCTAAAGGAAAAGCATCTCTCTTATCATCTATTCCATCAAAATCTGTGTCTGGTTGTCTTGGATCGGTTCCATCAGCCACTTCTGTTATATTGTCAATTCCATCCCCGTCTATATCTAAATCTTCTATTTTAGGAGAGTCTTTAGATGGGTCATAATCTGGATTATTTTTGTCCAACCACAAAAAGTCTATAAAACCATCATTGTTTAAATCTTTCCATCTTTCATCCGGGATTTTGTCTCCATCTGTATCAAGAAATGCAAATTTATCTAGCGGTGCTCCATCAAAAAAATCATCAAATCTATCCCCGTCAGTATCCCAATTGTAAGGATTTGTTCCTTTTTTTAATTCTTCATCATTTGTTAACAAATCCCAATCAGTATTTATATCGGAATTATCGCCTATACCGTCATAATCCCAATCTTTCCACTCCAAAGGATCTAGAGGAAATTCATCTCTACTATTCCAAGATTCAATAGATGTGATAAATTTTACCTGATTACTGTGGGAATTAAATCTAATAAAAGGTTTTGACCTTTTATCTCCTTTTATAATTAAGGTTGTTCCAGAGATTAATGCAGATATGGTAATTACATTATTATTGTGATCATTTATTTCTTTATTATTTAATTCAGCTTTAAAAATTTCTAATATTTCTATAGCTTTAAGGTTTCCGTTGTCTCTGTATCCACCAAAATCGATATTGATATACCCATTCCCATATACACCCATAGAGAAATGATCCCATGGATTTGCCAAAGTTAATGAGGTAGTAATAGATGGGTCTAAAATTATGAATTCTTGCCAAAAACCATTTTCATCAATTCTTTCAAATTCTTTAAGTGAAATTAATTTGAAATTTTCATCATGAGTTGGTAATCCAATAGCAATAGTCCCATCAGAAAATCCATCACTATCAGTGTCTTTCACAAGGGGATCTGTTCGATAATTATGGGGCTCTGCTCCTGTTGTTTCAAAGGTGTCAGGGACACCGTCACCATCGTCGTCCCAATCTTTTTCATTTCCAATACCATCTCCGTCTGCGTCAAATTGTTCTTCTTTGTCCCAAGGTATTTCATCTACATTATCATTAAATTGATCCCCATCAGTATCAATGATGAATGGATTAGATTTTTCAACTCGATTCCAGTCTTGAACGTAAGTCCCTAAGATCTCTAATTTATCTAAAACCCCGTCATTATCGTCGTCATCATCAAGTAAATCTGGTGTTCCATCCTTATCAGTATCATAGTATGCCCCTTTAACTGTTGGGAACATATCATAAATATATTGGTCACCATTAGGTATATTATTCATAAATGGAATATCCAAACCTCTAATATTATTGTTGTTAGTACTCGCCTCTGTCCACGATCCATAACCTTGATAATAAGATTTCCAATGACTAAGGGTAAAACCACTACAACAAGAAGTAGGATCAAGTGCAGCTTGCGTTCTTACAGTTTGGTTTGGTATTGAAGAATTATTTGGATCTAAACTTAAGGCAGTTTCAAGCCTATCAGAAAATCCATCGCTATCTGAATCAATGGGTTTAACATTTGCATTATTTTTGTCACCCCCGTAATTATCTTCATCGTAATCAAAATATCCATCCCCGTCACTATCCTGGTGAAATTTACTTCTGTGCTTCAAACCATCCCCAAGGCCATCAAAATCTGAATCCCATAAATTGATATTAGTTCCGATTTTTAATTCATATTTATCAGTTAAGCCATCGTTATCCGTATCAACAATTTGATCTCTAGGTGTAAAAACCAATGGAGTTGAATCTACAAGATCAATAAAATCATCATTATCATCATTTTTATCTGTTAAATCTCCTATACCATCAAGATCATTGTCTTTTGTGTCAAGAGGATCATGAAATGCCGTATCAACATAATTTAAGGATCCATCACCATCAATATCATCGTCATAAAAGTCATCGAGCCCATCACTGTCAGAATCCCAAAATTTTGAGGCGTCATTAGGGAACATGTCATATAAATCAGGGTCAAAATTATCGGTGTCTATTGGTAATCCGTAGCGAGACATTCTATGGGAACTACAACAATTATCAGAATTTCTAGTTACTTTCGGTCTAAAATACCTTCCATATTCTCTCCAAACTGAGTTTTGTTCAGCCCCTTTTTTAAATGCTAGAGCTGAATTTATATTTTTTACCAAGATAAATGAGGCCTTTAAATTAAAAGGAGCCCAGGTTTGAGAAGGAGTATTTGCGGGTAAAACATTAAGCCTATTATGAATTACAGTCGCTACAATATCAGTATTATTATAATTTCCAAGATCATTAATTTGGGTTTTAAAGTAATCGAGTAAATCACTGACTTTTCTTTGATTTTGACTTTGTACCTGGTAAGTTATTTTGTGATTCGATGAGCCATCAGCAGTTAGGGTTAAAGAATAATCATCAGGCTCTAACCAAAAATCTGGATTAGCAACAATGTAGGTTAATTGCCATAAATCTTGATCGAATCTGTTCCATCTACCATCACTTATATAATCTCCATCAGAATCCCAATTTTGATCATTATATATGAGCTGATTATTTTGATCTCTTTTATTTTGTTCATAATTATTTGATATTCCATCGCCATCACTATCTTGATTCGAATTACTAATTATTGTACTCTGACCATTAAATTCCTCATCAAAATCCATCCATCCATCTCCATCATCATCATTATCTAGTGGATTAGGAATACCATCTCGATCAGTATCCTGAGTAAAATCCTTAATGTATGGAAGTTGATCTACTAAATTTGATAAATTATCTCCGTCAATATCATTATCCGAATAATCCCCTATACCATCATTATCTGTATCCCAATACTCTTTTGGATTATTTGGAAAGGCATCTTGTAGGTAAACTTTATTTGTATTCCCATAAATCACTCCATTGTAAGTGGTAAACTTTTTGCCTATGTTCGTTTTTTTTGAAATAGACGACTTATACCAATCCCCTCTATATTTCGCTATGTCCCTGTCTATTGAAACAACCTCTAACTTTCTTACTCCATTTACTTCCCCGTGCATTAGATTAAAGGAGTAGAGATTGAATTGACGATTCCTGTTACCATCTGCAGGATTTGGAATGCCACGAATAATTAAAAGGTTTTTATCAATAAATGTTTCAAAATAAGATCTGTTATTATTACTCTCCACACTATCATATGGAATATAATTTCTGCCGTTTTTTAATTTTGTATAAAAATATTCTAAAATTTGTTTGCCAGATGTAATATTTTGATCGACGGTAAGACTTATTTCAATCCCAGGAGCATCATACGGCTCAGAGTCATATCCTTGAATTCTTAAATAATAATAATCTCCTTGAATTGGTTCAGCATTAAGATCCGGTATTTCTATTGCATATACCCAGGTATTATTTTGGCCATCATTATGGGGATACCTAAAACCATCACTAAAACCGTCACCATCAGTATCCCAGTTAGAAGGATCCGTTCCAGTTGTATTTATTTCGAAATCATTTGGTAGCCCATCATTATCCGAATCAGTAAACTCTGACCCTGGAAAACTTAGAAAATTTAATGGATTTGTTCCATTTTCTATTTCATCTAAATCTAAAAATTCATCCCCATCATCATCATAATCTATTTCATCAGCAAACAAATCTTCCCTTTTAAAGTCGTATTCTCCTGGGCCATTACATCTCCCACATTCATCATAATCTTCTCCATACACCCCATTATTATTATAATCTTTAATTCCATCCCAATGTCCAAAATCAGAGTTTTTTGATTGTAAAGAATCATTTGGAAAAGCATCTGTTAAAATCTCGATTTTGAAGTCATTTTTAAAAGTTCCATCTTTTGAAATTTCAATTATAGAATAAGCAGTTTTTCTATTGGAAAATCTATAACTTTTATTTATTCTAAATTTTTTTCGAAATTTATAATTTGTTCCCTTTGAAAGAACAATATCTAAATATGTTTCAAATGACCCGTTGAAATAAGGGTTATTCACATCTATCCTTGTGTCTGTTGTTGATGATGTTGACGCATCAGGCTCGTATGTAATTATACCACCGGTTTCACTAAAATAATGTTTATAGATTGTCCCAGATGATAAAGCGGACAATACTTGATCTTTTTCAAGAATGACATTAAAATTATCAATTATGGATTCTGATCTAGTTTTTGATCTTATATCAGCTGTTGTAATTTGTATCTCTTCAATTGAGACATTTCCAAAACCTTGGTTAGTTAAATCAGTAATCTGTAAATATAGACTTTCATCAATGCCATCCCCATCTATATCCTTATCTGTATTATCACCAATTCCATCGTTGTCAAAGTCAGACCATTCTCCTTTAATTGTTGGGAATGCATCGGATTTCCATCTCCCTTTAGGCATCCACCTACCATATTCTTCAACAAATTCCCACTCTAGATTTGCACCTTCTATATACCCAAAGCATTTTCTCCAATTTTGTTCATACCATACATTTCCATTATTATCTTCGACTTTAATCCATTTGTTTGTATCACATTCACCATCCATATAAGTTCCATCTCCATCAGTATCTGGATTATCTGGATTTGAGCCTATAAACTTTTCATAAGCATCAGACAAACCGTCCTTATCAGTATCTGATATTCCTGCAACTGGATTTGGATTATTCGGATCCCAACGGTCGTTAGGAAAATAATCGTCCGAGTCAATTACTCCGTCACCATCAGAATCTGGATTGTCAATTTTAGTTTTTAAAAAGAAAAGTTCAATCCAATTTTCAACACGATCCCTATCATCATCTTCAGCTAATGAAGGATCATTTGGCCAATCATCATCTCCATCATTTGCCCAATCACCATCGGAATTTGGATTATTTTTATCAGTGTCTGTTCCTCCCTCAGAAATACTCAATTCTTCAATTTCATCGGGTATGTAGTCGTTGTCAGCATCATTTGGCCTTGAATAATATAGTAATGGATTAGTATTTACAAGGGGATGTGTTTCATAAATATCTAAATAACCGTCATTGTCATCGTCATCATCAATTATATTATCAATAGTGTCATCATCTGTATCTTGCAATTTATTAATATCATTTGGCGAATCGTCCCTTAAAACTAATTGCCCTTCAAAAGTAAATTTGCAATCTGAATTCCACTCATCGTTGGAAATTCTACCATCAAGATTACAATCTCTAGAAATTTCCACAAATCTATAGAAGACAAGCCATGCATCACAATTACCCTGGCATTCCTCAACTATTAATCGAATAATATCTTCTCTTCTATTTTTGTCTACAGCGTCCCAGCCGTTGACGGTATCATTATCAGAATTTTTTTGATTCGGTTTTGTTTTGTTGAATTTTGTTTCAAAATAATCCGGCAATCCATCACCGTCTGTGTCAGAATTGTAAAGCGTAGTTCGAGGAAATTTATCATCTTTATCATTTACATTATCATCATCGGTATCTGGATTGTAGGGATCCGTCCATAAATTTAATTCTTCTTCATCAGATAATCCATCCCCATCACTATCTAGATGTTCAAAATTATTTGCATGTTGTAATGGAAACATATCAAGGCCATCTAAAACACCATCACCATCAACATCAGCATTAAAATCATCACTATCCGAATTTGCCTCTAATCCGTCATTATCTCTATCATATTGTTTATTGCTTTCATTAGGGAACTGATCTTCACTATCTTCAACACCATCATTATCAGAATCTTCATTCCTAAAGGATGTCCCCATTGATAATTCAACTAAATCTGGTAATCCATCATTATCAGTATCTTTTTGAAACGCTGGATTTCTTGGATATTTATCAATAATATCTGGTACACCGTCATTATCAGTATCTAGATTTGATTTATCAGGCACATCATTAATTTGAAGATCCCTAAGGGAATACATATCACCAAATTCGTCTATGGCTATTAATTTATCATTAACAGTTAAGTCTATCCACCTTTTATTTGTACCCAATCTAATTGGTGTTTGTATAATGACACCATCGTATATTGCCCAAATATACAAATGGCCTTCAGTAGTAATCCCGGCTACAGTTGAATCATAGATGTTATCTAATTGATTAACATTAGGGTATTTAGGATTTAGAAAATTCTCAGACATTTCAATTTTATCCCACCTTAAATCCTTAATATATTGATTGTCATTCCAAACCTCTAAAACAGTGTCAGGGAATGGTATAACAAATCCCATTCCTTCATTTTTTTCCCAATTTACCGCTGGAATCTCATACTTAGAACGTTCACTTTGAGGTAAATTATAATAATCTTTATGCTTACCCATCTTACCATTGTAGCCATCTGATCCTCCATACACGGTACCCCAGGCAAAAAGTTTATTTGTTTCTTTTTCAATTGCAAATGCCATTGTTTTTCCAAATGCAAAGTCTTTAAAGAAAATACTTCCTTGCTCGAGATTTAAATTATTATCAATATAAACTTCCAATTTTTGCCAATCTCCCAAGTCCATTTTCACCTTAGGGTTTGTACCTATTAGAATCTCAAAAGCATCTGAGAAATAATCATCATCAAAATCATCTGGTTTTTTATTTGAAGAATTTGAATAGTTATTCCCAGGAGTGTCATATAATTGTTCATCAAAATTCCAATAGAGATCATTATCAGTGTCCATTGCATCAAAAAAATTCCCATTTGGATGAGGTTTAATTTTTACTGGAGAGTAATAAATATCAATTTGAGGTTCACCAGTTGCCCTCTTATAACCTTTCATAAAATCCTCTCTGCTCAAAAATTTTGGGATTAATCCTTGAGAGTTATTTCCCCATGCCCATAATTCTCCCTTGTCATTTAAGGCCATAGTTGTTTTGTAATGAGTTTCAATTTTTACCCAATTTTGCAACTTATCATCATATTTTATTCTGCCAATTGTGTCACCGGGCTTTAGTGAATACATCCCATTATATTCGGAATATTCTGGCATTTCGTATGTTTGTTGCGGAAGCACTGCCCAACCATCCGTTGTTGTTAATGATACTACGTTTGTTTCAGTTATAAATCCATTTTTATTTAGATTCCATTTGTAGAAATATGTAGTTTGAGAGGAAAGTCCCGTTATATCATGTGAGAAATACTTAATATTAAAATCCTCAGTATTAGATACTGTTCCTACTAAAGTATTAGTGATAATTCCTGAAATACTATTAGAAGATGTTAAAGATGTGCCAAAGACCAATTTAATATTTGCATCAAATAAATTATCTTCTGCTTTATTTACTTGCAACGACAATGTAACATTATCCGAGTGGATTTCAGTTCCAGGTAAATAATTTTCAATTTGAAATCTTGATTGCGATAAGCCATAAAATGTGCTCAACAAAAACAAAAAAAGTAATTGAGCTTTGGGTATAAGACTATAGCCGTTAGTCATATTTATAGTTTCAAATTGCAATTTAAATAATAACTTTTTATTACAAGAATAAAAATGGTATTAAAGTAGTAGTTAAGCTTTTGACTTTCCAATAGTTAAACAAAAAAAGCCTTCCGTTTAAATGGAAAGCTTCTCACTGGTTGAAAAAATCGAAAAACGATTTAACAACACACAACATCTTTAAAAGCGGTCTGGACGGGACTCGAACCCGCGACCCCATGCGTGACAGGCATGT
>MDTC01150888.1_pt1 | contig 14643 bp, 20 predicted proteins | sample 811181 | NCBI WGS metagenome assembly MDTC01 (sample SAMN05326644, study PRJNA326480) | marine metagenome | isolation source: seawater | place: Pacific Ocean: North | collected 2011 | reverse complement strand
TGCCTCCTGCCTCGATCTGGCAGCAGGGGACGTACCGATGGCTGAGGTTCTGGCGCACCTCGACACGGGCGTGTGGATCAACAACGTCCACTACCTCAACTACTCAGATCGGCCCGCCTGCCGCATCACCGGCATGACCCGGTTCGCCTGCTTCTGGGTGGAAGGGGGCCAGATCGTGGCCCCCATCAACGTCATGCGCTTCGATGAGTCGCTCTACCGCGTACTGGGAGAGAACCTCATCGGACTGACCTGCGAACGGCAGATGATTCTGGATTCGGGGACCTATGGCGGTCGAGGGTCGACCTCGGCACGCTTCCCCGGGGCGCTTGTGGAAGACTTCAACTTCAACCTGTAATCCAGGCGTCATGGACATCGTCTACCTGCCCGCCACCGAGCCTGACGACGAGACCTACGGTCGGCCACCTCGGGAGTTTCGGGGTCATCCGGACGTCAATGTCCACGAGGTCAGCTATCCGCATCTGGTCTGGTACAACCAGGATGTCCGCGCCGAGGCCAGGCGGCAGATCGAGGCCATGCCGATGGACCGCTGCGTTCTGGTGGGATTCAGCAAATCGGGGCTCGGAGCCTGGCATCTGACGCGAGAGATGCCGCAGCGGATCACGGCGACGATCATCTTCGATGCACCTGTCGCCACGGCACAGATCCCACTCAAGTGGGGGGCAGGGCCGTTCTACGATGAGCAGACATGGACGCGGGATCTGCCGGTTCACGGGATTGGCGAGTTTCGCCGGGCTGTGTCTACGGAGCACAGACTCATCCTCATTTCGGGTGCAAGCTTCCACGCCGAGATGGAACGGCTGTCACGCGAGTTGACCGAGTCGGGCCTGGTGCACACCTGCCTGCAGCGCCAGGACATCCGCCATCACTGGGAGGCCGGGTGGGTGGAACTGGGGTTGACTGAATGCACGGAGTCTCGGTGACGGGAGAGAGAGAGATGAAAATCAGCGGGAAGTACCTGGGACTTCTGTGCCTCCTTGCCGGGTGGTCGGCTTCGCCCGTCATCGACAAAGGCGTCGTGTACGTGGGCAGCGCCGACGGGAGCATGTATGCCCTCCACTGAAGAGCAGATCAGAGTCATCGCCTTTGCCGCCCACCCGGACGAACCCGACGAATACGTTGGCGGAACGGCGGCACTGTTCGCCGAGAGGTGATCCGCAAGACACGGGAGTGGCAGGCCGACATCGTCATGGCCTTTCACCCGGTGGGTGGCAGCCACGCCGACAACCGGACGGCGGGAGAGGCGGTCCGGGACGCGGCGGCCTTCATCGCGTTTACACCCAACATCGTGCCGGAGGTCCCGCCGCTGTCGAAGAGCCCGCTCTTCCTGCTGACGCCCGACTACCACGCCAAGCGGTTCTATCGGCCCGACATCGTGATCGCCGTCGATGCCGTCCTGGAAAAGAAGCTGGACGCCATCGCTGCCCACGGCCGCCATCCCACAGATGACGAAATCAGGAAATTCTTCCCAATGTTGCCCGCTCCTGTGTAAGTTTCGGATTGGAGACAGGCATGAGGAAGATCCAGCTCACACGTGATCAAGATGAATGGGTGGTCGAGTACGACCCGAAGGCGCGGACGCTGACCGTCGGAGGGCCGGCGCCGGAGGCCTCGCGGTTGCACCTCTGGCTGACGACGCCACGAACGATCATCGACGGCAACGGCGGTATGATCGTGGTCGCTCCTTCGCACCGCTGGACGCACATGAAGCAGGCCGTGGAGACCGATCTCTACGGTGATTTCCTGATGAAAGCCACCTTCAGATAGGCCGGTATTACAAGCTTGACAGTCGGCCGGCGGAATGGTATCCTCGGACCAGAACGGCGTCGTCTGGCGTCGTCTGGCGTCGTCTGATCGCCACCTTTCAAGGAGGGGGTCATGGAGCCGGACAAGGTAGGGTGGTCGTAGACAGCCCGGTTGCGGCCACCGAAACCCACGCCCACCGTTCCTCCGAGTCGATGGCGGAGCCGCCGCCGGCTCACGCGGGTCCGTCGGGATCCGACAAGAATTGAAGATTGGCCCCCGATCCTGCGCGGATCGGGGGCCTTTCTCGTTCCAGGGACTGTGCCAATGAGCGTCTACTCGCCTCGAATCACAACCGATCGGCAACCTGACTACTCGGATCTGGGCCGCTTCGTCAACTTCGCCGCATGGCGTTGCCTGGCTCCGGCCGAGAAAGCCGTGGCCATCTGGCGCTACATCACAGACCGGGAGACGGGGTTCTTTCCGGTCCAGGGCATCTACGAGGATGCCGATCCCGGTCCCGAGTATGCGTTCTTCGATGAGCGGGATGTGAGCAAGGTCCTCAACGTACACGGCCACGGCTACTGTGGCCTGCTCAGCCCGACGCTCGATGGCATCTTCACACACGCCGGGTTCACCGATTCGCGCATCATTCGGATGAAAGAAAACCACCACTGCGTCACCGAGGTGTTCTACGATGGCGGGTGGCACTACTTCGATGTCGATCTGCGCGGCCTGCTGATGAAGGAAGATGGCAGCGTTGCCAGCCTCGAAGAAGCTTGCAGCGATCAGGACCTGTGGATCAAGCCATCGATCGAGATAGAGCCGTTCTATCCGCTCGATGACAAGAAGGCCATGTTCGAGGGCTACTCCCAGTGTCGCCTCGAGCGTCTGTTTTCCTGGCACAAGAACGGGCACACGATGGACTTTGTCCTGCGGCCCGGCGAGTCCCTCACACGATACTGGGATCCCCAGGGACGCTGGTTTCATCCGTGGCCCGCCGCCGGCGGCTTCAACATGGACTTCCTGCGGCGACGCTTCGAGGCCGACCCGCGGGGCCTGAAGTGCAAGCATCCGGGATGGACACGGTGGACCCACGGCAATGGCCTGCTGGTATACGCGCCAAAGTTGCGTGAGGGCTTCTCTGACCTGGCCCAAGGTGCGGAGGAGTTCGAAGGAGTCGCTCTCACTTCACGAGGCGCGGTGAGCGATGGAGGCGGATACCTCACGTTCGGCGTGAGCACACCCTATATCATCGTCGGCGAAGTCGCCCAGATCGGACCTCCCGCAAGAGTGCAGGGCGCGGCGATACTGTCCTATCGATCTCTCGGCGACACGACCGCCTCTGTGTCGACCGACGAGGGCCATACATGGCAGACGGTTGGCGGTACGGAGGACAGCGCTGCGGTGACGATCGATCTGACATCACACGTTGTCGGCCGCTACGGCTACCAGATCCGCTTCGATTTACCGGCCGGAAGCGGTCTGGACGAGTTTGTGCTCGAGACCTGGTCCCAGCTGTCGCCACCTTCTCTGCCGCGATTGCATGCAGGCCGCAATGCCCTCCATTTCGAGACCGGGGACCGGTACGGCTATCACACGAGTGTGAAGGAAATTCGCCTGAACCTGCGGGATCCCGCGCAGTTGGAGAGATACCTGGTGCGCCTAGACGGCGACTACCAGCCTCTACGGGTGGAGGCGAAGATCCGCGGGGAGGCGGTACTGCGAATCGACGCCCGCCCCGATGGCGGTATCCAATGGCTGACTGCGGGAGGTTACTTCCACACCCGACTGGGTGAGCGAGCAGGGGAGAATGGCAATGCCATCTACTACTCCGTCAACGGGGCCGACGGACCGTGGCACGATGTCTGTCAGGCCCGGGTCCCAGACTGGGTCGAATTCTGGCACACCGGCATGGACGGTGACGTCGTGCTCGACACGCCAATCGAGACGATCCACCTGAAGTACGTGGGCGATCCGGGGCTCAACCAGATCTGGATCTACGCCCACTGTCTCGAATCGGCCCCACCGTCGCCCTTGCGGGTCACCCATGGCTATGAGATCGACGGGGAACTGCGGGAGGAAGAGCATCTCGTTGACCGGGCGGCGGAGTACGAGATGGTCTGTGAATCCGAGCCGGAAAACCGCTACCTTCGTTTTGCCGTCGACAGCTGCAGGACCCCGTCCCGCGGGCGATAGCTTCATTCGTCGGTGAACCACTCAGGTCTCTGCGGCTGCCCCGTGTCGATCGACCGTAAGGCGGCTTCACAGATGGACACCGTCCGGGCCCCCACCCGGGGCGGGACGGGGTTCGGGATCACCCCGTCGATGGCATCAAGAAAGTCGACAACGGACCGCCCCCAACCATGGCCACCTACCGAGGCCCCCTCCGAGGCGTTGGGCAAGGGAACAGGCTCCTCGCCCCGGCGGTACAGCTGTCCTTTCCACAGTGTGCCTTCCGTTCCGTACACGGCCAGGAAGCCACCCCCGGCACCGTGCTCCATACCTTCGCCGGCACAGCCGCTGGAGACATACACCTTTCCCAGGGTGCCATCATCGAACTTCAGGATGACGATATAGCAGTCATCTGCCGGAAAATCGGGTGCGCTCCTCTTGCTCGCGTAGGCGAATACTTCGGCAACCGGTGAGGCGACGGTGGCGATGATCGTGTCGATGGGGTGACAGCCTCCGCCGAGAAGGATGTTCTGCGGATTCTCGCCATCGATCCGCCAGGGAGTGTGATGGGCCCCCTGTGGAGAATAGTGGGACCACATGTCATGGATGTAATCGCCCTGTATGAAGAAGATCTCGCCGACGTCTCCGGCGCGGGCGGCGGCCGACATCTCCCCCCAGGGGTACATATAGCGGACGGTGTGGTCGGCCATGACGAGGCGGCCGGTACGCTTCGACGTTTCGATGATCCCCCTGGCGTCGCTCACGCTCGTGGCCAGGGGTTTCTCAACCAGGACATGGCAACCGTGTTCAAGGGCAAGGAGGGTCTGCTCGGCATGCAGGTGATCGGGTCCGGCCACCACGACGATGTCGGGAGACGTCTGCTCGATCAGGCGGCGCAGATCATTCCCGGTGCCGGCCTGGGGGTGCAGCTCCTGCAGGGCCTCCACGTGATCGACGCGAGGGTCAAACAGGCCCGTCACCGTGGCCCGGCCCCCTTCGGTCGCGACCTGGATCACGTGGCGTCCGGCGCCGCCGCAACCGGACAACAGGACAGAATGAGGACTCACGGCAATTCTCCTTCGTTGCGCATCGCCACCGATGCATCCTTATCTTGCACACCGTCAACATAGGGAGCCACCGATGACGCCGGAACAGCGGTACTGGTTTGACCTGACAGGCTATCTCCACGTCCCCGGCGCCATGTCGGCGGATGAGCTGGCCGCAGCGCAGGCGGCGGCGCAACGGTACATCGATACGCCACCCGCACAACTACCCCCCGGCTTCGGCGTGGACGGCAGACGGTATCTGCACGGCTTTGCCTTCGACAAGTCACTGGAACGTCTCGCCTTCCACACGTCGATCTGGCCGATCATCCGGGAGTTGACCAACGATAGGCCACGACTGATCAGCGGGACTCTGCAGGTGAACAAGCCGGGCGAGCAGGACAGCGCTCTACATCTGCATTGTGCCCGCGAATCCTACGGCTACGAGAGCAGCCGGGTGGAAGCACACGATGGCAGACTGTTCTGCGACAACATCGCCGTCTTCCCCTATCTCGACGACGTTTTTCCCGGTGATGGTGGGTTGCTGGCCCTGACCGGTTCCCACAAGGCACAATTTCCACGTCCACCTCAGATGTACAACGACGGGGACATGGATCTCGAGGAGCCGCCCGAAGGCATCGTCAACATCACGCCGAAAGCGGGGGACATGGTCATCATCACCGAATCTCTCACTCATGGTGCTCTGCCCTGGCGGCCGCCGGACAGATGGCGGCGGATCCTCGTGCTGCGCTATCACCTGCAGACCCAGGGCCAGGCGGGGAGTATCCCCGAGGAGGTGGTCGAACGCCTGTCGCCGGAGACGGCGGAGCTGATCTCGATGGCGGGACCGCTGGAAGTCAAGAATATCATGAACCAGGATCAGATAGAGTTGAGGCAATGACACGATTCGAAGGATTGGTGCCGGCGGCGATCACGCCGATGCAGGCGAATGGGAGCATCGACGAGGAAGCCTTCCGTGGCGTCCTCGATTTCAATCTCGACGCTGGTGTGCACGGCTTCTGGGTCGCCGGGGGCACCGGCGAAAGCGTGCTGCTGGATGACGCCGAGAACCGGCGCCTCGCTGAGATGGCGGCCGAACAGGTGTCCGGGCGGGGGATCACCATCATGCACGTGGGGGCGCCGACTACGGCGCGGGCCGCAGCGCTGGCCGAACACGCGGCGCACGCCGGAGTCACAGCGATCTGCTGTGTGCCGCCCTTCTTCTACCGTCGCACGGACGATGAGATCGCCGAGCATTACCGCGTCGTGGCGGCCGCAGCTGACCTGCCGCTGTTCGTCTACAATCTTCCGGGTATGACGGGGGTGGAGATCACTCTTGACCTCATGCGACGGATTCAGGACGCCGTGCCGCAGCTGGTTGGTCTCAAGCATTCCTCAACGTTGTTCGCCAACGTCCATGACTTCGCCCAGATGGGGCTGCAGTGTTTCATCGGCAGCAGCGCCCTCATGCTGCCGGCACTGACGGTGGGCGCCGTGGGCTGTGTCGATGGGCCGCCACTGATGGCGCCCGAGGTCTGGATGCGGATCTGGCAGGCCCACCTGAAGGGTGATCGCCCCGCGGCAGAGGCAGCGCAACGGGACGCACGAGGGGTGATCGCGCTGGCCAGACACTTCGACGGAGGGCGCTACTTCGGCGTCATGAAGGCCGTGCTCGGACATCGGATTGGCCTCGACTGCGGCGACCCCCGGCTGCCAGCGGCGCCACTGACGGCCGCGCAGAAGCAGGAGGTCATTCAACTGGCCGAAAAACTGGAGCTGCATCCCCTCGGGTAGCCGGCCTCAGTCCTTTCCTGTTGTCCTCGGAAAGGTCGTGCCGTCCTGCGGTTCGTAGCCCAGGACCGACCGCGAGATCTCCAGATCCATCCAGGAGTGGCGGTGATTCGAGATGCCGTTGACGATGGCAAAATCCACTCCGGCCGCCTCGACACAGCAAGCGAACAGCTGAGCGCAGTCACGGGCGCTGAGGCTGCCGTTGCGCTTCTCGGGATCCCAGTCGCCGCCCTGGTTGAAGCGCGGGCTGCCCAGACGGACACAGATGCAGGACAGGTCGTGCTGGTCGGCGTACACGCGGGCCACCGCCTCGCCCCAGCACTTTGTGGCGCCGTAGACGTTCTGCGGGAACACCGGAGCGTCCCACTGCACATCTTCGCCCTCGTACCCCAGCACCGCATTGATGCTGCTGGCGAAGACGAGACGACGGCAGCCGGCCTCGCGGGCGGCTTCGAAGGCATTGTAGGCGCCGATGACGTTGAGCGGCAACAAGGTGTCGTAGAACTCGGCGTTCATGCTGGGGTCGGCGGCCAGGTGAACGACGGTGTCCATGCCGCTGCAGGCGGCGAGCATCTGCTGGTAGTCGGTAATGTCGGTCTGCACGAACTGCTCGTGGGACGACAGATCCTCCACTGGACGGACATCGGTCAGCCGCAGTCGATGACGATCACCCCAGTGCTGGCGCAGGATGCTGCCGACCAGTCCGGCAGCGCCGGTGATCAGGACTTTCTTCGAATTACTCATCTGCTTCTACCAGGACTCGCAGACGATCGATCTCCCGTTCCTGGCGCATCACGATCACGAACATCACCGCCAGGCCGACGCTCAGGCTGACGGCGCCGGCAAAGGCCACCAGCGCGAGATTTGCCGTGACGGAGCTTTCCTTCAGGGCATAGAGGGAAGCCGGAATGGCTATGGCCATGGGCCCGCCGGTGATCAGGGGAGGAACAAAGAAGGGAAGGAGCTTTCGACGGCCATCACTGCTGGCCGTGGTCTCAGCTTCACAGGCGCTGCTTCGTTGCCTGAGGAACATGACCAGCAAACCGCCGCCGACGATCAGCGCGACTCCGAGATACTCCATCGGGACTTCTCCTCTCAACAGGTAGGCTCAGGCCAACCGGTATCCTATCGTCTGTGAGGTCCCCTGCCAACCAACGTCGATCTCGACGGCCTCGACCATGCAGCCACTGTCGATCGAGCGGTCGCGCCAGGTCAGCGTCAGTCCGAGTTCATTGTCACCGGTCAGCGGCGGGCACTTCGCCAGGTCGATCTCGTAGGCGATGTGAGGTGGGATGTGCATGCCCCGGTACCGTTGATCGGCAGCCACATGGATGTTCTGTCTTGCGTCTCTCGACAATGGCTTCAGGTAGCAGGGCCCCACCGTTCACGTCGATCTGCAGGTCATCCCCATCATGCAGGTTGTAGACGCGGAACCGGAGCCGTCCCGACAACGGACCGCTCCCGAGGCCGTCTGCCAGGCGAAAGGGGAAGACCGCACGCTGACCGACAGCAAGGCAAAGGGTTCGCCAGGCCTGATCGGCCCCGCTGGGGGACCTCTGCTGGCGCCAGATGGGTAGATAGAAGTAGGAGGCTGGCCCCGACCTTCGGGTTTCGCGTGTTTCTCCGGCCACAGCGTGGGCACGCCGCACGTAGTCCGGGTTGTCGATCGTTTCGCAGCAGAAGTTGAAGGTGTACGTACCGTCTGCCCCCACCTGTCGTAGTTGCGCAGACAGCCCCGGAACTGCTCGTCGGAGAAGAAGACCCGCCGGTTGAAGTTGACCGGATTGGGTGTATAGGCATTCACGGCCCGGTGATTGACCCACTCGGCGGCGAAGGGATTGAGGCAGGGGTAGACACCGCAGTCGGTCCCGGCGCAGAGGCCGGCGTAGTCTTCGACCCGGATCCCGTAATCGAGCCACATGAAGTCGGAAGGCGCCACGTAATCGACCCACCCCTGCCGTATCCAGGTGTCCAGGCCGAGGCCGGGGCACTCGGCCAGGCTTGGCGGCAGGCGGACACCGAGAAGACACCGGTCCCGGGCAGCGGCCAGCACCGAGTGAACCTGCTCGACGAAATCGTTCATGATGTTCATCCGGCTCGTCGCCAGGTGTTCCGGGAAGTAACGGCAGGAGCGCATGAAATCGAGCTCGATCCCGTCCACGGCGTGGGTTGAGACGATCTCTTCGATGATGGCCAGCCGGTGAGCGCGTACACCCTCGTGACTGTAATCCAGGGCGACATCTTGGGATCCGTCCTGCTGACGGATCCGCCAGTCCGGGTTGTTGCGGAAGATGTCGGGAGCCATGAACCCGTACAGGGCGCTGGCGTGGTGCACGTCGGACATACGGACCGAGGCCAGGACACGTTTGCTGCGCTGATGGACCTGATCGGCCACGACATGGAGGGCATCCGTGCCAGCGAGGGCGAGTTCATCCAGAGCCTGCCCGTTGTGGAGCTGAGACTGGGAGGGGGAGACTTCCATGTTTTCGAAATAGCGTTCACCGACGGTGGTCTCATGGTGTGTCTTGTCGGGGAAGGCGGTACAGTAGGAGAAGACCTCGACGTTGCACTCCTGCAGAAAGAAATCGACCCAGTCACGAACCGACTGCTCCACGCTGCCCGGTACGGCGTGATGCAGCATCTGGATGCCATCGTCGTTGCAGATGATGAGGCGGTCTTTCATGCCTACTGTGAATCGGCGGGCTTCTTCAGGGGGGTGTACAGTCCATCAAACCAGGGTTTCCACGTCTCGTCCGTGGCTGAGAACTGTTCGAAGAACTGGCGCACCGTGCCGTCAGCATTCGGCGTCCACGTGCCACGGAAGTCGTGGGATATCTTCTCTCCGTAGTCGGTAATGTGCCCTTCCAGAACCATCGAGCCATCGACGAGGCCCCCTTCGATGTCGATCACGTATCCGGGTCTGGCGACCCAGACCTGCCGCCATTTTTCCCTGGCCGGGTCATACCAGTTCAGCGACAGGCCCGTGCCTCCCGTCTGACTGGTCCAGTTCTCCTGGATCGCGCATCCGCCTTCAACGGATCGGATCAGATTCGTGCCGGCGAGCTTGCCGGAATGTCGCGCGGTGACCTGCCACCGGCCCAACCAGAAGTCGAAGTCACGGAAGTGGGGATCGGCTTGGCAGATCTCCGGATCCTGGGCCTGCACCGCCTCCACCACCGATAGCGTCATCACTACATGCAGGAACAGAGACCTCGGCTTCATGGACATGTTCTCCTGATGTGTTTCAAAAGAGTGTAGCCCACGTTCCTGCCCCGGGACAGCCGGTGGCGTTCGCCTGGCGGGGCGTAATGCCGGTTATTGTCGCTCATGAGAAGCTACTTCCCGTCGAGTCATCAGCCGTGGGAGCGCCGGGATGCCGAGGATCTCGGCGTCGACCCGTCCAGGCTCCGGAAGGCGGTCCACTTCGCCGTCGACCATGAGATCGACTGGCCCGTCGATCTGTCGCAACAGCGCGTCAGTGACGACGCCGGGCAGTGGGCGACACGTCTCGGACAGGTCCGGGACCGCGGCGGTGCGGCAGGTGTCGTACTGCGCCAGGGGTATATCATCGCCGAGTGGGGAGATGTGGAGCGAGTCGATCTCACGTTCAGCGCAACGAAGAGCTATGTCGCCACGGTGGCCGGGCTGGCCTTCGATCGCGGCCTGATCGGGAGTGTGGACGACAGGATTGCCGACTACGAGGCCGACGTGGAGATCCAGTACAGCCCAAAGGCGGTGGCGGCGATGAAACGGCTGAGCGAAGGCGGTGATGAAGCATTGGTGAACAGCGCGGGAGAGAGCGCCGGCGTTGACGGTTTCGCTTCGGGCAATCGTGCCATCACCTGGCGTCAGGCATTGCAGCAGACGAGTGAGTGGGAGGGGTGGCTGTTCGGCAAGCCGGACAGGGTCGACTGGAACCGCGCCGTGGAGACGTCCGGCCATCGCGATTCGCGCCGACCTCCCGGGGGACACTGGGAGTACAATGACGTGCGCGTGAACCGGACGGCTCTCGCCCTGCTGGCGGTGTGGCAGGAACCGCTGTCCGAAGTGCTCAGACGAGAAGTGATGGATCCGATTGGTGCCACCGATTCGTGGGAGTGGCATGGGTACGACGACTATTCGACAGTACTCATCGATGGCGTGGAAATCGAATCGGTGTCAGGCGGGGCCCACTGGGGGGGTGGGCTGTGGATTCACACGCTGGACCACGCTCGTTTCGGCCTGCTCTTTGCTAATCGTGGCCAGTGGGGCGGCCGACGGATCATCTCCGAGAGCTGGTGTCGACAGATGACCGAGCCCTGCTCCCTCAATCCCAGCTACGGCTTCATGTGGTGGCTGAACACCGGCCATCAGCGCTATGGCAGCACTGTGAGCGAAACGGCCTTCGCCGCCTCCGGGGCAGGAGGAAATTCCGTCGTCTGTGATCCAGAAAAGGACCTGGTGATCGTGACTCGCTGGTGCGCCGATGTGACAGGCGTGGTCGAGCGCGTAGCGTCCTCGGTGCGGTAGCTTGCCGGCTGGTGCGTGGTGGCGTTGATTGCATTCGAGAGCGCGTCCTGAATCTCCCAGGCTCACGCTTGAGGTCAAAGACAATTCCTCCGTCAAGTCGGCTACCCCGCTCGCTGTCTGCTCTGTTTCGATCTGCTGTACCATGGACTGTCCTGTCTATGCTCGTGGCCTGGCCTGGTCAGTCCGAGGAAACCGGACAGTGGCCGCCAGAAGTCTTCCGCACGGTCTATTCTTCGCGCGCCTTCCTCGACATCAATATCGACGAGGCACATGCTGCTGCGACGCTGATGGCGGAGGCCATCGTTCGCGAGGAGGGGTTCGACTCCCGCGTCGAGGTGGACATATATGATGATGTGGATCTCATTGAGGCCGCCCTGCGCCGTGATGAGGTCGATGTCGTCACCCTTGTCGCCCAGGATTACCTGAGTCTCGAGGACACAGGGTTGCTGGAGCCGACCTTCCTGACAATGCGCGGGGAGGATGTTCTCGAGCATTCCGTACTGCTGGTGAGGGCGGATCGTGATGTGGAGCAACTGGCTCAGATCCAGGGTGGTCGCTTGATGGTCAGCCGCTCGGCACGTCGGGATCTGCCACTGCAATGGCTGGAAACGACACTGATCAGAGATGGCCTGCCGCACAGCGGCGAGATGTTCGTGGTGGAGAACACTCGCGGTCCCTCGCAGGCCTTGACGGCGGTCTTCTTCGGCAAGGCCGACGTCTGCATTGTTCTCAGTTCGGCCCTGGACACAGCGGTGGAACTCAATCCCCAACTCGGAGTGCAACTGCGTGTCCTCGATCGGTCTCCGGACGTGCTTGGCTCGGTGATCTGTTTCAGTTCTCGCATCGATCCTCGAACCCGCGCCCAGTTGCTCGAATCGCTGGCCGAACTGCATCTGCGGCCCCTGGGCCAACAACTGCTCTCCGTGTTCCGGGTAGATCGACTCATACCTTTCGAAGAGCAGCACCTGGCAGGAACCCGGAAACTATTCGGTGAGATCGACCTGATTCCCTAGCTGATGAGAAGGCCGAATGGCGCGTATTCTGCTCGTTGACGACGAGCCCATCATCCATGACATCATCGGGCGTTTCCTGCGACGCTACGAGCACGTCGTCGTCAGCGCCGAGGACGGGGTCGTCGCTCTCGAGGTGCTGCAGGCACAGGCTGCCGATCTCGTCATCGCCGACATCCGTATGCCGCGCATGGACGGTTTGCAGCTGTTGGCAGAGATCAACGAGCGATGGCCCGGGATGCCCGTCATCATCGTCACAGGACATGGGGACGACAAGATGGAAGCGGAGGCCCGCAGGCTGGGTGCCGTCGGTTTCAAGGCCAAACCTCTCGGCCTGTCCGATCTCACCGATCTCATCAATGAGCACCTGCCGTGAGAATGAGTTCCGCCGTCATCGCCATGTCCCTTCTGGCGCCGGCCGGAGGGAGTGTGAATGCGGATGCCCCGCAGGTCTCCTGGGAGGTGCTCACCCTGTCGCTCGATGCGTGCATCGATACGGCACTGGTACGGAACCAGAGGCGCCAGGCGGCAAAGCAGGGCGTTGAAGCCGCGCTCGCCGTGCGCGGTCAGGCCAAGTCTCTCTACTGGCCGCGTATCGATGCGGTGTCGAGCCTGAGTCGACGGGATGAAGACCCGCTGTTCGTATTCCCAGCGGTTACCGATGCACGTCCTGAATATCCTCGCGCAGGTATGAGATGCCCCAGTGCATGTCGTCCTCCGGTGGCGGAGTGGACTTCGGTGCCTCGGCCATTGCTGTAGACTCCACGATTATACGACGGTTGTGAGGGACGGCAAATCCAACTTGGCAAGAACCGTGCCGGCTGCCTCTGCGGAGAGCGCGCTGACCCGTAAGGTCAGAGGATGTCACCGTCAGCACCCAGACCTGTGTCCTTCTGTAACGGGGCGGCTCTGGCTGCCTATTCGCATGTGCGATCAGCGTCGGTGACTCAGCGAACGAGGGCGCCGTGTGCAGGGGTCCCCTGCCGTGACTATCCTTACGTGTGAACGGGAGTGGGCAGCGACTCCATTCACAATGCGAGTGAGGCCGTGAGCATCGACAATTCCGCCATTTCCAACATTGTCCGCGAGGTCGTCGAGCGGCAACTGGGGACGACAGGGCAACCGAGACCGTCAGCACCCGCCGAGTGCGATCTGCCGAATGCGGGGACGTTAAAGGAGAAGTTCAGGCGGGACGAGCCGACGTACGGCATGTGGATCACCCTGGAGTCGCCGAGCATCACCGAGATCGCGACACGGATGGGCTTCGACTGGATCGTCATCGACGCCGAGCACGGTTACCTGGACATGAAGAACGTGATGGAGCACATCCGGGTGGCCAATCTGGCCAACACGCCGATCCTGGTGCGTATCTCCGAGATCCAGAAGGGGCTGATCAAACGGATCATGGACGTGGGTGCCGACGGCATCATCGTACCGCACGTGCGCACGGCGGTAGAGCTGGCAGAAGCGGTGAGTTACGCGAAATACCCGCCCGAGGGCTCTCGCGGAATCGGCGCCGAGAGGGCGACCCGCTGGGGAGCGGGCATCGAACAGTGCGTGCCGCGGGCCAACGAGAACTCCCTGGTCGTGGCGATGATGGAAACTGTCGAGGCGGGAGAGGCTATCGACGAAATCCTCGACGTGCCGGGGGTGGACGCCATGTTCTTCGGCCTGCATGACTACTCCGCTACGTCCGGCTATCCGGGTACGGCTGACGAGCCGCCGGTGATCGAGCGCGCGATGGAGGTGCAGAAGCGGATCCGGGCGCGAGGTATGCCCAGTGGGATCGTCGCCTGGGAGGGGGAGGAGATCAAGAAGCGGCTGGACGAAGGCTTCCGCATGATCGGCCTGGGCTTCGACACGACGCTGTTGATCAAGGCCGCGGCGCAGGCGCTGACAGCTGCGGGTCGGAAGGTTCCTGCGAGCGCCTGGTGGTAACCGTCCGTATACCGCAGACAGGGACCGTTTCATGAAGGCCCATCCTGACGCTCTCAAGAACATGGTGGCGCGGCTCTTCATCCGTGCCGGTTGCGGCGATGAGGAAGGCCAGGTCGTGGCCGATCACCTCGTCGACGCGAACCTCGCCGGACATGACTCCCACGGCGTCATCCGCGTACCGATCTATCTGCAGTGGCTGCGGGAATCGAAGCTGTTCGCCGGCCGCTCTCTGAAGGTGCTGGTCGACACCGATTCTCTCACCGTGGCCGACGGGCAGCTCGGGTTCGGCCAGTGGACGGGGAAGCAGTCGGTGGCGATCGGTATCGAAAAGTGTCGCAGCCAGGGGCTGGCGCTGGTGGCGCTACGCAACTGTGCCCACCTCGGCCGCATCGGCACCTGGGCGGAGATGGCCGCTG
>MDTC01221467.1_pt1 | contig 14644 bp, 16 predicted proteins | sample 811181 | NCBI WGS metagenome assembly MDTC01 (sample SAMN05326644, study PRJNA326480) | marine metagenome | isolation source: seawater | place: Pacific Ocean: North | collected 2011 | reverse complement strand
GAGACAAGTTTAGACCAGGACGCCGAAGCCGGAGACCGTGCAGATCTCAATTCTGTTGCCGTCTAAGTCGTCCAGGTAGAAGGCCCGCTGTCCGTCGTTTCTGGTCTGTATGTCTGTGGTGGCGATGCCCTTGCCATTGAAGTACTCGTGGGAGGCGTCGATGTCGTCCACCTCGAATGCGGTGTGATGGGAGGGCGCGGACGGGGCGAGAGGGTTCTCGATGATGTGTATCATGGCGCCGCTGGGCAGTTGCAGCCAATAGAGGTGATCCCCGTTGACCATCTTGGGAATCTGTCCCACACCAAGGATGTCCTGATACCACTTCAGAGCTGCTTCCTTGTCTCTGACGTTGTAGGTGATGTGGTTGATGTTCTTCAATCGGATGTTCTCTGTGAGCATTACGCCCTCCAAGTGTTCATATCGTTTTTATAAGCCGAATTTACGCCCACTATAATAAGCCGCCAGCCCCAGAAACGAAACACCGTCTTTGTTTTGGTCTTGCGGTCTTAGATTGATGGTGGACGTTGAGCCCATCCCAACGGTAATATTCCCCACATATTCACGGTCAGCCAGGGCCTGTGCGTTGGCACCGCCAAAGGATTAGAGGCATGAAAGCATCTCTTTTTGCTGGAATGGGATACTCGGAACGGCACAAGTTTCCCTTTACCTGGCCAGTCCCGCCAGCGTACGCCGATCCAGATATCTCGGTGCAGAGCTACAAGGAAGGGATGGATGAGTGCGAATTGGCCGAGTCCGTGGGCTTCGACTGGCTGAGTTTTTCGGAGCACCACTATTCCGGCCGCATCCCCACCGGCACACCAGCCGTCATGGCCGCAGCGGTGGCGGAAAGGTGCAAGAAGATCAAGATCGCCGTGCTCGGCCACCTGCTGCCGCTCAACAATCCGGTGCGCGTTGCCGAAGAACTGGCGCTGCTCGATAACCTGAGCGAGGGCCGTCTCGTCGCCGGATTCCTCCGTGGCACTCCCAACGAAGACCAGGTCTACAGTGTGAACCCAGCGGAGGGACGGGGCAGGCTGTTGGAAAGCATGGACCTGATCCTGAAGGCGCTAACCGAGCCGCAACCCTTCTCCTGGGAAGGCCGCTACTATCAGTACCGAACGGTGGCTGTCTGGCCTCGCCCGGTACAGCAACCCGTCCCACCGGTGATAGTCGGTACCAGAAGTGACGACACCATCCGCTACGCCGCTGAGAACCGCCTCGGTCTTGGCGTGTCATTTCTGTCGGTGGATGAGGTCGGTGTGATAACCGACAAGTACCGCAAATGGTGCGAAGAGGCGGGCTGGACCCCAGGCCCGGATGACATCGTCTATCGTGGCAGCATCTATGTGGCTGAGACCGATGAACTGGCCACAGAGTGGTTTGAAGGGCTGATGAAATCCAAGCCAGGACCGAACATCCCCTTGCGGCGCACGGTGGCAGAGGCGATTCAATCAGCCCGTACCGGCGGACCGTTCGACCTTAGGGGCCTGGTGGCCGGCAGTCCCGAGGGGGACGTGGTCGGTAACGCTCTGGGAATCAACTTCCTCGGTGGGCCCGACACCGTGGTCAAGCAGATGAAAGAGTTTCACGACCGCTGTGGGGTGGGTGTGATCGACATGCCCTTCCAGCAGAACAAAGTGGACCATAAAGCCGTGTTGGAGGAACTTGAGTTGTTCGGCAAACACGTCATTCCCCAACTCAGAGAGATTTAGTCATGGAGTTCAAACAAGGACAGGTGGACGCTGGCGGGTATTCCGTCCGCTATTGGCATGCAGGCCAGGGGCGGCCCGTGATAATGCTGGACCAAACTGGATGGCATGACACCCCACTCCATGAAGCCCTGGCCGAGAAGTACCAGGTCTTCTCCCTAGAACTGCCAGGTATGGGCGACTCCAACGTAAATACGGACTCGCAGTCGGTTGGTGACTTGGCGTCTGTTGTCGCAGGCACTGCATCCGCGCTCACTTCGGAGCGCTACACGTTAATCGGAACGTCATTTGGTGCCCATGTTGCTCTCTGGCAGGCCGTCCAATCTCCGGACCAAGTGGAAGCCCTGATACTGGTTTCACCTGCTGCGATCAAACCGCAGTGGGGCACCGCCGAGACCACTGCCCAAGAATTCCATGATTCCATGTTTGCCCACAGCGAGAACGCTCAAAAGTTTTCTCCATTGGCACCGGACGTATTCGCTAAAGAATCGGAATTGCTGCGACGGTTGAAAGTGGGGGGCCACGACGCTGAAGCTGAGTCCAGATTGGCGGATATCCACTGTCCCACCCTGGCTATATTCGGGAAAAATGACAGGCTGGTTTCCCCAGAAGCCGCCAGGGTCTACCGAGAAAAGATACCCAACTGCAACATCGCAATCGTGTACGACGCTGGCCACTGCATCGTCGGCGACCGGCCTGAGGCCATGGTGAATTCAGTGGTCGACTACGCAGAGCATTGGGAGACCTTCATAGTCGGCCACCAATCCGGCGTGATAAACCCTTAAATACTACGTTCTAGGAAATCAAAAACCCCAGCATTCTTGCTGGGGTTTTTGTTTGATTTACACCTGCCCGTCATTATTGCGAAGGCAGAATTCCACTAGTTACATGACTGATGCGCATCCTTCGACGGAACTCAGGACGAACGGATTTTGGTGCCACACCCACCGTCATTCCAGCGAAAGCTGGAATCCACAGAACCGCCAGAACCACCTCTATCCGGAAGGCGTCTTTCCCTTCGCGCACCAGGTGCTGACCGATCATCTGACCGGCAAGACAGCGGGACGTGATGAACTCTCATTGGCGAACGATACCTGCGCCAAGCGTTTTAATATCAATACGGCCAGCGAGTACTGGGTTAAAGCCTGCTCCCTGCTGCACACAGACACCCAGGGTAACGACCTGCCAGACCCGGATTACGCCCGTTTCTACATGATTTCTGGGAGCTCCCACCGGGTGGGCGACAGCACCAAACGGGGTGCAGGCCAGCAGTTCACAAACGCAGTCGACCCCATCGCCGCGGAACGGGCACTTTTAGTAGCCCTTGACGCCTGGGTCACTGATGGGACCATGCCACCGGAGAGCCGGGTGCCCAGGGCCTCTGAAAATGCGGTGTTTGCCGTGCCCCAACCCGGCTCCCAGACGGGAATTGCGCCCCAGGCCGAATTGGGCTGGCCGACCATCCCCGGAGTGACCTACAACGGGGTCATCACAACCAGGTATCTGCTGGATTTTGGTGAACGGTTCGAGGAAGGGATCGTGTCCAACATCCCGCCTTCGGTCGTTGGCTGCCTCACCTATCCCAACTTCGTGTCCAAAGTCGATGCGGACGGGAACGAACTTGCCGGTATCCGCCTGCCTGAGGTTGCAGCGCCCATCGCCACCACCACCGGCTGGGCTCTGCGCCGTGCAGGCTTCGGCGAGAACGACGGCAACGAAGCTGAAGGCCAGCACATCCCGTTCAAAGCCACCAAGGCAGAACGGATTGAAGCCGGTGACCCTCGCCAATCCCTTGAGGAACGGTACATGGACCACGACGGATATGTGGCAGAAGTGACCAAAGCCGCCCAACGACTAGAATCTGAGGGGTTCCTACTCCCCGTAGATGTTCAGAAGTACATAGAGGAAGCACAAGCAAGCGACGTATTACGCATTTAGTCCCACTGTGTGCCGGTGCGAGGCATTCTGGATTCCAGCCTTCGCTGGAAAGACGGGTGAGTGGTGAAATGTCCTGCCCAACCAACCGCTCGTCCTGAGCTCCGTCGAAGGATGCGCCCAGGTCATGTCACATATGAGCAAATACTGCGGCGCAGCGGCGGTTCGAAAGGCTCTCCATGAGCGGAGCGTTCTGGTTGAGTGGTTTCCGGCCTCCGCCGGAATGACGGGGCTTGCGGAGGTCGAATCTAAGCCCGGTTGGCGTTAGGGTCACGCCAGGTTTCTGGTCCGCCTAGGCCGTGTTCCAGGTTCCAGGTGGGAACGTCAAAACACCTTCCGGTGATACCGGTGTTGGCGTCTTGCTCGGCCAGGAACACGGTTATGGGGACGATGTGCTCCGGCAGCATGGAGATTCGGCCTGGCCTGTTTCCTCCCTGACCCGCATCGCGCCTGGCGTCATTCTGCTCGTCGTACCCGGTGGTACGGGCGTTGCCTGGGATGAGAATGTTCACCGCCACGTTATTATCCCGTACCTCGTCGGCCAGGTAGTACATCATCGTCAGCGTGGCCGCCTTGGCCGATTGATACGGCATCTCCCTGCTGCTGGAACGCTGAGCCACGTAGGCTCCGCCCAGGGCAGTGTGCATGGCGCCGCCGCTGATGACCGTGATGACACTGCCGTTCTGCTTCTCCAACATCGGCTTGATGAACTGCCTGGTCACCTTCAGTGTTCCGAAAACACCAACGCCGAACATCTTCTCCCAGTCGGAATCCTCAGTCTCCAGAGTGGTGGTCTTGCCGGTGGGCGGGAACAGATTTCGTTGGCGCACGCTGGCGTTGTTGACCAACGCATCCACAGTCCCAAACTTCTCCTGGGTGGTTTGGTAGGCGTTTTGAACCTGAGCGGCATCGCTGATGTCCACAGTGGAGATCAAAACGTCGTCGGACCGCTCCTGAAGTTCGTTCAGAAAGGCGGTGTCATTATCTCCGGAGAAGCCAGTGGGGTTCCAGGACAGGTCCATGGCAACGACCTTGGCGCCTTCCGTCAAAAGGCCACGCACCATGGCCCTTCCCATGCCTCTGGCCGCGCCAGTGACCGCAACCACCTTGCCCGCTATATCTGACATCTCGCCTCTCCCCTGATCGTGTACATCGCCGTAGAAAGGATTGCCGCTAATGATACACGCATCTGGTTAGCCCCTCCGTGCTATTATTGGGCCGCCAAATATCAAGCAGAACATCGATGGAGGATCATCATGCCCGGAGGCAATGACTGGTTAGCCCAAACCCCCGAGGAAACCCTGGAGCCTGAGATTCCCATCTGCGACCCCCACCACCATTTCTGGGTGGAGCGGCCAGAGCCGGTGCTCTACCAACGGTATCTGCTGCCTGAATTGTCTAGTGACGTTGGCAGCGGACACAACGTGAAATCGACCGTGTTCATAGAGGTCCGCTGCGAGTACCGAACCGATGGCCCCGACGAGATGAAGCCCGTGGGTGAGGTCGAGTACATCCAGACCATCGCCGATGCTGCAGCATCTGGCAGCCAAGGCCCCACAAAAGCCGCAGCCGGTATCATTGGCCACGCTGACCTCAAACTGGGCGAGGGTGTGCGTCCGGTTCTGGAAGCCATGCAGGCCGCTAGCCCCAACCGCTTCCGGGGAGTGCGACACTCCGTTGGGTACGATGAGAGCCCGGAACTGGCCAACCGCGATATCAAGGGAGCCCTGGGTACCGATGGTTACCGCGCCGGAGCCAAGGTGCTGGCCGACATGGGATTGATCCTCGAGAACTCGCTCTACTTCCACCAATTGTCGGAGTTGGTCGACTTCGCAAAAGCAGTACCGGAACTCCCAATAGTCTTGAACCATATCGGTGGTCTGGTTAGGATCGGGCCCTACGCCAACCGGGACGATGAAGTGATGCCCGAATGGCGAAAAGGTGTGGAAGAAGTGGCCAAATGCCCCAACATCATCATGAAACTGGGCGGGGTAGGTCAGCTGCGCTACGGGTATTATTGGCACGACCGTGAGACCGCCATCGGCTCGGAGGAACTGGCCCAACAACTCAGTCCACTCATGGAACACTGCATCCAGCAGTTTGGCCCTAGTCGCTGCATGTTTGAGAGCAACTTCCCCGTGGACAAGATCTCCTATTCCTACAATGTGATCTACAACGCATTCAAACGGCTGTCCCAGGGCTATTCAGCCTCAGAACGGGCTGACATGTTCCACGACACCGCCGCCCGCGTCTACAACATCTCAGATTAAGTAATCCCAATCACCGAAAGGAGAATTCATAGGATGGATGTAAGACCGTTCACAATCAAGGTGGAAGATAGTGTCCTGGATGACCTGCGACAGCGTCTGGCCGACACCCGCTGGCCCGATGAAATTCCCAATTCTGGCTGGGATTACGGCAGTAACCTGGGCTACATAAAGGAATTGGTTGAATACTGGCGGACCGATTTCGACTGGCGCGCCCAGGAAGCCAAACTAAATGCTTTCAACCACTTCAAATCTGTGGTGGACGGTCTGGATATCCATTTCATTCACGAGAAGGGCAAGGGGCCGAACCCGATCCCGCTGATCATGACACACGGTTGGCCCAGCTGCTTCTTTGAGATGACCAAGATAATTCCCCTGCTAACTGATCCGGCCAGCCACGGCGGCGATGCTGCAGATTCGTTTGACGTTGTTGCTCCATCACTGCCTGGATTCGGATTTTCTGACCACGCCCAGGACCGAGGCATGGAGGTTCAGAAGGTGGCAGGCATGTGGAACAAGTTGATGACCCAAAATCTGGGCTATCCCAGGTTCGCCGCTCAGGGTGGTGACATAGGGAGCGGCGTGACAGCGAGACTGGGTTTTGCCCATGCCGATAGCCTGTTCGGCATTCACCTCACGTCCATCACCAGACCCACTCCCTATCTGGGCTCGGGCTCTCGGCCCCTCACGGACGCCGAACAAGCGCTGATAACCCAGCGGGCAAAGTGGTTCGACGACGAGGGCGGTTACAGCCACATACAGGGCACCAAACCCCAGACTTTGGCCTACGGGTTAAACGACTCTCCGGCGGGACTGGCTTCATGGATCGTGGAGAAATACCGGACGTGGAGCGACTGCGCTGGCGACGTGGAAAAGAGCTATACCAAAGATGAGTTGCTGACCATTGTCACCATCTATTGGGTGACTCAGACGATCAGCTCTTCCACCCGCATGTACTACGAGAATCAGAAGAACCTGTGGGTGATGGAACAAGACCAAAAGGTGCCCGCCCCTGCCGGAATGGCCATGTTTCCCCAGGAGATTTCAAAACCTCCCAGAGAGTGGGGCGATCGCTCCTATGACGTGCAACGGTGGACTGAGATGACCAAGGGCGGTCACTTCGCAGCGTTGGAAGAGCCGCAACTATTGGCCGAAGAGGTCAGAGCGTTCTTCCGGGGTTTTAGGAAAACCTAACTGCCAGGGGTCCACACCTTAAGTGGTAATTTGCCGGAACTTGCGTTTCGGGAACACGTAAGATCAGCTCTTGCGATCCGGTCTCCGAGAATTTGTAAGAAGCGGTGTGCGAAGAAATCTCTGAGTTGACTAATGCGAGATACGCATCGGCGTCGGGACTCCAAAGAGCCACCGTTTCGCTGTCATCGTGGGTCAGGCGGATGAAATACTCCACGCCTCCGCGGACATCGACCTTATAAGCCTTTGACTTCCAGCCGTCGACATCGCTGTCACCGTCCGTGATCGTTCCCGACGTCTCTTCACCATGCGTGATTGTTGCTGAACCACCCAAGATGCTGCAACCCATCACCATCACGGCGAGGAGGCCTGCCAGAACTAAAAACAGATGTTTCATGATTACTCCAATGAGGGGTGATATCGATTAACTGTACCCACATCGTTGAAGTTAAAGAAAGCCTATGACCAATCTAGTACAACATCGGCCAGAGAGTGACATAAACAGTACCTACCGGATAGAAACTTTGAACGTGAATGGGGAGGGAACGTCTGAAGCTAGGCTCTGGAAGTAGAGTTTTGAGAGCCGCTCTCCGGGAAGATAAAGGTCTGGGTGTGGTTGGTAACGATAAGATTGGTCTCCACGATATAACCAGAGGCCTCGGCGTTCCATATCCCTACCGTGTCGTCACCGAGGCTGGTTAGCTCAAACGAATACGAGATATCTTCAACGACATCGATCACGTAGGTCTGGGATTTCCATTCGCCGTCATCGGTGTCCGAGGATGTGATCTCCCCTGATACCAATTGTCCGACTTTGATCTCGGTGCCTCCGCCGCCACCGCAGGCCGCTAAAGCCAATGCAATAAGCCCAATCATCCCTATCGTCAGAAATCTCATCTCAACCTCATATTTGAACCACCTGGGTTTGATGTGAACCGGTTCAAGTCTAATTTCAACAGGGATTAACACCCAGCGAGGACAGTGTTGAATCCACATTGTCGAGATTCTATACTCTCTCCGCATGAATTATCTTACGGGCGAACCGAGGGATTGATGGAAGCATTCGAAGAACGGGCGAAACTATACAAATCTGAATCAGAGCGATTCCAGGACTATTTGAAGAATCTCCCCGGAGATGCGTGGGGTCGTCAAAGCGCCTGCGACGAATGGACGGTGGCTGACGTCGTTGCCCACCTGGTCGGTAATTCAGAGTTCTATGCGGGAACCGTGGCCCGCGGCCTACAGGGCGAATCAGCTCCGCCGGAAGGCAGGCCCGAGGCTGGGACAGGCCACCCTTCCATCAGCGCCGCCGCCCTGGCCAAGTCGTCCATCGCCGCGCGGGAGCGTTTGGGAGACAAGCTTCTTGAGACTTACCTCGAGAAGGACAACCACCTGATCAACCTCCTGACCGGACTCAGCCCCGGGGACCAAGCCAAACCTTGTTACCATCCTGGCAGCATCGTCCCCGCCGGCAACTTTGTGGACCTGCGCTTCAAAGAGGTGATCCTCCACGAGTGGGATATACGCTCGGCCATCGAGGAAAAATCCGGGTTGTCCGCTTCCGGCCTGGCCTCCATAATCATCCTGATCCAGGAATCGTTCGCTTCGGGCTCCCTTCGCTGGGCTTTCTGGGCCGGTCCGGCCCTGGACCGGCCAGTGCGCTACCGCTTTGACGTGAAGACTCCGCTGCCAGTCACAACCGACATCGTTGTCGATGGTGACAAGTTCCGCTACGAAGAGACATCCCAAGACACGGCTGATGTGACCTTCCGCTGCCACACCCATGTCTTTGCCCTGCTGATGTATGGGCGCATGGCCGCGGCCGACGCCATTGCCGCCGGGCATTTGGCCATAGACGGAGACGCCGACCTGGCAGCTCAGTTCAGCCAGTGGTTCAAGGGGATATAGGCGTTATAGACCGATCATGATGGTGTCCCTATGGTGAAGGATGCCGAACCTCCCGTTCTCCTTGACCGATCAGCCATGAAATTTTGTTGTATGACGTTGAATGCCAAGGGATTCAGATGCAGCATTATGCTATGGGAAACCCCCTTATCGACGATCAAATACGATGACGTTCGCCGTCGCGCTGGCCGTGGTCGCACTCGGCGTCATAGGAGTCCTCTTTTTCTCGAATACGGTCCTAGACGCTAAAGAACTCAAAGACGCGCAAGCTGCTTGTCCCAGCGTCCAGGGAAATGTAATTTCGCCGTCAGTGCTGAGCCGCGAAAAAGGAGAGCCGACCTGGCTAGATTCTCTTGTTGTTGATTTCGCCTACGATGTTGAGGGACGGACTTATTCCGGGAAGGCCTTCTGGAACCGATGGTGCTTTAATTGCAACATAGACAGTGCGAAAAAAGATCTGAGGAACTACGCACCCGGAAATTCCGTATCGGTCCGCTATAACCCGTCAGACCCTAGTGAAGCGGTGATTCGAATTGAAGGTATGGGCCTTGCGGGGATATTGTTTATAGCTCTGGCGGTTATCTCAGGGTTGGCCGCACTATTAGCTGGCATCATCGGATTAGGCTTCATAAAGGAACTGGTAAATGACCGATCAGTCAATCTGGACTCTGACAAAAAGGTTTGAGTTAGTCCGGAGGATTAAGTCGCTTGAGGGCGTCGCCTGAAAGACGGTAGGTCAACCAGCCCTTCACTTGTTCAGCACCGAGGTTCTCGTAGAACCCGATGGCTGGATCGTTCCAGTCCAACACCGACCATTCCATCCTGGGGTAGCCTCGGGATTGGGCCAATCCGGCACCGTAAGCCATCAACTCACGGCCCACTCCATAGCTACGCCACTCTGGCAGTACAAACACATCTTCCAGGTACAGACTGGAATTCCCCGAGTAGGTGGAATAGTGCTGGGTGAACACCGCGCACCCAACCTCTTTCGGGTCTCCATCACGGTGGCAGGCGAAAACCGCCTCAGCGTTGGCGTCGGGGCCAAACAGGGAATCGTACATGTTGGCCTCTGTGGCCACCACTTGATCTGCCAGCTTTTCGTAATCGGCCAGACCCTTGATGAACTGTAGTACCAGGCCAACGTCGTCCGGAGTTGCAGGTCTGATGCTGATTCCGTTCTCTTCACTCATTGTGTGGTTGGAAATCCCCTAGCCGACCTTATACCGGTTGAGCAGGTCCATGTTCAGTTCATACCCCAATCCCGGTCGGTCCGGCACCGTCACGTAGCCGTCTTCGTCGGGTTTCAGCAGCGGTTGAAACATCTCTGTGCGCAGAGGGTCCACCGCCACCGGGTATATCTCCAGGAACTCTCCGTGGGGGATGGAGGCAACCAAGGGAAGCTGCAATTCCTGGCAGCCGTGGGGAGCGATTGAGACGCCCCGTTCTGCCGCTAGGTCTGCGATATCCATCGCTACGTCATATCCGGGTACGATGGCCACATCCACGTTCAATATGGACGCGCCTTTGTGGTCAAGCAATGTCTTGAAGTGGGCCAGGTGGTATCCGTTCTCACCCGTGGCGATCTTCACGCTGGAGGCATCGGCAAGCTGCCCGTGGCCCTCGTAGTCGTGGATAGGCAGGGGCTCTTCGAACCAGTAGACGTCGTATTGAGGCAGTTGTCTGGCGAATTCCAGGGAAGTCTCCAGGTCCAGTGCGCAGTTGGCGTCCACCAGCAGGGTTGCCTTGTCTCCGATGGCCGTTCGGGCGGCTTCCACCCGGCGCATGTCACCGACAATACCCATGTTGGGGTCGCCGATCTTGATCTTGACCGCGGAGGCGTGCATCTCCTCCACATTGAAACGCACTTCTTCCTGCAATTCCTCAAGGCCCTTGTCCTCAGCGTAATAGCCGCCGGCGATGTAAGTGCGTACCCGGTCTTGAGCCCCGCCCAGCATCTGGTGAATTGACTGGCCAGTGGCTTTGCCCTTGATGTCCCAGCAGGCGATGTTGATGGCGGCCAGTACCTGGGTGTTGATGCCGCCAGGGCCCAGTATCTTGATCAGTTTCTCACCCAGATCATGGGCCAACGACCGGGTCTCCATGGGGTCGCGGCCAACGACCAATGGACGGAAATAATCTACATAACCTGGAAACAGGTTCAGGGGGCGTTCCGCGGCAGTGCCGCCGTTCCAGCCGGAGCCGGTGATGCCCTCATCGGTGTAAACCGTGACTTTGTGGAGACGCCCAGGCCCGTAGAAGTGGCCTCCGTTCCAGATTCCAGGCCTCTCCCACTCAAATACTTCGCTGGTGATATCGGTGATTTTCATCGTCTGCTAGGGTGACCTCTGGTGGTTGTAGAAAGATTATGGGACGTCCATCCGGCTCAGTCGCCGTACGCCCAGGAACAAGAATAGCACGGTCACGATCACTGCACCGCCAATGGCTACCGGCAATTCAATGACCCGGTCTTCCAGGGCCGGGAAACTGGACTCGTCTAGTCCGCTCATGATTGCAAGAGTGTATCCACGGACGCTCAGGTAATCAACGCCACGGATGAATGAACTGATAACGCCTTCCCAGAGCAGGACGTAGACCAGGGCAAAGGGGAGTGCTCTGGTGGTGACCAGTCCGGCCCAGGTGAAGATGGTGGCGTAGGCGATGACCCCCACACCCAATGATACCGCCACGGCGACTGTGGGCCTGATTGCGCCGTCAAACCCCAGAAGAGTGGCTATCACACCACTCACTACCAACAGGGGCCCGCAGATGGCCAGTGAGGCGAATACCTTTGGCAACACTATTCGCCACCGTGCCACCGGCATCAGGGACAGGTAGCTCAGGGTCTTGTCTTCTAGCTCATTGCCAAATGCGGAGGTTGCCAGGGCCATGGTCACGATGGGCAATATCCCGGCGACCAACATGCCGTCCAGAAGGATGTTGGTGAAGTCCCGGTTGAACGTTGGGTCGTCGGAAACGGTGAAATTGTCTATTAGCGCCAGTCCCACCGGCAACGCGGCCAGGAATAGGACCAGGGCGACACGCCAACGGCCCGTAAGCTGTCGGATGGATAGCCTGAATATCGTTCCCATTAGCGGTCAACCACGTAGCTGAAGATACTCTCCAAAGAGTCGTCCAACTGCTCAACCCGTTTAAGCCTAATCCCTTGTTCTTGGGCTAGTCGGGGGATGGATCTTTGCAGCGTGGCAGCGTTTCTGCTTAAGACCGTTAATTCGGCGTCGTTATCGACGCTGACGGAATCGATGTCATCGACCCCCACCAACGCAGCGGCCATCCGACGGGGAGAGTCAGTCACCACGCGTACCCTGTAGGCCTGCTCGTCCAGCTTCTCCCGTATGGCCCGAAAGTCCCCGGCGGCGGCCAATTTGCCGCTCACCATCAACAATATGGTTGAGGCGAGGGTTTCAACCTCTTCTAGGATGTGCGAGGAGATCAAGACCGTCTTGCCTTGATCAGCCAATCTGTTCATGGCGTCGTGAAAGTCCAGACGCTGGCGTGGGTCGGTCCCGTTCAGCGGTTCGTCTAGGATCAATACTTGTGGGTCATGCACCATGGCAGCAGCCAGCCGCATCCTCTGGCGCATACCCCGGGAATACGTACCCAGCTTGCGTTCTTGGGCGTCTGCCATCCCGACCAATCCGATGGCCCGATCTACGGCGTCAGCGATTGGAGTCAATCCCTGCAATTTGGCGGCGAGTTCAACGAATTCGCGGCCCGATAGAAAACCGTACACTGCCTCGTGTTCCGACATTACGCCGACCTTCCGGTAGAGTCCCGGATTGTCTCTGGTCGATTCGCCCAACACCGTGACCTCGCCTTCGGAGCACGATGCCTTGCCGGTGATCATGTGCAGGATGGTCGATTTACCGGCGCCGTTGGGGCCCAGCAATCCGGTGATACCAGGTTGGATCTGGAAACTGACGTCGTTGACGGCTACTACGTTGCCGAACCATTTTGAAACACCGTCCACGTTGATCACAGAGTTTTGAGTTGCCATTTGAGACTCGCTCACGCGGCCAACCTCCGGTACCGGAGCCATAGGGCCGTGGCAAGTCCGCCGGTCAGGATGATGTACCAACCTACGGGTACGATCTTTGGAAGTTCTTCGACCAACTGGTCGCGAGTATCTCCGGACTCGGTATCAAAGATCATGTTGTTTACATTGGTGGGCACCCGGGTGACGTCCACCATGGTCAACCACTTGGCCGCGTCTCCGGTGACTGGTTCGCACCTCGAGCCGTCATCTCGGATCGGTGGTTCATGGCATTCGGTCAAGGCTCCCGCGGTGGCCGTGGAGATTATGAATATCCCGATCACAAAGGCTGCGGCAATGGCCCTACGGTCTGTGAAGGCGGCCACGGCCAGCGGCAGCGTGGTTATGAATGCGGCGAGCAGGAATCCGGCCCCGAGAATTCGGGGGAGGTCTAGCCAATTGTCCTGGACGTAATCAGCCGGATTGGAGGCGGAAAGCACCAGACCTGCCAACAGGACTAATTGGCCTGAATAGACCAACAGCAATGTAATCGCGAAGAAGGCCAACCAGCGGGCAGCTACATAATCGCCGATGCTCATTGGTCGTACCAAGTAGAGGTTGAGTACGCCGTTTCGACGGTCAGGACACAGCAGTTCCGGCGCGATGATGGCCGCGAAGATCAGCAGGACTATGGAGACGATCTGGTAGTATTCAGGGTGGCCTGGCAGGTCCAATTGGCCTTCCGATAACGAAGCGATCAGCGCCAGTATCACAGCTGGCGCCATTGCTGCGCCGAACAACAGTATGGGCAAAACCTTTGCACCAGCGCCACGGCCCAGACCCAGGGTGGTCCGGAACCCGTCGAAAAACACGGCCTTCCTGGCACGTGCCCGCCCCTCGCGGGGGCCGTCATAGTGCTGGTATCCCAGATCGAAGAGTTCGCCCGTCCGTTGGGTCATGACTTGTCGCTCCGGAAGATATCGGTCAATTGATGCCTTCGGGGTGCCATTCGGCGTAGGCGCACATTGGCCTCCACCAGCGAATCACGGATGGCATCGTATTGTTCTTCTGTCACCAGTTCCACCGCCAGAGAAACGCCATCGACCACTGCACTGATACCGCGTCCGGCCAAGGCTGTGATCAGCTCCTCTTGGTTGCCGTCCACGTCAATCAATACAGTCTCAGTTTCGCTGGTGAAGTGGGCCACCTCGCCCTGTTCTGTTACCTCTCCGCCCTCCAGCACTATGATCCGGTCGCAGGTGCTTTCCACGTCACCCATCAGGTGGGAGGAAAGGATGATGCTGATACCAAAATCGTGGCCAGTGCGCCGGATCAGCCTCAGCATGTCTTCGCGACCGCCTGGGTCTAGACCGGCGGTGGGTTCGTCAAGCAGGACAACCACCGGGTCGTGGGCCAGCGCCTGGGCCAGCTTCACCCGCTGTTTCATTCCCGTGGAGTACTGGCCAATAGGCCGATACCGTTCTTCTTCCAGGCCAACATGGCGCAGGATATCTGCCGCGCGAGTCCTGGCTTGGGCTGGCGGTATGCCGCTGACCTGCACCATGTGAGTCAGGAACTCTGAAGCTGTGATGGCCGTGGGCAGGCAGTCATGCTCGGGCATGTAGCCAAGCCTGGCCCGAATATCG
>MDTC01082101.1_pt1 | contig 14644 bp, 11 predicted proteins | sample 811181 | NCBI WGS metagenome assembly MDTC01 (sample SAMN05326644, study PRJNA326480) | marine metagenome | isolation source: seawater | place: Pacific Ocean: North | collected 2011 | reverse complement strand
CAGAATTCGAAAATCCTCCCACAAAGACCAGCGATCAATATAGGCTACGTCAAGTTTTACCCACTCTTCAAAATCTGTGATATCACTTCGACCGCTGATTTGCCAGAGGCAGGTAACACCGGGCTTCATGCTCAAGCGCCGACGATGCGATGATTTTTTGATCGCCTCTATCTCATGCAGAGGCAGAGGACGGGGGCCAACTAAACTCATCTCTCCCTTCAGCACGTTTATCATTTGAGGAAGTTCATCGATACTATATTTGCGCAAAAATCTCCCAAAAGAAAAGATCCTTGGGTCGGAAGCTAACTTGAATGCCGGGCCATCCACTTCGTTTCCGTGGTCCTGCTTTATCTTTTCCAACATTTGGTCCGCATCTGGAACCATTGTTCGAAATTTGTAGATCCGAAAAGATTTTCCATAAAGACCAGCTCGGTTCTGAGTAAAAATTACAGGAGATCCAGGACTAGCCAATTTTATTCCTATCATTGCCACAAGCCAAAGTGGAAAGGTTAGTATCACAATAACGAGCGCGCCTATCATATCGACAAGCTTCTTGGCAAAAAGCTGCCAAGATAATTCAGGAGTAGAACGAAAGACCAGCATTGGACGCCCACCCACCGCATCGAAGCTCGGTCGGGCAACCTGGGCCCTCAAGAATGTTGCCCCAATCCAAGCCTCCACCCCCTGTAACTCGCAGGTCTCAACAGCTCGTGCGACACGAGAAAATTCCGCATGCCCAGTCAGGAAAACGACTCTCTGAATCGATTCTTGTTTAATCAACTCATCCAATTCCCCAACAGTTTTGGTTTCAAGGTCGAAGTGTGCCACAATCTTCCAAGTTTCCAGAATCTCGGACTCAAGATCCTCGAGAAACAACCCTGTCTCTTCAGGCGTCCCCGCAAGAACAACTCGCTCCAAATAGCCCTCCGAAGCCGCTCTCGACCTTAAGAAGTTGGTAGTCAAACGACTACGAATCCATAAGAACCCCGAGCTAAACAGAAGACCAGAGCCAAGAACGAGTCGCTTTGTCCCAGAGTATTTTCCAAAAACCGCGATAACCGCGATGATCAAAACCACGGCCAACATGGCCCGTAAAAGAATGCTACTACTCTGGAATCTCTTCCTTGAAAGTAGTCGATCATAAAATCCGAAACGTTCCAGCACAAGCGGTGTCAAAGGCACCACGATAAAAATGATCCAAACCGTTCCTTTAAACCCATCGTCTGCGATTAAAGGCATCCCGAGGACTTCTCTGATCGGCCCACGCACAAACGAAGCGATCACAAATCCAAGCCAGATCAAAAAGGCATCGCAAATCTGCAAAGCCTGAATCGAAAAGTGCTGCTTTGCCCCCCTGACGCTCATGACCCGATATTTTTCCCGTTGGCCAAAGATTCATCGTATCCCTCGCCCGGATCAGAAACCACGATTGGAAGGAGCAGCTTTAGAAAAGTTTGGATATGGGCTTCCGTTTGCTTTTCATCAAGCCCGGCTCCCGATTCAAATCGCAAACCTTGGTCGCGATGCTTCTGGGTCACAAAAGAGGAAAATGTGGCATACGCCCATCGCTGGTCATACCCCTTAAGAAGCCGGTCCTTAATATCCTCGGCAGTGCGCTCGTAATGGCCCGAAACAATCGTTTCGTGCCCGAAGAAAGTATAATAAAAAACCCGCCAGATATAGGCCTTCTCTCCATTTGGAAGAACGATGTCCTCGTATTCACCTTCTTCGTTTTTGCGAAACAGCACCCGCCGGCACAAGATTTGCTTTACCGGTAACACCTCATCCCCGGGAAGAAGCCCCTTCCACTCATGACGCTTTTGCGCCATAAATTCCCAACCTTGGGCATCAAGACATACTTCCGGTTGGTGGATACTCTGGCTAAGATTTCTTCCAGAAAAAACAATGGAAGTCTGAACTGAGGGCAGTTGCCCAGCTTGATCCTCATAACGCATTCGCTCGAATTCAGTATCCTTAGCAAGCTTCTCTTTTTCGGCCGCACCAGGCTCTTCGGGCTTGCCCGTCCAACTTCCTACAGTCTCGGGAAGGCTTTTGGTAAGACGAGAGGGTTTCATTCCTGGGCTTTCCGGGAATACAAGCACGATTCCAGCAAATCCCGTCACGATCAAACTCAGAATAACTAGTCGCTTCTTCATGACGTTGCTTTCTCCTTCACTACCTTGTGTGACTTTTTTACCGTTCTCTTAACCCGCTTAGATCGTTTTTCTTTAAAATTGAGGAGGTAGTCTGCCAAGTAGAGACCCGAAAGAGCAATGGGAAAGAAAATCAGCAGCCCCGCCCAGTCATGCCAGGTTCCCGTCCCAAAATCAGCATAGCCAAACTGTGCCAAAACCAGAATGGTAAAGATCCGCAAGAAGTTGCCAGCAATCGCCAAAGGAAGAGCTAGAACAAATAGAAAGGCTTTTTTCCAAAGAGGCTTTTGGGTGTAGTTAGCATAGACCGCGGCGATCATAGTGAGGGCCATTAACGACCGAATTCCACTACAGCCCTCGGCGACTTTCACGCTACTTCCACCAATATAAATATCAGCTCCAGTATTGACGAGATCCATACCAAAAAAGATGCCGGTATGATAGCAGGCCTTCGTAATTAAGACCTGTAAGTTCCCAGTCAGGATCGCTTCGAGTCCCGGAACCGGAACCGAAAACCATAAAAAGAATGACGGAAAAATGATATGCTTCGCGATCTGAAATCCGAAGAGGTAATAGGTAAATCCAATCACTACGAATGGAGCGCCAATTAACGCCAATCGTGGTTGAATCGTCCGCATCGATATCAGGAAAAAAAATAGTCCCAGTAAGAGAATGGGAAGACCCGCATAGGAGGGCTGTGCCCCCATTTTCTTGGTCCCCTGATAGGCCATCCAAATCATCACTCCAAATGCCAACGGCACAAATCGACCATGCAAAAAATTACTAATTGGATTACATGCCCCCCAAGTCCAGGTCGCTAGAGTTTTGTGAACGAAGGATGGATAAGCTGGGTAGATAAAATAGATCAGCACCAAAACCCCAAGAGCTCCAAAACCCATTGCCCGCACTGGCAAAGAAAGATCATTGATGCCCGAAAGCGTGATCCGCTCTTGAACGGATTCTTCAGAAGCTTGCTTCGAATCACTCATCGCAAGTTGATTAACGACATTCTCTGGCTTTTCAGCAAGCCCAAAGCAGGTTCTCACCCCCGTCGGTCACGGTCGACCTTGAAAGATCTCCCGCGAAGCTTCGCGTTCTTGAGCCCATCAATGACATCCCCAGAGACCGCTTCACTAACATCCACCAAGGTATGCTTCGGGAAAATAGTGATCTTGCCCAGCGAGCCATCCGGCACCTTGCATTCGCGGTAGATCATTCCGGCGATGTCACCAGGCTTGATATGCTGAGCTTTACCAATGTTCATGAATAAGCAGGCCATCCCCTTTGAATTATTTCGCTCCAGCCGCGACTTGCGTTCGCGTTCGGGACGCTCCTTTCGATCACGTTTTTCGTCGCGCCAACTCGAACGCTGCTTTTCATTAGCAAAGGCCTCCTTCTGCTTGTCTTCGGCGATGAACTCACCCTCCCGCGTTGTTGATTCACGCAGCAAGGTAAAAGCTGCATTGGCAATATCGGTCGCGGTGTGTCCCTGTTCCAACAACCGATCGAGGTAACTTTGATAATCGCCAAGCTTTCCACTCTCTAGTCGCTCTTGGATTGTCTGAAAGAGCTTATCCGCACGTTTACCTTCGACTTGCTCCTGACTAGGCACTCTTTCCCGTCGAATACTTTGGCGGGTGTACTTCTCTATTGTCTGAAGACGGTAGATATCTCGACCAAAAACAAAACTGACCGCACGGCCCGAGCGCCCAGCTCGGCCCGTCCGGCCAATCCTATGAACGTAATCCTCTGGATCATGAGGAATTTCGTAATTCACCACCAAATCAATATCGTCCACATCCAAACCACGGGCTGCCACATCGGTCGCGATTAAAACCTCAATCGTACTCTCGCGAAACCTCGCCAAAACTCGCTCACGCATTTGTTGAGTCATGTCTCCATGCAAACGGTCCGCGGCATAGCCCCTCGCCAACAAACCCTCAGTAACCTCATCAACCAATCGTTTGGTATTACAGAAAACCAACGCAAGTCGCGGAGGGTCGATGTCGAACAACCGAGAAAGTACCTCCACTTTTGAACGCTGCCGAACCTCGTAACAAGATTGATCAATTGCGTCGACCGTAAGCGACTTGCGCTCGATTTCAATGGTCTCGGGCTTATTCCCAAAATTATCAATCAAGCGGCTCACGCGACGATTCATCGTCGCAGAAAAAAACATCGTTTGACGCTCCTTTGGTAGCGCCGCTAGTAACTCTTCCATCTCCTCTTGGAAACCCATGTCCAGCATGCGATCTGCCTCGTCAAGAATCACGGTCTTAATATTTCGTGGGTCAAAGCTACGGCGCTTTAAGTGGTCAAGCAAACGACCTGGTGTTCCAACCACGATATGGGCTCCTTTACGAAGTCCCTTTAATTGACGATCAATAGGAGCACCCCCATAAACCGGAAGAGCTCGCAACCCTTTAATTTTGCAACCGAGACGAAATACCTCTTCGCAAACCTGCACTGCGAGTTCACGAGTTGGGCAAACGATTAAAGCCTGAGGCTCAGCAAGATGCGCATCAATTGCGGCAAGAGTCGGCAGCGCAAATGCTGCCGTTTTCCCAGAACCGGTCTGAGAAAGTCCAATGAGATCTTTTCCCTCCAGAGCGAGCGGAATAGTCTTAGCTTGAATAGGCGAAGGACTCTCAAACCCCATGTCGAGGACGGCAGAAAGTAGAACATCAGGAAGGCCGAGGTCGGCAAACATAGGGGTATCCATGGCGTATCAATTAGCGTTCGGCACAAAGGCGCAGGCGCTTGGGGAGATGCGCGAAATCTCAGGGTTTAACTGGATATGCAAGTAAGAAACGAAAGTTCCACCAGCGGACAATCCCCTCATTTGCGGCGCCAAAGCAGGAAAAAAATACCACACAACCCGCCGATTAAGATAGCAGAGGGCTCGGGGACCGAAGTTGTTTCTGTAGCTTGATCCGCAGCCAAGAGGTTGGAGCCAGAAACCACCAAGCAGCTCAAGGTGATTCGGATCTTTGATAGGCTTTTCTTCATCGGGGGAACTACGATAAGAGAATTGCCTCCTTCTAACAAGACAATTCGGTCAACCCCGCAGTAGTGCCTTTAAAAGCCTTTCCCCTAGAAGCAATCGAAGACAACAGACAAACGTCCAAGATAACAAAAGGACTGTCCGGGTTCAATTGATCCCAGACAGTCCTTTTGTTATGTATATCAATTGAAGAATTTTAGAACTTGGCTTCGAAACCTAAGAAGGCATTTCGACCAATATTTGCGCGAGGTCCACGGGCGAGTCGGGAAGTGATCCCGCGCTCATCAAAGAGATTATTCACTCCAGCGAGTAAGGTAACATTCTCGTTGATATCGTAAGTTCCAGTCAGGTCAAAGAGCAGCAGCTCATCAATCTTACCAGCACGAGCTCCAGCTCCGGTGGTGTCCTGGCTTGGAGAATCAACATTTTGTGCGGTTCCAAAAGCATCCGAGACAAATGTCGCATCCAAGGCAAGACTCCAAGATCCTTTTGCGAGGGCAACCCCAGCAGCCAACTGCCATTCGGGCATGTAAGGTATTAGAGAACCGTCGGTTGCTCCAGCAAAAATATCATCACCTCCACCTTCAGTAATTGTAGAAGTCAAGGTGGCATCAGTCCAAGTGGCACTGACATACATGGGCAACGACAGTTCGCCTCCACTCTCACCAAGAGGATCATAGGAAACCTGAGCCTCCAAACCGAAGACTTCAGCTTCTCCAATATTTTTGGAATTCTCAACAGCGCCAAGGCCGGCATCTGTTGCAATCAGGTTATCAAAGTCAGTGAAGAAAGCAGCAAAGTCATAGCTTACCTTTGGGCTCTGGTAACGATAGCCCAATTCGTAGCCCATTGACTCTTCTTCTAGGACTCCACTTTTAGCAGCGGAACGAGGTCCTGGAGTTGACATTCCACGATATACGCCTCCATAAGCTACGCCAGAACCGGCAAGCTCGTAGTTGAAACCAACCCCAGGAGAAACCAAGTCAAAGGAACTGATACAAGATTGATCTTTGTTGAAGTCGTTGAACGATTGGTCAAGGTGCTCATAACGAACGCCAGGGCTGACGGTCAAATTACCGACAGAAATTTCATCTTCGACCCAAAAAGCGAGGGCATCAGTTTGCTGGTAACGATTGCCCTGGCTTCCAGGAGCGCCCACAACACGGTCGGTTACACCTCCAGTTGCACCGAGATTAATCTGCTCATCATTTTGGAAACGGCGAACATCATCACGATGGTAACGCGCTCCAAATTGCAAGAGGTGCTCTACATTACCAGAGGCAAAAGAGTAATCGCCCTGAAACTGATAACCATAAGAAGAATAGTCGCGGTTATTATTTCGGAATATCAATGAGCCTGGTCCGGTCATTTGAAGAATGTCTAATCCATTACCAGTCGCAAGGGCCCCACGAACTGAGTTCGCTCCACCTACAATGTCATCTACCTTCGCCCAATTACGGGAAAACTGATTGTAGTATGACGCAAATTCAATATTAAGATTTTCGCTAGGCTCCACGCGATACTTCAAGTATGAGCGATGGTGTTCTGATGCCATATTATCGAAACGTGTTGCCGAATAGCGCCGATTTGGATTGTTTCGCACATCTTCTTCCGTGAGGCCAATATAAGACTCATCTGAGTTGAAATCTTGGTAGCCATATTTGAATTCAAAGCGCTGGCGAAGTGCTGAATCTGGTTCCCAGAAAAGTTTAACCATGGGCTCGGTAAGCTTGAACCCGGTGTTGTTAGAACTGGACAACCCACCGCCTGCATCAATGTCGCGGAATCCGCCACTGGAGTGATGAAAAAGCTCTAAAAGATAACCGAATGTTCCTGTCGCGGTCCTAACGGTGTCACCATAATAATTATGCGAGAGTAACGTGTTATATGTTCCATAGGTATTACGGGTATAAAAAATCTCTTCCGATGGAATTTCCGTGGAAAGGAAGTTGATAACGCCGCCAGTTGTGTGAGGACCGAATTTAACTTGACTTGATCCCTTCAAAACCTCGATTCCCGACATGCGGCCGGCACGGGGCGAATAATAAGCAGCAGGCGCCGAATAAGCAGCAGGTGCAGTCAAGATCCCATCTTCCATGACGGTAACCTTTTCATTGCGCGTTCCATCACCTCCACGAAGAGAGATATTAGGAAAGTTTCCGAAACCGTCTTCTTCTCGAATGTAAACACCCGGGACTTTTCGAAGAATTTGCTGAATATTTGTGATCCCTTTCCTTTGGTAATCTTCAGCCTCAATGAAGGCTCCAGATCCGGTTAACCCTAGGACGTTTTCACTACTGCCGATTACGTCAACTGTCGCCAATGTTTCGATAGCGTCTTGCGCCGCTAATACTCCGACCGCAAGAGCTGAGGTCAGAGAGAATATTCCGATGTTTTTTGTCATTTGTGTTTTTAGATTTTATTTAATGAGATTGGAGTGAAAAACTTTCTGGCACACATTTTTGCTCCAAAAGGCGAATGAAAATTCAGTATCTGAACGGAAAGCTCTAATTAGTGAGCTGAAAATTAAAAGGGATGGCCTTACGCACACTAATGGCCTGTCCCAAACCGTTCTTCGCCGGGAAAAAGCGGTAACGCCGGGCAGCACTCACCGCTGATTGATCGAGCGTGGGATACCCACTACTCTCTGAAATTTGGCAACTAGAGACTTTCCCAGAAGCGCCAACAATTACTGTGACGACCACGCGGCCTTGAAGACCTTTTCGCCGAGCACTTCTCGGATAATGAGGGACGAAACGGGATGCCACCGAAGCCTGCTGTGCCACTTTCCCCGCAAGAAGATCTTTATCGCGCTCCGCAAGCTCAGCTTGGGCACTACTAGAACTCTTAATTGGCGGACTTTTCCCCGCGATCGTTGGGGCTGGTTCTACCTTGATAGGTTCGGGCTCTTCCTCAAAACGATTTTTAAATTCCAGCTCCTCAATAACCAAGAGCTCTTTGCTTATCGGCTCGGGGACCTCTGCATTATCTGGCTGATCCTTATTTGGAACAAAATATTCAACCCGGGCAAAGGAAGGGCCATTCGGAACCGTAATCATCCGCTCCGGGGCAAAATTAGGCTCAGCCTTAGGCTTTTCACGGACCGGCTCCGTGTAGTCGACAACAACTGGTTCATAATTAGTCTGCGTTTCGCTCATCGCAAAATGAACCCGCGTTATCAAGGCAAGCACAGTGCAAATTGCCATCACCCCTACGACAGCCACCAGGAAGGAGACCGAAAGGCTTTTCCCACAACCGGTGACCCGGGTCTGGAGAGTTGGAATCAACTCTTTATAATATTCTCCCTTCCACCAATTTGCTGTCGCTCGATTATCTTGTGTTGGCGCTCAATTGTCTTCTGAGAGAGAAAGAAGCCCTCTTATTGGCCTTTTGGAGGTGTCGGCAACGCTCTATCAAAAGTAAAAAGTTTCCTCAGCCATTGATCTCCCAGCCTTTGCGATACTCTTTTGTAAGAAATTTGTTCGCAGCTTCATCATTAGTAATTCGGAAATTTTTGGCATCCCAATCAAGCGTCTGACCGGCACGGTGGGCTACATTCCCGAGCAAATTATGTTCAATTAATGACCCTGAGTAATCGAAGTTACAGAGTGTTTCCCCTTCGCCACGGCAGGCCTTCAGCCATTCATTGTAGTGACCTGCGGAGGGCGCGATTGACTGCTCGGGCCTCTGGTAATCTTTAAACTTGGCCGACGGGCTAAGGATATTTTTACCATAATCGGAAACCAGAACTCCGTTTTCACCAACGAACGCCACACCAATGCCCCACTTATCAATTACAGTGTCGTTACCCACCATTGGCTGGAGAACCTCACTCCGGCGCTTCATTCCCTCCGGTCCATGATACCACACCACCTTCAAATCATTAGGATGCTGCCAGGTGATTTCCTGCCAGGGTGCAGCTCCAATCGAATCAGGCGCTGGGCCCTGCGAGGAAATCTTAGTTGGGTGCCGAAGCTTCAAAGCCCACCACGCCAAATCAATCAAATGACTTCCCATATCTCCAGGAACGCCATTTCCGAACTCCCAACGACGATTCCAATTCAAATTGCCGCCCTTCCAATATCCTTCGTTGTATGCTCGATCGGCCGCTGGCCCAAGCCAGACATCCCAGTCAAAGTAATCAGGCACTGCCTGCTTCTCTAAAACGGCCTGTTCCACATCTCGAATGCTCCGGCTGCACCAGACATGCGCTTCTTTCACCCGACCAATCGCCCCGGCTTGGATTAATTCCACGGCGCGACGATAACTCCCCCCGGCATGAATTTGCGTTCCCATTTGAGTCGCAATCTTCCCCTTTGCTTTTGCATATTCCTCCTGCATCCAACGAGCTTCCTGAACTGTATGAGCCAGCGGTTTCTCACAATACACATGTTTCCCAGCCCTCATCGCTGCAATCGCCGCCGGCGCATGATGGTGGTCCGCCGTGCTGATCACCACCGCATCAATCTCTGGATTGCTTACCACTTCGCGCCAATCCGTCGTCGTCTTTGCTCCCTTAAATCTTTTCTGTACCGCCTCAAGTGTCTTCCGATTGATATCGCAAAGGGTATGGATATTCTCCGCCTTCACTCCATTCAAGTTTGCTCCCCCTCGACCCCCAGAGCCGATGATTCCCATATTAAGTTTTCCGTTTGGCGACTCACCCCGCGCCACGGAGGGAGCAAGGGCGGAAGCGATACCAAAGCCGACAAACTTTCTTCGGCTAAAATTTGAGATCTGTTTGTTCATAATTATTAATCGTTTTTGCTATGGATTTCGACAAGTTTGCGATCTCGATGGCGTATTGCAAGACCATGATTCTAAAAAAATTCCGAAACCAATCGATTCTCGGAGCCATCTTCCTTGGCGTCTGTGTCGCTCCAAGCTTCTCTGATGAGAAAGAGACTAAAATCAAAAGTACTTCCGACCTAAAAAAGGCATTTATTGACGGCAACGGGCAAGGGTGGCGTAAGCTCACCGGCGAAGATTTTGTGAATGTGAATTGCCATCCAAAAACCTGGACCTGGAACGGCGGGCACGCCTTCTGCACTGGCAATCCAGTAGGCGTCATTCGGATGAAAAAGCCCACCAAAAACTTTGAGCTCGTCTGCGAGTGGATGCACAAAAAGCACGCGGGAAACTCCGGGATTTTCGCTTGGGCCAGCCCCGCTTCAATTGAGAAACTCGCCGCGGGAAAAGGCCGCCTCCCCGACGGCATTGAAATCCAGGTTCTCGATCTTGGTTACGAAACCAACTGGGAGAAAAGTAAAGGCACACCTTCTGATTGGTTTACCTCCCACGGTGATGTCTTCCCCACCGGTCCAGCTAAAATGAAACCCTTCCCACCTGTCGCTCCAAACGGCAAACGCAGCTTCCCGACCAAACGTCTCACAAAGGGTATCAACGAGTGGAACCACTACTACATCCGAGCCGTTAATGGCGAGGTACGCCTTTGGGTAAATGGCGAAGAAGTTTCGGGCGGAACCAACTGCAACCCCGCCGAAGGCTACCTCTGCCTTGAATCCGAAGGTTCCCCCATCGAGTTCAAAAACATTCGGCTCCGGATTTTGCCTTAAAATGGCCGCCGCTACCAAGAAGAACCCCAGACAAATCCTACTGCGACTGACCACCGACCAGCTCATTGATCCTAATAATTACATCGCGCGCCTGAGACATCGGATTCACGGCTCGATCGTGGTGCACCAAAACTCCATTCCAAAACAGGAAAGTCTCGCGACGTGGCTTGCTCTTGGGATGCTCGATTCGATAGGCCTCACAAATTACTCCGGTCGTATCGCAGAGAAGGGAAAAGGGAATATCGAACTTGTCCGAGAAAGACCGTTGCTCGGCAATCGTGTCCATGGAGACGCCAGTCACCTGAATCTTGTTTTCCGTCAATATCGTAAATGCAGACCGCAGCGATTTCACTTGCTTGATTCATCCCGGCGTATCGGCTTTTGGATAAAAGAAAACAACCGCCCACGGACCAGACGTGGCAGTCTTCATATTTACCTCTTGCCCAAATTGATCCGGTGCGGATACCGCTGGTGACCGCCAACCATTCATATGAGGGTCCACATTTTCGTAAACCGTGCACGCCGTCATAAAAACTGCGAAGCAGGATAGAAAAAAACAACACACAGCTTTCACGAAAGTCACTCTGCTGGATCAAATCAACCTCTGCAATCAGTCTTTCAAATTCTCAGCAAGGAATCCCAGTGAAACTAAAAACCGATCCATCTCTTTCACCGTCTCATCATATTTCGACGTGTTAAAAAAACCGTGCACCTGTTCCTTATAAAGGAACAACTCAGAACGAACTCCCGCCTCCTTCATGAGAAGTCGATACTTCTTCGCTGTCGCTACTGGGATCAACTTGTCCTTAGTGCCCAGAAACACGATCGTAGGAGGAGTCTCTTTATCAAGATTGTGCATCGGCGAGATCTGTTCCCAGTAATCCTTCACCCTGCTATGACCATATCCTTTCGGACCATTATCATAGACCGGATTAAAGAGCACCAATGCATCTGGCTTAGAGGAAACCGACACATCCTCGCCCTTTTCAAGAATACCCTTCGTCGTACCAGTCGCCGCCGCCACATGTCCTCCTGCCGAGCCACCACCAGCAGCCAGCTTGCTGGGATCAATCCCCAATTTATCCGCATGAGAACGAACCCATCGAACCGCCGAATTTCCATCTTTGACACACTCGAGGGGCGACGTTCCATTGCGGCTCTTGACTCGATACTCTGCTGAAATCGCCACCATTCCACGCTTCGCAAGATAATCGCATTGCGGATAAAACTGCGAGGGCGTTCCACCGCTCCAACCACCACCAAAGAAAAAAACAATCGCTGGCTTCCGATCACTCGCCTTGTGACCTTCAGGATTAAAAATGTGAAGCTGAAGCTCAACATTTCCGACCTTTTTGTAAGTCTTTTGCTCGTCAGGGATTAGCGTCTCGGCGAACGCCATGGAACAGGCAAAGACAAGTGATAAAATAAACTTCATGAAAATAAATACGTCTCAAGATTACATCATTCTTCGTAAGACAGCGTGAAAATCCTACGGACGTTCTCCGACTTTCCAGTCCACCGCTCTTGGATTCTCTCTTACTCTTCCCATTCCCTCGACTGTTAGCCAACCAATCGCCACCAGAGCCCCTATCAAACAGAGCCAAATCAACAGGCGTCCAAACCATGGTTCCCCAACCGGTTCATGAATTCGCAATGCAGGACTTCGCTCATCAACGAATGGAATCGGATTGGTCTCCTCCTTCTTCTTCGGAAATTTCAGCTGTTTAATCGCTAGGCTCGCCAACAACTGCCGGACTTGCTCTCTGGCATCATAATTCGTGCCCGGGCTTATCCCTGCGGCAATATCCGAAAACCATCTGAAATAGTCGATTTGAAAGACACAGCTTTCAGGACTCTCTCCGGAAAAAAAAATCTCAGCAGTTTCGAAATTTACCACCCCCGCCATTCGCCCAAAATCATTCAGCAATTGATTGGCATGTTTCGAAACTGTCTGTATTTCCTGCTCCTCAATTTTAATCTCACTTACCAATTTTCCTTTCTCCCACCGCGACATCACCCACGGAATTCCTTTTTCATCCAAACCACAGTCCAGCACTTCAGTTAAAGACGAGTGCCGAAGAGCCTTGAGTTCCGCCAAAGCCCCTCGAAGATTCTGCGACCGCTTCAGATGCTCACGGTCATCTTCTTCCAATATAATACGCGTGAGCCTCAAGATAGTTCCGTCGCTCCCTCGAACCCGGTGAACCGTGCGAGTCTGGCTCTGCTCGATAAGGTTCTGAATCTGAAATTTTGCGGTCATTAATTTACGGGATCTCAATTTAACCAAGCCAACGACAACGCGTCCAGCGAATCTCCAGGCCAGAAATCCCCTTCGCCTTTTTCATACCATCCGTTAACCTCCTTCTATGGCTCACATCCAAGATCTTCTTCAGGAAATCTCTCTTCTTTCATCGACCTCTGCCACTCTTGGTTGGGACCAAGAAACCTATTCGCCCACACGGTCGGTCGTGCATCGAGCTAAACAACTCGCATACCTCCAAGGCAAAATCCACAAGCTTCAAACCTCAGACGAATTTTGTGAGGGTCTCGCCTCCCTTGATCCTGCCAACCAACGCGAACTCACCCACCGCTACGAACGAGCCACCAAGCTGCCACAGGAACTTGTAGAGCGTGACTCCGAAACATCCTCACTCGCCAAGGCCGCCTGGTCCGAGGCTCGCGAAAAAAACGAATTCCAAACCTTCGCTCCCCACCTTGCCAAGCTCCTCGAAATCGCCCGTGAAAAGACTGACCACTGGGGCTTCGAAGATGAACCCTACGACGCTCTTCTTTGTGAATACGAACGTGGAGCTAAAACCCGCGAAATTGCCGCCCTGTTTGAATCCATTGATACCGAGCTCGCAGAAATCGCCGCCGCCGCTGTTGAAAAATCATCCGTCATCCCCGCCGATTTTCTTCACGGCCCCGCCCCGATCGAAGCTCAACAAACCTTAAACCGCGAAATAGCTGAATCTCTCGGCTTCGACTTTGCCCAAGGTCGAATCGACACCACCGCCCACCCCTTCTGCACCACCCTCGGACCTGCCGACGTTCGCCTGACCACTCGCTACGAAAATAACGACTTCTCTTCTTCGCTCTTCGGTGTCATGCACGAAACCGGCCACGGGCTTTACGAACAAGGCCTTCCCGCCTCACACTTCCACCTTCCTTCGGGCCAAGCCGTCTCCCTTGGTATTCACGAATCCCAATCACGCCTCTGGGAAAATCACGTTGGTCGCTCCCGCCCCTTTTGGGAAAAATGGTATCCCCGCGCCCAAGAGCTATTTCACCATCTTAGCGAAATCTCGCTCGATGAATTCCTCCCCGCTGTTAATCGTGCCGCTTATTCCCCAGTCCGCGTCGAAGCTGACGAAGCCACTTACGATCTCCACATTCTCCTCCGCTTCAAACTCGAACGCGCCCTCCTCGCAGGAGCCCTGGAAGTCGCAGATGTTCCCGCTGCATGGAATGACGAATTCGAAAAACTCTTCGGCTTCAGACCCACAACTGATTCCGAGGGCTGTCTTCAGGACATCCACTGGTCCATGGGTGGACTCGGATACTTCGCTACTTATTCGCTAGGAAATATCAATTCCGCCCAACTCTTCGAAGCTGCCATGAAAGATGAGTCCACCTCCTCTGCTTTTATAAAAGGCGACTTCCTTCCTCTGCTCGGCTGGATGCAAAAGAACATCCACCACCATGGCTCCAATCTCTTTCCTCAAGATCTAATGGAACAAGCCACTGGATCCAAAACTGATCCAAAACCCTATCTCCAGCATCTCCGTAGTCGTTTCACCAATGAGCTTGGATAGCATTCAACTGGCCACTTGAACTATGGTTCAAGCTCTATGGCCCTTGATCGTAGCTAAGGGCTAAAAATACAAAATGCGCCACTTGACTTATTTTAT
>MDTC01075969.1_pt1 | contig 14646 bp, 24 predicted proteins | sample 811181 | NCBI WGS metagenome assembly MDTC01 (sample SAMN05326644, study PRJNA326480) | marine metagenome | isolation source: seawater | place: Pacific Ocean: North | collected 2011 | reverse complement strand
CCTAGCCTTACCACGCTTCTTCTTTAGAGCCATTTCAGCTTTCATGGCTTCTGATCTGTTAGCGTATGTGCCATAAGTACACATCAACACCCAAGGTCGGTGCTTTGAGGTGTATTTAGCACCTCCTGTGATTTCTCCATTGTGCTGTCGTAGCCTCCGATTAACATCTGTTGTGCTACCCACATAAAAGAAGCCAGGTAGTTGTTTACCTGTCTTGGCTGATCTTCTCATCTGCTGACTCTGAATAACATATACTGTCCACTCGCTCATATTTAATAACTCTTTTATAGTGTGTTTTTAAGAGATAATCTTAACACAACTGAAGGAGAAATTATGAAAAGATTAGCAAGTGAAGTATTAAGAAACCTTGAGATGAGGATCGCTAAACTTGAAAAGCAAGCTAAGACTTTAATCTCAAGACCTACTACTACCACTCAGTTATTTAAGATTGAGAAAAATTCTATCTGGAAGTACATTTTCAGAGGTCTAAAAAAGATTGGTGTTTCACCTAAAGATGTTGTGATTGAGAGTCTTGAAGTACAAGGTGGTTTTGATCCTGTATCAGAGCTTTATGAAGTCTATGTTTTGATCTTTTCAATCCCATCAAGAAATATTTATGGACTTGAATTGGTTTGGGGCGGACCAGCTAGTTTGATGAAACCTAAAGTAAAACCTTCTGTGAAATATAATGGGCGAGTATATCCAGCTGGTAAAGGTGGTGGAACAGGCTTTGTAAAAGCACTTGAACTTATCATCTTTAATGAAGCAGATGTATTGAGATCAAGAGAAGAATCTAAACGATTAAAGAGTCTTGAAAGAGCAAAAGCAAGAGAAGAAGCTAAAGATCGAAAAGAAAGAGAAGAAAGAGAAGAAGAAGAGTATCAAGAGAGAAAAAGAAGAAGAAGTCTACCACCAGAACTATGGAGAATTGGGAAATACATCGAGGGTCTAAACAGACAATATGAAGTACATGAAGAGGGCATGAATTCAATAGTGATTGATCTTGGTCCAGATCGAAACGATGGTAAAAGTGATTACCTTTATTCAGATCAATACTCCCATGATCTTCTTAACTCTCAAACAGATATGTTGGAGCAGAGAATTAAAAGTAGATTCCCCTCGATTGTGCCTTATTGGGGCAAAGAGATTAAATTTGGTTATGGTGATAAAGGATACTATTACCTAAACATTACTAACAAGTATCGAAAACTAGCAGAAGACTTTCTGGATTAAGTCTCTAAGCAAACACCGTATAGAGAACCATTCTCGATCTTTTCAACTTTCATTGACTTTAAGCCTTCCCTGTCTTTGCAGAGCGTCTGATTTGTTGACTCTGTATGACATATACTATCCATTCCCTCATATTTGTAGTTCCTTTATAGTTTGTTCTTTTAACAATCTATTATAAGGAGAGCAACATGGATCTTTCAAAGAAAATAGCTTCATTACATATCCAAGCAAAGAGCTTTACAAGAGTATTTTACTCTCCAAAGCCTTTCTCATCTTTTACTGGTAATAGACAACCTGAAGCGAAAAGGGAGTACCAAAAACCAAAAGGTCTTTGGTACGAGTGCGATAAAGGATGGAAAGAGTTTGTTCAGAGAGATTACCGTGGTGCAATGGGTGCATATAAACACAAGTATGCACTAGAGGTTAATCTTAATCGTATGTGTGTCATACGAACAGAAAAAGAAATGAGAAAGTTTCATAGGGAATACAGTTATAAAGCTAATAGTTATGATGTAGTTCCTAATGCTATAGATTGGGAAGCAGTTTCAAGAGACTATGACGGCATAGAAATATGTCCTTACCAATATAAATTCAGAATGGAATATAGTTGGTATTATCCTTGGGACGTAGCGAGTGGTTGTATTTGGGGTAGGGGGGCGTTTAAAAATGCCGTAGAAATAGAGAATGATATTTTAGATGAAGAATTTAAATCTACTTATGAAGATTGGGACTAATAATGGAATACTCAGTTAGCACCCACAGGGTAGTGAATCGTTATCTTACAAAGATTGCTGAAGAAAAGTCTCTCAACCTTCAAATAGACGAAAAGTTCAAGTCTTGGAAGGGCAAGAACCCAAACACAGGTAATGATGTTGGGTACTGGACAGTCAAAGGGTGGAAGCAGATCACTAAAAAGCAACTTGCTAAAGACTCTAATAAAGCCAAGTTAAAAGACTACGCACAAAAAGTTTTTAACGAGTTCGCAAAATCTATACAGGGTGATAGTGATAGCGAGACTAAATCAGTAGATGATGAAACTAAGAAAATACAAAAGTCTATTAGTGAGATGGTAAGCAAACCAAATCTAGGTTTACCAGAAAAGGTCTTTAATCAAAATAAGTTTGCCTTAGAAGTCAAGAAGCCATCTCGTAAGGATGTAAAGGCGTTAGCTGATGACTTACGAGAGGGTTTTAAAACTCCGGGTTTTCAAAGAGGTGTCATAAGACAAAACATAGATGTTCTTGGAACTGATGAGTGGATTAATAGGTCTGCCATGATGGTAGCTAGACCTATCAGAGCATTAAGTGCAAAGTTATCTAAAGACGATGACTTTAAAAAAGCTGTTAGAGAAGCCCAAGAGTCCAATCCAGAAGTTGGGGGAGCCGCCAAGAACCTAGCCGCTAATTGGACTCAGAGTACAATCGCACCTATGGTTATCGCTTCGACTACAGGTTTTACTGGTGTTAGCATTGGTGGAGGAGTTACTAGTCTAGTAACGGCAGGTTTGTCTGCTGTTGGTGTTGGTGGTGCAGTCGCAACAGTGGCCCCTGTCGTGGCATCTCTTGCAGTTGGTGCTGTCATGTATAAAAAGTTGTTTCATGCAAGGTCTAAGGAAGCCAAAGGATCTTTAAAAAATACAATTTTAGGGAATAAAAAAGACTTGCCGGATTCTTATGACAATTTGGCTTCAGACATATATGCAGGATATGCAACTCCAGAAAGCGTAGAAGCAGAATATAATAAGAAGCTAGATGATATTATCAACGATGAGTCTTTAGACCCCGATAAAGCACGAGAAAAGATCTTAGAACTTTATGAGGATTTTGATACAAATGCACGACCCTCTATAGACAAAGGTCTTTATCAACTAGGTAAGACAGAGGGTTCTGGAGCTTTTGACTTCTTAAAAAGAGGAGCAGAGGAGAAAAAAGGAACTCCTATTCTCATTAAGCTCTTAAAACTCAAAGACCAATATGACGCTCAAGAACAAATGGCTAAAATCATCGAAGAAAACTCCGATGAAGTCTCTGAACTCTTGCAGAAAGTATTGAATGGTGAAGAAGAATTACCTCAAGACCTCATGGAAGGAATCCAAGGTAAAAAACCTAAAGAGGAAGAACCCAAAGAGGAAGAACCCAAAGAGGAAAACACCACAGACCCTAAAGAGGTGTCTCAAGCATTAGAAAACATGATAGAATCTATAGTGGATAAAAAGCTAAATCAGAAGAAAGGACAATCCATGCGTAGACAAAGAATGACACAGAGAGTAGCTTCAGCCTATATGAGAAAGCATGGATTCTTAGGTAAACTTTTAGAGTTGTTTAAAGAACCCGAAAAAGTACAAGAAGCACAGAAAAAAAGACCTCAGTTTGATGTGGCCTCAGTTTGGTTATATGGAAACCCCTTGTACGGAAAACAAGTAGGAGAAGTACAACACAAACTAGGTATGGGTCGAGATAACACTGCGATCATTGAAGTCGAGGGCTTAAAGATTAAGTTATCTGTATCTAGGGAAACTTATCAACAAGGTGAAAATAAAAATGCTATGAGTGATCTGTTCATTGTAGTAACAATGACCGGTGTTGATGAGAACATTCCCAAAAGGACTCTACAAAAAATCTTATTAGAGCAGATGAAAAAGGCTCGTCTTTCAGATAAACGCAGAAATATTATGAATGAGCCTAAAGGTAAAAAGTATTAAGTCTCTAAACTAACCCCATACAAACACCCATCTTCAACCTTTTCAATAGAGACTGACTTTAACCCTTTAAAGTCAAGCGTCTTAGTGGTCAACTTACCAATAGTAAGGCTTGCACCTTTTGATAAGGTAAAAGAAAGACCCTCAAGGTCAAGAGACACCACTTCTTTGAGAGATACATTCTGCTCAACTACTGAGGGAGTCTCGGTGGAAACTTTACCAAAAGCGTGGCTCTCTGGATCTTTAAAATAAGCATGGAACTCTGTACGATAACGCACAGGCAACTCGCTACCATAGACCGTTTTAATTTGGATGTTCATACGATTAAGAGAAGCAAAGTTATGACAGATATTCTTCGCATATTCCTTAATCGACTCATGGATCAAAAGCTTGCTCGGGTGTTGACCACGCTTTTGTGAGAGCTTACGGATTTCACGCAGAGCTTTTGTATATTCCTTTTTACTACAGGCATTCTCTGAGAAATCTGCGTAATCATAAATATGGTCTGGATGTGCGATAGCGTCTTGTAATCTTGTTCCATCCCTTTTCACTCGTTCAATATGCAACCAGTGCATAGGGTCTTTTAAGATCTTCTTTGCCAACTTAGATAAGGACATCTTTAACCTTTCTTTTTAATCTCAACACCATAAAGAGTGTTATTTTCAATACGATTGATGGAGATACTAATTTCTCCATGAATAATAACTTGAGACACATTTAAGTGTACTTCATTCAAAATGATACCTGTGTCATTAGGTAAGATTTTAAGTTCTCCCAACATAATATAAGATTCAACTACAGGTTCAACCTCAACTACAGGTTCAACCTCAACTACAGGTTCAATCTCATCCAAAGGTTCAACCTCGACCACAGGTTCAACCTCAATCACAGGTTCAACCTCAATCACAGGTTTCTTTTTTGGTCTACCAGGTTTTGGGAAGTGTTCATCTACAATTTCTTGTATTTCAACTGACATATCTTTTAAACTTACACCAAAGATGAGGTCTAAAGCATAAGCTAGGTTGCTTTTCCCTCCAAAGTCTTTAAAGTTAGTTCCTAGATAAGCGTCTCGGAGCCACTGGTCCGCCCATAGTTTAACTTGGGTATGACCCACACTATCTTCTTTAAAAGATTTGAAGATTTCGATTAGTTTGAAGTAAGGACTTTTGCCATTATTGAGTCCATACAATGGAAAGAGGGCTTGCTTTTTACCATCTACTGCAACATTAGTTTGGATCGTACTTCTCACTTCGGGACTGATTTCTTTTGCAAAAGACAACCACACTTGATCCCACTTAGAGATCAACTTCTTTTTACCACATCGTTGATGGTTGCGAACCCACGGCATACGCTCATAAGCGTCTTTGTTGGATAAAAACCCCTCGTTATCAGACCCCCAAAGTCGCAAGAACTTTTCTTTTTCTCCAACGAAGTTGGACCACTTTCCATAAAGGTCAGGTTCTTCAAGTTCGACAGAACCATCATAGCCAGAAACAATATTGAAGCAATGGCGTATATCCATCTCTGCTATGGCAACTTTGTGGGAACACTCGATGAACTTGATACCACTGTCAATGGATTTCTTACGAGCCCAGTTTCTCAAACTGTGGTTGATGTTAGATTTGAGGACAATGACAAGATCAGACCCTGTGGGTATTGACTCTCTTCTATCTCCACTTTGATCCCAAGTTTTATGTGCGTGGACTTTAAGTTGTAGATCATTACCCAGACGCTTGTTTAAGCGTTCGACAAAGACTCTGGCAAACTTAAGTTCTCCTCCTACAATGAATGTTTTCTTTATGTTTTCCATAGATCCCCTCTGGACTTTTATTGGAGTAAGTTCCTAACTTATATGAATAACCACAACTAGGTTTCTGAAAATATGGTATTATTAGGAATAAAAAATCATGGGTCGTATAAGAGAAGAGTAACAAGGAGTTCTCATTATGTATTATGTTCAAAATAAGATCACAGGCCAACCGAGCTACTACACACATAAAGGTATGATAGAAAAATCCTACTCACTTAGGATACTTGCAGAAAGAGATGCTGAAAAGGCTGAGCAAGATACTTCGTTAAAGACCACTCGTATAGATGTTGTTGAGATTTCCAAATCAGCACGACTCTATCTTGAGAATCAAGCACGACTTAATACCTCTACAAGTCTGTAAACTTACACTTTACCCTTTTACAAGTTCCCACACTTTCGACTCGTGGTTATAGACCAAGTGAGGGGAAGTTTTACCAAACTTATTATTGTATTCTTCATCTTCATCGTTAAACAGATAAGGTCTTCCGTCTTCGTCAAACTTTAGACTCCAACCCATATCGAGAGAGAACTGATCAATACCGTTCTCGATCCATTCCTCTTCCTGAATCCCTGTATCACACCAATTCTCGTGACCGTTGTACGGTTTAGTTCGATCAAAGACTCCACCACAATCCCAACATCTATTCTTTGACATTATCTCTCTCCTGTAAAAATCACAACACACGATACAGAGAGATGAAGAGTAACAGATACTGGTCGATAAGTTACTCTTCATTTCACAGTGTCGTGCCTTTCCCTACCAACTCCCAAAGGAGAACCTAACAATGTTAAGTTATGCTGAAGCAACTGATGGCATTTACACCATCATTTCTCGACTTGGCTTTAAACTATTTACGGGTGAATCAGATCGTAAGACTTCGATTCTCTTACTTAGAAAGCAAGTGATGAATTATTACTCTCGACTCTCAAAGGAGAACAAGCTCGATGTTCTTCACGCCTACCAAGCTAAAGATCGAGCAGAACTGATCGAGACCGTAATCTTTCAGATGATGGAGCGAGTCGAAGAAGGGGGGTAATTTGTTACTCTTCATTTCTGTAAGGTGAACCTACGAGTTATAAAGGAGAGAAAAATGACAAATCACCCAAGAGTCCTTTTAGAAAATCAAGACCCTAACACACGATGTATTCTTTATCGTGCCTTGATTGACATGACCATTCCTTATCGAGAAGTTCTTGTTGAGCGTTTAACACGACTTAACAACTTTGTTGCTAACAACTCTCTTGAGAGTGCAACTGCACTCATTAACGAGGCAGGTGTTAAGTGCAATGCACAAGAGGTTGATAAGGTTCTCTTTGGTGCTAAGGGAATGATCCCAAGCACCAAAGCAAGTCTTGTGGGTCGAAATACCAATCGACCTAAGAACTACAGTGGTTTATTGAAAAGAGTCGAGGGTAGCCCATACTTTCAAGATCTGTATGGCAAGCGTTTTGTTCGTGGTGTCGTGATTGAAGGTCGCTATCCTTACAAAGTTGCTAACAACACGCTCACCGCTATTCGCAACTGCATTGAGCAAAATCTAAATCTCCCACGCTACATTCGCCATGAGTTAGGTGAGGGGGATAGCACTTATGATCGAGACATTAACAATAATCCTCGCTAAAGGACAAGCAATGACTCTCTCCATGACACGAACACTCTACGCTAAGTGGTTTCAAATAATGTCGATAGCCAACTCATGTGGGATTGAGTCAATAAAGGCTCTTGATTCCACCCCTAACGACATTTACATAAAGGTGACGGTGGTTGGGTCAGAGAGTAGCCAAAAGGCTTTCTTAGAAGCATTAGAGACACGATTTGGTTTTACACAAGTATTTAGGAGTATAAAATGAGTATCAAGAGAAACTTAGAAGCAATCTTTTATCGTGAGCGTTGTGAGAGGGATACCTTGATCCCAATGCTCGACAAGTTAACCGAGAAAGAGCGTATGGCTCTTTATCGACTGCTCCAAGAAAAAGAGCAACAGGTCGCACAGGCAAAGCGAACATCAAGGAGGGGGTTCTAACATGACTTACGACATAGACCTATGCTACCATATCAGTGAATATAAAGAACGCTCTGCGTTTGGTCATGGGAAAGAAGTTGGGTGGGTTGAACCCAAAGACTTTATGGACACAATACGAGGACTCTTAAAAGAGTCCGATACTAAGTACATCTGTTCTTGTCCTGTAGACGCAGATGAGTTTGGAGACACTGTGGTGTGGAAGCGAGGTGATCGTGTACATCTAGTAGAAGAATACTACTCTGATTATCAGTGGAGTGTTCCCTTTGATGATTTTATCCATAGTAGTTTTGACTCACCAAGATATAAAGATAAGTAATAAATTTTTTGAAAAGATTTGTCTGATTTGGGGTGTTCTATTCGTTAGAGGTATAGACCCAAGTTACTCTTCAAAAAACTAGGTTGTTAATTTTTACTCTGAAAAAGGAGATCAAATGATCCAAGAGCGTTTTTTAAAATGGAATAGCAATAACTCAACTTCCCACTGCGACTTTGAGCCTGGTACTGATATGCCTGGTCCGGAGACATTTTTACACCTTTTTGATGATGTGTTTAACATGACCACACAAGCGTGTAATCGTAAAGACTACACTCTCAAATATGAGGGTGTTGAGTTGATCAAAGAAGATCGTGATTATGAGTTCATAGAAGCGATTCCAGAGATTGAAGATGACGAGGACTTTGAGAGACATGGGATTGAGTTGTCTTGGCGAATTATTTCAGATGAGGGACACTTCTACATTGAGGTAGAGAACAAGTCTGTTGGAATCAAGTGGGGTGGTGGGAAGATCACAGACTTGCAAGGGAATGAAGCTCGTATATCTAGGCTATCTGATGGGGAGTATAAGGTAAACGAAATCTTAAATAGTGAAGAATCAGATCGCTTAGTTCTAATCAATCGCTTGGAGAAATTAAAGTTCTTCTCAAAGGATCGAAAATTGAAAGATCAACTAAGATCTGAGATTTGGAGATTAAAAGGTGCGGTATAAATTTAGAAAGTTTTCCTATCATTCTATTGAGTTTGGAGACTATGAGCATTGCTATGAAGTATCTCCAGAAAAGCGTAGTGGAGCATTTTTGGTCTTTGACGCATATCCGGAATCTCCTAACTATTTTGCGTATCGTATTTACCACTTCAAAAAAGACCAAGAAATCACTGTAAAGTCAGAGGGTTGTACAATCTTGGAGAGGAAATGCAAAAGAAGTGAAAGTAAACAGATTTGGTACGATGAATCGGATGAAGAAAAAGAGGTGGTATGTGTAGAGTACATGACCACGATTGCTTGGAAGATGGATGACCCTATTAATGGTGCGGGTCATATAGAAGTTGATGTGGTTGAGGAATACCCTTATTTTATCTGTGAGCCAAAAGTATCTTGGAAAGATGGTGTGGTCTCGGACTTCAGTGGGTTCAAAGCGAATCTTTCTTTAGAGGGTAATATACTAAAGATCAATGAGGTCTTAACTAATGCTGAGCGTAGGCAATTTGCTTTAGATGATCGTATTGAAAAACTTAAAGGGATCTGTAGGTCTAAAGGTTTATTTGAATCCTATCGTCAGTTAGATCTTTGTTGGATTCAGGGTGGGTTTAGGTTAGATTTAGAAAAAGAAGACGATGAAAATGGAATACTTCAAAGTAGAAAATAATCGCAAGGTAGTATGTTCAGAGACTCCTCAACTAATCTCTGAACTTAGAGATACAGATAAACATGATTGGAATCAAATCTACCGAGAGTTGGGCTTTACAAATATGTTAGACTACGAAGATGATGTCGCATATCCTGATCTTGGAGACTTTACCTGTGTATATTGGCATACTCTCGATTCAGATTTAAAAATCGAGCATGGGAAAACGAGGTGGAAACACCATATCTATATCGAAAGGTCAAAGTGTCGCATTCCTCCAGAAAAGAATTATCAAGTTAAAAATTATTCGATAAGCACAAAAGTAACTGACTCCTTGACACTTACCTTAGAAGAAATACTTAAAACGATTAGGAGTCTTTATGAAACTCACGATTGAACTAGTACCTCAATCATCATGGGGCAATAACTTAAGGTCAGAAGCTAACTTATCTAAAGGTCAGTGGGATAAGTTACGCAAAGAATCTTATCGTAAAGCTAATTATAGATGTGAAGTATGTGGCGGAAAAGGACCGAAGTGGCCTGTTGAATGCCATGAGGTATGGCATTATGACGATGAGAATCACATACAAACTTTAAAAGGGTTAGTTAGTCTTTGTCCTACCTGTCATAAAGCAAAACATATTGGTAGGACACTCAGTGTTGAACCAGTAGAAGTTCAATCTCAAGTTCTCCATCAACTTGCTTCATTAAATGATCTTAATCCTCAACAAACAGAAGACTATATAGTTAAGGTCTTTGAACAATGGAATGAGAGATCACAACATCAATGGAAGTTGGATCTAACATGGTTAGATTCAAAGTTGTAGAAAAGACACGACAAGCACCTGTATGAAGTCTTTACCCTCAACCCCATGTGAACTTACCCACATCTCACCTTCTCTCCTTATACTCCCACTATTGATCGCATATAGGTAGTGTAGATATGCGAGGGTGATTGTATCCTGCAAGTCTGGTAACCACAGTTCGTTCTTTCCACAGTATAATCTAACCTTTTGAGTTGGTTTAAACTCTGGAAAGCACTTTATTCCGTCAACCCATTCCCATTTAGGGTGTTTAACTAGGGATTGAAGTTGACTAATATCCACCAGAGTTAAACCAACCACTACCTTTTAGAACAAAGTTCATTCCTTTGATGAGTTTTTCTACTTCTTTGTTGTTACACTTAAGACACGGAGGTGGGGGTTCGCTCATTTTGTGTACGACTTGGAACTCGTGCTTGCACTCTTCATTTTTACATCTGTAGTTGTAAGTTGGCATTATCTATTTTCTTCCTCTTTAAGTTTCTGTTCACGCAAGTCTATGCGTGTTTTATCTTCTATTCTTTTAACATACTCTAGTAATCTACCAAGCTCTTTGTCGATCTGCTTCAATTTTCTCTCAAGTTCTTTATCTGAACAAATGGGGTCATCTTTTCTATAAGTGTTGTATGATAGGATAGACCTTACCCCCTCTTTACTTGAGAGTAGCTTTTGTTGTATGGATCTTGCAGATCTTAATGGAGTAGACATAACATGGAACTTTCTTCAAATGAATTTCACACGCAAGCGTTTAACATAATAAACACATCAGTAAACGGTGCAAAAGAACTTGGCTTAGACATTAGTACCATGCCACCTTGTTTAGCAGTCGTAACATCTACACCAACTTTTTGTGATTTAGGTCATAATGCTTTATTGGTATCTAACACTATGCCAGAGATTTTGCAAAACATCGACCCAGAAAATTGGTCGTGGATTGCTCGATCTCAAATGGATGGGTATAAGGACAGTGTAGGCTTTGTCTTTTGGTGTATTGTTACAAAGTATGATGAAGATTTTGTTTTCGGATTATCTTATCAAAAGGGTGGATGGTATAGTGGGTTTCTTTCTGATTTAGAGTTTTTAGATGTTCAGAAAGTAAATCCCTTTGAGGTCGTACCCTTTTTAGAAGATGAATATGAAATCGAAATCATGGTGCATTAAATGGAACAAATCATACCTATACTTTTATTATGTTTGGCAAATGTAGTTTTTTGGTTCAAGGGCAACTCTAAGGTTCTTTTTGATGTAGAGTGGTCACCGTTTAAATGGTGGCTTTATACAAGTCTCTTTACAAACTATATGACTCTGTATGCTTGGTGGAAACTAATAGAAGTAGGTGATGTTTGGAAAGCTGGAGTAATATGGGGTTTGTGTAGTTTGACGATAGACCTTATTCTTAATTGTTATTTTTTTGGTTTTAACTGGAAAGGTATACTAGCGTTATGTCTTTGTGGTTTGGCCGCTATTATCGTACACACATAAAAGAGGTTACTTATGAAAGCATTTTATTTTGCTTATGGATTGGGTCTTGAAGAACACACGATGGTAGACAACTATCCGTCTGCTAGGTTTTACAAGTTTGCACTTCTGAGGGGTTTTAAATTAATCTTTTCTAACAATGGAGATGGAGAGGGGTTTTGTTCCATTGAGACAGGTAGTTTTAATGACTCGGTAGAGGGTGTCCTATATACTATGAACCATTGGGATCTTAGCGATCCTTTTGAGGGTTGCTCTAAATCAATAATGGATATTATTTGTGATAATGGAGAATATGTCTCCGCTCATGTTTATTACACTGAGAAGAAATCATTTGTAGAGCCAAACCAAGAATACCTTTTGAGAGTACACAAAAAGTACCAAGACTATGGTTTTAATGTGGAGTCATTAGAGGGTGCTTTGAACTCTTCAAACTACAGGGAAGTCTCTTAGAATCTCACAAATACACATGAACAATATTTCATCATAATAACACATAGAAGATCCTTTGTAGTTTATTTATACCTTACCTTTTACCATAAACATAAAAGGAGTATGAATATGAAATACGCATTTGATCTTCTTGAAGACCCAGAAGTTTTCCTTAAGCACCTCTCAACAAAGAGGGCAAGTCGCTTACCTATGGTAAACGAACAAACTATGGTTCGCATTGCTTGCTTGCAACATAAGGTAGCTCTCCTTGAGTATCAAAAAACAGGTTTTTTAGGAAAACTAAAAAATTGGTTTTCTAATACGATCCAATCTGGATTAGCTTTTGTCAAAGGTCTTAAAGACAAGTTTATGGACACTTTCACAAGACTCACTCAAGCGTTTGTTGGTTCTGGAAACTTAATAGATTTAATGACAGAAGGTTTGCAAATATCTGTTATAGGCGAAGTGAGTAAGGTAGTTTACTCTAACTGGTGGAAAGGTTTTATTGATCGTAAATGGGCTTTTGATACCAATTCGGATCGAGATTATAGATCGGGTGAACTTATAGAGGGATGGTTTCAGACTGAATATGATAGAGGTACTAAAGAAATCACATCTGTTGAATCTGGTGAAAATATTGCCTTTGATTATGACGCATATCTTGAAGGATGGATGTATTATGACGAACTTATCAAAAGTCCTGATAGTAGAGTACAACAAAAGGTAAAAGAACTAAGGGGGAAAAGAGTAAACTTTAATAAAATGCCAAGAAAAGCCATGAAAGTCCTACAAAGTCATGTAAAAGAGATCATAGAGACTCAACTTGGCAAGAAAGTCGTTGGTAAGATTTTAAAAGAAGTGAATGCACTTCTGAACCCATTATCGTTATGGCCTGCAATGAAAGACACTTATAAAACCATCATGTCTGGACAAGAAGGTTTGATGAAAGCCTTAACTGCCGGAGTTGGTGCATTGCTAATGGGCGGTATGTATTTGGTGTTTAAAATTATCCTTGCTAAGTTTATAGGGATTTTAGGTACTGCGGGTATTTTAGGTGGTGGCATTATATATACTATGCTTACTAAGGGATCACTTATTGGAGTAATCAAATCTGTCTTTGCTAAAAAAATAGCTAAGAAGTTTGGTAAACTGTGGAAAGGTTGGTTCGGTTCAAGTAAAGCGAACAAAGCGGTTATCGACCATGTTGAAAAACAAACCGACCAAAGAGATATGTTCGTTAAAGATATGCAAGGTAAGATGCATAGCATGAACGAAGTTAAGAGACATCCAGAAATGATAGATCAACTTCAGAGAGTGGCTTCAAGAGTAGCTACAAGGTATATGGCTCAAGCATATTAAAAAAAACCCTTGACCACCATAGGCAATCAAGGGTTTTTAGACACAAATGAACACTTAGTTTATATGATTTAATCAACCATTGGAAACAAAGTTGTTCAACTTTCGTGCGATGGTCAAGACTTCATCAACGCCCATGTTCGGAACATCGAGGCTTGTAATAATCTCGTTGTTGATAACTTCGCCTTCGTCTGAGTCTGAGTCTATCAAAGCTCTCGCAAAATCACTCTTAGCGTGAATGAGGGCAAGACTCTTTTCAGCTTTCTCCTCAACAATGTGTTGGGCGAGATGTAGGATCTCAAGTCGAAGTTCATAGGGTGTTTTATTTGGGGCTAAATCGCCTTTTAGTTTAGATGACATAAGTCATGCCTTTCTGTGTGTGTGTGTGTTGCCAAATGGCACTTGAACTATACCATTCAAGTTTGAAAAAAAATCAACTTTCGCTGTTTCTTGCCTCAAGAACAGCTTTGCGAATCTCTTTTGACTCATTAACGATTGATTGTAGAGATTTGCGAACTCTTGTTCCAGCACTCTTGTTTCCAGAGTCTACCTTGGCGGCGTCTTCTTCAATCTCTGTGATTGCTTGTTTGAGGTTAGCAATACGATCTGCGATATTACTCATAGTGTACTCCTGTACTTGAGGGATTAAAAATAGAGTATTGATCCTACTCTTCGCTCTTACCATACCAATCACAAGCACTCATCTGACAACTTTTTCAAAGTTTCAAACATTTTTCTCTTTGTCCAATCCTCTTTGATTGCTTTAATCAAGAGATTGGGATCGTGTTTGTGGAGGCATTTCTTCAGCCATTCTTTAGTGGGTAATGATCTTGTTCCGATGTAAATGTGACCATCTTTATCGAGGAAAACCCTTTCATCTCCATAGGCTTCTTGTAGAGTAAATAAGATAGTTAATCCATTTTTATCTAGCCAAGATTTTACTTTTTGTAATGTTTGAGGGTCTTTGTCGTAGTACCCTATTAAAAGGTCTGCTGGTAATACCTTATTAGGTTTTACTCTCCTTTTATATTTCAAGGTACTTTCTCCATAGAGACCGATCATCATCATTAGCTGAAACCCAACCTATAAACTCTAGTTTATCATTTGGTTTTACTTCTGATGGATTCTTATATATATGACGCATATATTTGGTTGGGAGTCTGACACTCATGTTTT
>MDTC01190232.1_pt1 | contig 14647 bp, 10 predicted proteins | sample 811181 | NCBI WGS metagenome assembly MDTC01 (sample SAMN05326644, study PRJNA326480) | marine metagenome | isolation source: seawater | place: Pacific Ocean: North | collected 2011 | reverse complement strand
CCCATTCGAGCCGGGAGAAGTTTCCACTGGGAAAAAAATATTAAAATAAAGGTTCTGGGAGATGTGCGAATTTCATTAACAGACGGACAGCTTTTTGTGGTTAATCAAGTTACACTGGAAAAATATATCATGTGCGTAGCCACCTCCGAGATGAATGCTAACTGTCCTCCTGCGTTGTTGGAAGCACAAACAATCGCAGCCCGGTCCTGGCTTCTGGCTGCCGAAGAACAAAAACATAAAGACCTGGGCCTGGATGCCTGTAATGACGATTGCTGCCAGAGGTATCAAGGTGTAAATAACTTGACAGAATCTGCACTGACGGCAGGACAATCTACCCACGGGAAAGTCTTAATATATTATCATCAGATCTGTGATGCCCGATATTCAAAATCTTGCGGGGGAATCACAGAGAATAACGAGAATGTCTGGTCCGAAGAGCCAAAGCCCTATCTTCGTTCCATACAGGATTCTGAAGGGATTCCGCCGCCCATGCTGCACAATTCAATTGGTCGAAAATCTTGGTTCCTGTCAAATCCTGCCTGCTTTTGCAGCCCGGATCATGTCCCGGAAGATGAACTGGCTGCTTACCTCGGCAATGTTGATGAAAAAGGAAATTATTTCCGCTGGAGCGTTTCTCTCACCCAGCAGGAACTTTTGGAATCAATAAACCATAAGACAGGAAGTGATTTTGAGTATATTCATTCGTTGATACCCCTGCAGCGGGGTAGTTCCGGAAGAATAATTCGCTTGAACATTGATGGCACTATTAATAATCAAAGTTCTACCATAACCGTCGAAACCGAATACGAGATTCGACATGTTTTACACCCTGACTTTCTATTTAGCTCAGCCTTTATTATTCAAACTGATTTTGATGATGGATCTCATCCAACACATTTTCATTTGAAAGGTGCCGGCTGGGGTCATGGTGTGGGGCTATGCCAAATCGGAGCATTGGGAATGGCCTTGGCAGGTAAAAGTTCCGGCGATATTTTAAATCACTATTTTCGATCTACGGAACTCCTAAAACTCTATGACTGATACCATCAGCCTGCATTGGGCAGACTGGGCTATTATTCTGGCCTATATTGGATTTTCTTTGGGCGTGGGCATATATTTCTCCAAGAGAGCAGCTGCCAGCACGGAAGAATATTTTCTTTCGGGGCGTTCCCTGCCCTGGTGGATTGTTGGCACCTCCATGGTAGCCACCACTTTTGCTGCGGATACTCCTCTGGCAATTACAGAATTTGTTCGCGGCCCTGGGATTTGGCAAAACTGGTTCTGGTGGAATCTACTAATGGGATCCCTTTTAGGGGTTTTTCTTTTTTCGAGGCTCTGGCGCAGGGCGGAAGTTCTCACTGATAATGAACTGTTGGAGATTCGCTATAGTGGAAAACCGGCAGCCTTTCTTCGTGCATTCAAAGCCGGATACTTTTCAATTCTGTATAACTTTATCGTAATGGGATGGGTCATCAATGCTATGGCGTCTGTGATGTCTGTGATGTTGAACATGGATAAATGGACAGCGGTTTGGCTCTGCGTTATCATTGCCCTGGTATATGCGATCCTTTCCGGATTCTGGGGAGTGGTTATTACAGACCTGGTACAATTCTGCATTGCTATTTTCGGTTCAATTGCATTAGCAATCATAGCTTTGAACCATGTTGGAGGCATGGAATCACTGTTATCTAAATTATCTGGGTTGTTAGGTTCTGATGCTGTACATGAGAATACAATAAAATTTATACCGCCTGTACCAGATACCGGCGTGACTACATCAGCATTTTGGGAATCACCCTTTTCTAAATTTCTGATATTTATTGGCGTAATGTGGTGGAGCCACCACGGAACCGACGGGGGTGGATATATTATCCAAAGAATGTCTTCAGCAAAAAATGAACGGCATGCCCTTCTGGCCACACTGTGGTTCAATCTGGCCCATTATGCCTTGCGGGTGTGGCCCTGGGTCATTGTGGCCGTGGTTTCCATTGTTATGTTCCCTGTGATCCCTGATTCGTATTCGGAATTAGGTGTAAAGGCAGGGTACCCTTTGGTCATGAACACGTTACTAGGACCCGGACTCAAGGGCATCCTGATTGTTTCTTTCCTAGCGGCATTCATGTCTACCATAGATACTCATTTAAATTGGGCCTCATCCTATATAATTAATGACATTTACAAACGATTTTTTAAACCTGATGAGTCTGAATCACACTATGTATTGGTTGGTAAGATTTCCACCGCAATCCTGATGGTTATGGCAGCATTTACGGCAATGAAAATGCAAAGTATCTCCAAAGCCTGGGAATTCATCTTTTCCATGGGTGCCGGGATTGGCCTGGTACTTATCCTGCGCTGGTTCTGGTGGCGGGTGAACGCCTGGAGCGAGATCACTGCATTGTCTACATCAATTATAGTAACACTTATACTGGAAACCATTGCCGGCATCCAAACCATTCAGGCCGGGAATGAATATACCCTATTTGGTTCAGCACCAGTATTGTTTGGAATATCCCTGCAGATCCATCACAAACTGATAATCATCGTGCCCCTGGCTGTAACCGCATGGATAGCAGCTACTTTTTTCACAAAACCTGAACCCAACGAAATACTGACGAAATTTTATCAGCGGGTCCAGCCGGGAGGCTGGTGGGGACCCATCTCCCAACAAATCATTCACACCATGGAACCCGTAACTCATGGGTTTATTGTGCAATGGATCGCTGGTATTATGATGATTTACGGATTTACATTTGGAATTGGAAGTTTGGTATTTACGAAATACAGCCAGGCAGTGGTTCTACTAGGCTTTGCAATGCTCGGGACTTTTCTGGTCTGGAACAGAAGTATATCAAAATTGAATAAAACACAGAGAACACAAACTACTCAAAGTTAAAATTTATAGCGATTATCCTGAATACGGTGATTAGTACAAATACAGGAAATATTAGTAATCTCCAGGAATTCTGTATTTAATTTAAAATGACACAGCCAAGACGAATTTATTCTATAGATGTTTTCCGGGGCATGACCATCGCCCTGATGATCCTGGTGAACAATCCCGGGAGCTGGGGACATGTGTATGGACCATTGCTTCATGCCAAGTGGCATGGATGCACTTTGACAGACCTGGTTTTCCCTTTTTTCCTTTTTACCGTTGGCGCATCTATGCGCTTTGCTTTTGTAAAATGGCATTATTTTCCGTCCAAAGAATTCTATAAACACATTTTCTGGCGGTCTTTTTCTATTTTTATGGCTGGTATTTTACTCAGTTCATTTCCCTTTATCCGGCAAGACTGGGACTGGTCCTCATTCAGAATAATGGGGGTTCTCCAACGAATCGCTCTCGCTTATGGTTTTAGTGCTTTACTCATTATTAGGTATGATTTTATAAAACTTATTCAGATCCTGGCCGGAATCCTTATCTCTTACTGGGGTTTGCTATGGATATTTGGATCAGGGGATCCATACAGCCTTGAAACAAATCTACCGCGTCAACTTGATATTTTTCTCATCGGTGAAAAACACCTCTGGGGTGGATTTGGCGTCAAATTTGATCCAGAAGGTCTTTTGAGCACACTTCCATCGATCGGGACCGTTATTATCGGGTATCTCATGGGTGGCATGCTCCACACCACAAAAAACTATACTGATTGTTCAAAACGGATGTCAATCTTTGGTCTGGCATTGGTTGGACTCGGATGGATCTGGGGATTTGTTTTTCCCATCAATAAAGCGCTCTGGACCAGTTCTTATGTATTATTCACTGGAGGTATTGGCATTTTGGTATTGGCAGGGCTTACCTATCTTATTGACATTAATAACTGGAAAAAACCATTTTGGGTCTTTGAAGTGTTTGGCACCAATTCTATCTTTTTGTTTGTCATGTCTGGATTATGGACCAAAACAATTATACGTATCAAAATGACCTTTCAAGGTGAAACTGTAAGTGCCTATAGTTATTTTTATAAATCAATATTTGTTCCTTTTGCAGGGGATTTAAATGGTTCACTCCTTTTCGCCCTGACCCATGTTGCCGGTTTCTGGCTGATCCTGTATTGGATGTATCGAAAAAATATTCATATCAAGCTTTGATTTTGAATTCTTTTTACTCATTGCTGATATCAGTTGGATTGCTGTGGGCTGGAAAAAATACTCAATCTCCCTATGTGGTTGTTTTGGGCATCGTCCAGGATGGGGGCATGCCCCATGCCCATTGCCAGAAAAAGTGTTGTAAAAATCTTTGGGGCAAGGTAAAAAAAGAAAAGGTTTCCTGCCTTGGTATTATGGATCCTGGAACAAACCAGAGCTGGATCATCGATGCCACACCTGATTTTCCTGAACAGCATCAAATTATCACACAGGGTAATAATATAAAATTGGCAGGGATCTTTTTAACCCACGCCCACGCGGGGCATTACACGGGTCTGATGCATTTGGGCCGGGAAGTAATGGGAGCCAAAAATGTCCCTGTTTTTGCCATGCCAAGAATGAGAAACTTCCTGGAAACAAACGGCCCCTGGGATCAGCTCGTCTCGCTGCACAATATAAAGATTACAGAAATGCGAAAGCAAAAAGAGATCAAACTCAGTGATCGCTTGTTTATTGAACCCATCCGGGTGCCCCACCGGGATGAATATTCTGAAACAGTGGGGTATCAAATCATGGGTCCCAATAAGAGCCTTTTATTCATTCCGGATATTGACAAATGGGAAAAATGGGATCAGGATATACTTATGAGAGTAAAGCATGTGGATTTTGCACTGCTGGATGGTACCTTTTACTCTGGGGATGAGTTGCCTCACAGGGACATGAGTGAAATCCCCCACCCTTTCATTGTTGAAAGCATGGATCTGTTTTCCAGTCTGAATACACCCAACAGAAATAAAATATTCTTTATACATTTGAACCATTCCAACCCTGTCATGGAGAAAACCAGCGCTGCATCCAATATGATTCGATCGAAGCGGTTCAATGTGGCTCGGGAAGGGATTATTTTTCCATTATGAAATCTGTATTTATTACCGGTGCATCTTCCGGAATCGGAGAATCACTTGCCTATTATTATGCAAAGGAGGGCGCCACTGTTGGGATTGCCGCGCGCCGTGATGATCGCTTAAAAGCGGTTGAAGAAAAAGTTAAGGAATATGGTGGATCTCCCGTCACCTTTCAATTGGACGTCTCTAATCAGGAAGCCTGTAAACAGGCTGCAGATCAATTTATTCAACAAACAGGAGTAATCGATATCCTTATTGCCAATGCCGGTGTGGGTGGCACAGACAAACTTTCATCTGGTGATGCATCAGCTATCAATAAAATTTTATCCATCAATATTCTCGGTGTCACGAATACGGTTATACCATTTATTCCAGCCATGAAAAAGCAACAATCCGGGCGCATTTGTATCATCAGCTCTGTAGCCGGGACGCGCGGATTGGTTGGGCATGGAGGCTATTCCAGTTCAAAAGCGGCGGTTCGAGTCCTGGGTGACAGCTGGGATTACAGTCTTTCACGGCATAATATTTCCACCACCGTTGTTTTTCCTGGGTGGATTGCCACAGAAATGACGGCGAAACATCAGTATAAAATGTATTTTCTTATGAACTCCAATACCGCTGCAGGGAAAATTGCCCAGGCGATTAAAATAGGAAAACGGAAGTATGTTTTGCCCTGGCAATGGAGAATCATTATTCCCATATTCCGTATTTTACCACGCCGACTCATTAATTTATTTTCAGTCTAATGTAGTGCTAAACAATATTTTAAAAATCAGCAATCTGAACTCATGCGGGTGCCTGTTGCAGTTTATTTATTTTATTAAGTTCAAACCTGACCCAGTTTACTGCAATCACGAATGCGACTCCAGTGGAAATCATCATGGCATACCAATTCCACTCTACTGGTTTATCCAAAACAAAACTGAAATAAAGCGCTAAGGGCGCAGAAATTCCTAAAACCCGGACCGTGGTAATTACCAGTACAGGGATACCTTTGCCCAACCCCTGCATTACACGGCCGCAGGATATCGCTATTGCCACAAAGGGATATACCAAAGTCATTAATCTCAAAAAATCAACAGATACATCAATTATTTCTGTATCCTGTGTAAATAGTGCAGAAAATACCGGTGCAAAAAAGTAAACAAAACCAGAGGAACAAAGTGTAATCATAAATGAGCGGGAGATTCCATATTTCACAATGGATTTTAAGGCTTCTATCTTCTTTGCTCCGTAAAACATCCCCACCAGGGTTGTAAGACCGCCCGCAATAGAAAAGATGGGCAGAAAGATCAGCATATCCAGGCGACCGGCAACCTGATAGGCAGCAACAGTCTGAGATGAGTAATGTATTAATATTTTATTAAAAACACCCTGGCCAAGGGCCATTATAATCATGGACAAGGAGGCAGGGATCCCCACTTTAATTATATCCCAGAGAATGACCCTTGATGGTGAAAAATCTTTAAGATTAAATGTAATATAGGCATGCTTTTTCACAAAAAGCATATAAACAAAGATCAGGAATACAATAGCCTGGCAGACGACCGTTGCAAGGGCTGCGCCTTTAATGCCAAGACCAAATCCAATTCCACCATAATTTTCCAATTCAAAAATAAAAATAGGATCTAATATAATATTAAGGATCGTACCAAAACCGGCAACCAGCATGGGTAATTTCATATCCCCTTCCCCGGCAAGAATGGACCTAAAGAAACCTGAGAATACCATAAAAGGCAATCCAACCACAATCACATATAAATAATCCCAGGCCAATTCAAGAATAATTCCTTCTGCACCAAGTTTGGCAAGCAAATCTTTCCCTAATACCAATCCCGAAATTGTAAAAACAATAGCAATTGCTCCAGCCATGGCCAATGCATGTTCCGCGCTGTTATCAGCATTTACTTTATTATTATTACCAATATATCTTGCAATGGATGCTGTAACCCCTGAACCCAGGCCCATCGTCAACCCCAGCATTAAAAAAAACAGCGGCATATTGAATGCTACCCCGGCAATGGCATCGCCGCCCAGACGGCCAATAAATATCATATCCACCATATTATAAAGCGTGTGGATTCCCATTCCAAACATAATGGGGATGGCAAGTGACCAGAGTGCTTTCGGCGGATTTTCTAAAAAGGATTCCAACCGAGATTCAGACTTAGAATTCAATGCCATAAGCCTGAAATTTACGGGTAATTAAATTGTGGATTGGAAAATAGGATTATGTTTTGTTACTAAACGCTGCTGTAAAAAGAACTTTTACCCGCTAACAAAACGGATGATCTATCCCGTCTTTATCTGTAACAGAGGATCCTTCCTTTTCAGGTTCAGACTGAAGACCATGTTTACCAATTGAATCAATAATGCTGGCAATGACGGCTTCCCGCCGAATATTATTTAAAACAGTAATAACAAAAATAGGGTATTCCGCTTCAGGCAGAACTTTTTCCCATTCATCAAACAGGTTGGTTTGATCAAGAAAAGTATCCACGTCCGGTTTTTTTTCTAAACTGTCGACCACCCTGTCCTGAAGATTCAGTAGTTTTACACGGAGTTCAGCTTTCGAAAGGCAGTCCAAACTCATTAATCCAGTACCGCATCTTCGTCTACTTTATCGATCTGGGTGTCAGCAATGTATTTAGCGGCATATTTTTTATATACGCCGGACTTTACGAATATCTCAAATAATTCCTCATCAATGTGATAATCATTCTTCATATATCCCATAATGCGCATAGCCTGAGATAATTTTTTACCATCCTTGTATGGACGATCCGCAGCAGTTAGTGCTTCATAAATATCGGCAATGGCCATGATTTTGGCTTGGGTAGACATTTCATTACCTTTCAGCCCTTTTGGATAACCGGTTCCATCTAATTTTTCATGGTGACCACCGGCAAACTCAGGTACATTTTTCAACTGTTTCGGGTATGGAAGCTGTTCCAGCATTTCAATGGTGATAACAATATGGTCATTAATGATTTCCCGCTCTTTCGCAAGCAGCGTACCTTTCGGGATATTTAAATTTTTCACCTCTTCCCTGCTGAGAAATGGCTGTTTTTCTCCTCCCAGATAAATTTGTTGTTTGGCAATATTTTTTACCCTTTCCTGTTTTTCCGGGAGCATAAATTCTCCACCAATATTACAGGATTCCAGGAATTGCATATTTTCATCGATCTCTTTGATCTGGTCATAATACATCTGGTCGAAATTACCCGGGACATTGCCGTTCAGCTGTCGTTTTAAAAAAGCGATCTCAGCGTCACGCTTTAAGATTTCCATGCGAGTCTTGACTAATTCAATACGGTCAAATATTGTTTCTAGTTTGGTACTCTTATCCACGATATGCGGCGGAGTGGCCACTTTTCCGCAATCGTGCAGCCAGGCCGCAATGTAGAGTTCATACCGTTCTTCAGGGGTCATGGTAAAATCTTTAAATTTTCCATCTTTTGTATTTTCCAAGGCATCCGCCAGCATCATGGTAATGACCGGCACACGCTCGCAATGCCCTCCCGTGTATTCAGATTTTTTATCGATTGCCGTTGCAATTAGCTTTATAAAAGCTTCAAAAAGAGTCTTTAATTCTTCAACCAGGCGTTTGTTGGTCAAAGCAACAGCTCCCTGAGAGCTTAAAGATTCGACCTGCTCCTGCATAATTTTATCGAAACTGATTACATTACCCTGTTCATCCCGGGCATTGATAAGCTGCATGGCGCCAATGATCTCATTCTCATGATTTTTCAGCGGTACAGTCAAAAAGGATTTGGAGCGGTAGTTGTTTTTCTGATCAAAAGCTTTTGTCCCTGTGAAATCGAACCCTTTTTTTGTTTCATATGCATCCTGAATATTTACTGTTTCACCAGTAAGGGCCACATAGGCGGACACATTGCTGTTGTTTGGTTCACCATTGGAAAGATATAGTTTTACAGGATAGTAGGGTATCTCAACTCCGGAAGTGCCGCCCATTTTCTGATTCATGGTATCGTTACTCAGGATTTCAAAACGTAGATTGCCCTTCTCATCCACTGTATAGAGTGTTCTGCCGTCAGCTTTGGTGATTCTTGTGGCTTCATCCAGAATCATTTCAAACAGCCTGTCGGTATTTTTCTCAGTTGAGAGAGCGACCCCAATTTCACTCAAACGGTGAATTTGTTCCTGTAGGTACTTGATTTTATTCTGATCAGTCATATTAAGTTTGTAAAAAGTTATTGATCCTGTGCAAACTGAAATGTACGCTGTCTGTCTGATTGGACACAATTAGATTAGGATGGGATTGACAACAATGGATTAATTTCTGATATGGCCCAAGAGTTTCAATCTCGAATTATAGAATTAACTGATTCCGCTCTATCAGGTTCTATTACCGCGGATGCCCTCATCCGCTTAATGAATGATATAGAGAAACAATCACCGCCAAAAGAAATTATTCATTTATTCCTTGAAATGGCTCATTTACCCAATGTTGCAAAAATCATAACAGTTGCAGGACTTACAGATGCGTGGCTGAAACAAATCTGCAATTTCATTAGTGAATCTCAATATCATGTAGGCAGTTTACTTAAACAGCGTGCAGATAGATATAGTGATAAAACCGCATTTAAAATGATAAGCGGGGAGAATGTAAACGAACGAACTTATGATCAGGTCTGGTTTGATATTATTCAGGTCGGAAAATCAATCATTTCTTTCGAACAGCCTGAAAAAGTACCCGTTATTGGATTACTGACTTACAATCAATATCGCGGTGCATTAATTGATCTGGCATGCTTATCCTTTGGAATACGCGTCATCCCTATTCCATTAAATTCAACATCTGATCATTTAAACTTTATTTTAAAACAGGCAGAAATCTCCCATTTATTTATCGGGGGTAAAACGGGAATTCAACTCTGGAACGATGTGCAGGCAGATCATGACATTCAAGTGATTGCATTAGACACTTCTGAAACCCTGAGAGGTCAAATTTCCGATTGGGAATCTTTCTTAGATCGAGGACAGGATTTTCATTTACAGGAACGGCTGGACCTGGTACCCATGGACTGGTCAGTATCTATCATGTACACATCTGGAACCACGGCAAACCCTAAAGGAATCATTTTTAATCAGGTCAATATTGTATCAAAGCGTTTTGCTCGAGCGCTGGCTCTGCCTGAAATTGGTTCTCAGGATACCTTTCTAGCCTATCTGCCCCTTTTCCACACATTCGGACGCTATTTTGAATTGTTAGGCAGTCTCTACTGGGGGGCAACGTATGTATTTGCGGAATCTCCTGCTTTCAATTCATTGTTAAAGGATTTTAAAATATCACAGCCTACTGTTTTCATCAGTATTCCCAAGCGCTGGGCACAGTTATACGAAACAATTGAAGAAGGAGGCATCCTCGATGCAGTAGATAAGTCTGTCATTAAATCAAAGATAAATGAGTTAACCGGCGAACAGTTAAAATGGGGGTTGTCTGCCGCAGGATATCTTGACCCTGACATATTTACATTTTTTCAAGATCACGGCATAAAACTATTAAGCGGATATGGAATGACAGAAGCAACCGGCGGAATTACCATGACACCGCCCAACGATTATATTCCTGATTCTGTGGGAAAATCTTTACCCGGGATTGATCTCCAATTAAACAGTGATGGTGAATTATGCCTGCAGGGCTCCTATGTAACAGCAGGATATTTTGATGATGATGATTCTTCCGTTTTCCGGGACGGGTGGTTTCATACCGGAGATATTTTTGAAGAGCGTGATGGCCATTACTTCATACTAGACCGCAAAAAAGATATATATAAGAACAGCAGAGGGCAAACGATCGCACCGCAAAAAATTGAAAATCTTTTCCAGGATTTCGATTTAGTTAATTCTGTTTTCCTGATAGGTGACGGCAGAGAATTCAATACAGTTTTGATCTGGCCGAATCATGAAAATTCGCTGATTGATTTTCAAATCAAATCTGAACAGGAGATCCGCGATCTCTACAGCGCTATGATCTTATCAGTAAATAATTTCTTATCTCCCTACGAACGGATAGTCAATTTTGCAATAATCGATCGAGATTTCTCGGAAAGTGAGGGTGAACTCACTCCTAAAAAAACGTTTAAACGGAAAAAAGTACTGACGAATTTTGCCAATATTATTGAACCCATGTATGATCGCAATTATGTACCGATTCATAAAGGGTCGAAGGAAGTCAGAATCCCAAATTGGCTGTTAAGGGAAATTGGCGCTCTGCGCACGGACCTCAGTTGGGATGATCAATGTATTACCATTCGCGGACAATCCAATCAATTGAAATTGAGATGGGATAAAAACAATATTCAATTAGGCGATTTTCTTTACAAATCAGAATTGGATTTGCTGGATTTAGGATCTGTAATTCAGGCTCCAAGTCTCTGGCTCGGTAATGATGCTTTTACTGCTTTTGTGGGTGATGTTATCTTTCGATTAAAAGAGGTTGAGCCATATTCGGGCATAAAGGTCAGTGAGAAATCAATCAATTGGGATTTAAATCTCCCGGTAGCAGCTATGGATTCTGGCAAAGGTAATCTATTAAAGAAAATCCATATCGCACTTTGCAAATACCTCTGCAATGATGATTCATTTAATGATACCCTCGTTGAGATTGTTGATGGTGATCGAGAGATTTGGACAGGAGTTATCTTAGATACATTTCTAATTTACCAAGCACATCCAAAACAGCAATTTCGCTTACTTTTGATGGAGGCACTGGCGCCTCTCATGTCCGGAAATTTTTTAGTGGCAATGATGAAAAACATACACGATACGTACCGAATTAATAATCCCGCTAAAGCTTTTTCATTTAATATCGCAAGAACCAATGATAAACATTACCAGGGTCTAATTAGCTACCTGAAAAATGCCCACGCAAACATTGATTCTTTAAATAATAAAGACCTGAGTTTTATCCAAACACTGCTATTGATGGTATCAGATTTCGGCATCAAACACCCAACCAGGTACATCTGGGCCCGATCTGAATTAACCTGGTGGCAGATGTCTGATGTGCCAAAACCATTATTCTCTACGGCACAAAAAGCCTATTATGCGCTTATAAAAGGGTTTAGAGCCTGGGTGGGGCCATCATCACTGCTTACCGTGGATCGAGAGACAGGTAATGAATATAGCTGGTCTGATGTAATAACATTTGATGAAAATGTACGCGCAACTCATAAGACAAAGATACTAAAAGCCATACAGGAGACTCCCCTGATCCGGGAATCTATTTTTCTTTTTTCATCGAACTTTCTGATTCAGTTAAGTGATATACCTCAAAATGGAATCTGGATTACCCATTTAGGTTCCCGTCATAAAAAACATGTATTTAGAGCTTTGGTTCGGACACAGTCATTGGGGACCTTTAATATTGTTTTGAATTTCAATGATGGCTTAGACCGGGATTTTCTGGAGGAGGAAGTAAAATGGCTTATTACCATGGGTTCCGGATACAAAGACCTGCCCCTGGTTGAAACCTTTGGAGGGTATTGGCCGGAACACAACTTGTATACTGAAGAATATATACCCGTCGAAACCTTAACCACCTACCTGGATCGTAATCGGGAAGATATCCTGGATGAAACAAAAATGGATCGATGGCAGATGCGGTGGCTTCATTTTATCTGGAATGGCATACAGGCATACCAGGAATTCTGGACCCGGACTGGATTTCAATATGTCATTCAACCGCCCATACCAGAGAACCTCACCATTCCCCAGCATGATTACGTTACGGGAACACGTCTAATTTCTATTTCAGGGCGAAAAATAATTGACTCTCTGGGTCAATATTTTCTGGATCTTTTTACAGAGTACATTGAAAAAACTGAAGAAAAATATCCGGGGTTGAAACATATGTCAGACTGGGAAGTGATATTTACTGCCACCATCCAGGCATTAAAATTAAAAAAAGGCCGATCTGTTCTGGAGCAGCTCCGAAAAGAATTAACTAACCGCAAACTGCGAAAAAAATTCGAACAGGCTGGCTGCACCCGGGATAGAATAACCCAGTATTTGCACGAGCTGGACCAGTTTGGAGTTTTGACGAAGCCAGTGGTGTTTGCATCACTGCGGTATGAACGATGGCTGGATCTGAATGTGGAAGCGACTCTAAAAGCCCGGGCCTCCATTCTGCAGGAATTATATCAGGACTATGAATTGGATAAAATGCTGGACGAATACCCTGAAACAAGAGTGCGGTTTTTTATGATGACCTGTTTTAAAAATATGAATCAGGAGCTTACCAGTGCTTTCCAGCACATCATTCAGGAACTTAGAGAGGGAGATTTAAGTCCATATAATATCCAGGAAAAAATTCAGCGAATCCAAACAGACCTGCCTGTTGATGAAGAAGAGAAATTTTTTCTGGCCAGAATGCTGTTTCCGCATGTGGATGCCGCAGACTATGTGGAACTCATTTCTACGTCGCACGGGGATATGGACAGTTTAAATCTTGTCTATCAGACAGAAGGCAAAGATGGCCAGATATATAAAATCCGTCCGCCTTTATTACCCAAGGAAATTGCCCGGTTTCACACCCTGTTATCTGACGCTTTGTTAACCGGAAAATTCACCAGCCAGCATGAATTCCTTTTGATCTTTAATGCCAGTAACAGGCTTGCAGGGGGACTTTACTGGAAAAACATGGATCCGCACCGGGTTCATTTAGAGTGGGTTGCTATTGGAAATCATTATCGCGGGATTGCACTAAGCAAGAGACTATTAAATGATTATTACGAACGAATGCGTCAGCGTGGAATCAAAGTAATCACAGTGGGTTTTTATCTGGAGAATTTCTTTTTTAAACAGGGATTTGAAATTAACAAACGATACGGAGGACTGGTGAAATTAATGTAAGCTACCATTTTGTAACGTTATTTCTAATAGAGCATTAAAAATATAATGACACCAGTTATTGATACATAAAGCCATATCGGCAATGTAATTCTGGCAATTTTTTTGTGCCGCTGAAATTGCGACATCCAGCCGCGATACAATGTGAATAAAGCGATCGGAACAATTATTGCAGCCAGGACGATATGGGTAATTAAAATAAATAAATAAATGGACGTAAAGTCCCCAGTATAGGTTTTGGGGCCAGTTTTAAACCAGTGGTAGATAACATAGCTAACCAGAAACATCGTTGATGTTACAAATGACATTATCATCACTTTACGGTGCTGTTGTTTTTTTTTCTGTTTGATCAATACAAATCCACAAATCAGCAGCAGGGTTGTAATTCCATTTAAAGCTGCATTTACCCTGGGCAAAGCGGAAACATCAATGGCTCCCGTCGTATCTGCGGGTCTGGGACCCAGAATTAAAAATGCCACGGCCAAACAAACTACAGCCGAAAGAATATATATGATCCGGGACCAGAACTGATCTTGGTTTACCATAAGAAATTAATAGAATCCAAGATAATAATGACAAACAAGGCTGGTAGATAGATTACAGACACATGTAATAATCGCTTTACATACTTCGCCTTGAAAGAACAAGAGGGAATAGTTTTGACCATAGGAAGTGTACTTTATTAAAATAAGTGTCCTTTTTGGATAAACCAATTGACCCCCAGGTCCAGGAGGTTCGCAGAAATGATAACAAGTAAGACTGTTTTTAATTGG
>MDTC01102810.1_pt1 | contig 14647 bp, 17 predicted proteins | sample 811181 | NCBI WGS metagenome assembly MDTC01 (sample SAMN05326644, study PRJNA326480) | marine metagenome | isolation source: seawater | place: Pacific Ocean: North | collected 2011 | reverse complement strand
GTGTGGCTACAAGAGAAAGTTTTAGAAAAAGATTAAGAAGTGGAGATCTTGATAATAATGAGATTGAAATAGAAGTTCAGAATAATTCATCTGGAATGCAAAGCTTTGAAATTCCTGGGATGCCTGGAGGAAATGTGGGAATGGTTAATCTTGGAGATATTTTAGGTAAGTCTATGGGTAACAAAAAAGGTAAAAAGAAAAAAATGACTGTTAAAGAATCTCACGATATTCTCGTGGCTCAAGAGTCAGATAAGATGATTGAAGAGGACAAAATTATTAAGGAAGCTAAGAAAGCTACTGAAGAAAATGGAATAGTTTTTTTAGATGAAATAGATAAAGTTTCTGCCAGAAGCGACAGAGTAGGTGGTGATGTTTCAAGAGAAGGTGTTCAGAGAGATTTGTTGCCCCTGATTGAAGGAACTACTGTTAGTACTAAACATGGCACTATAAAAACTGACCATATTCTATTTATAGCTTCAGGTGCCTTTCAATTAGCCAAGCCCTCAGATCTTTTACCTGAACTACAAGGAAGACTTCCTATAAGAGTAGAATTAAATGCTCTCAAAGAAGAAGACTTTATAAGAATACTTAAAGAACCAGATAATAGTTTAATTAAACAATATAAAGAATTATTAAAAACAGAGGAAGTTGATCTAAAATTTACTGATGATGGTATAAATATGCTTGCAAAAATTTCTGCTGAAGTTAACTCATCAGTGGAAAATATAGGCGCAAGAAGGCTTCATACTATTATTGAAAAAGTTTTAGACGATATAAGCTTTAATGCAACAGATAGAGCTGGAGAGACAATTGTAGTGAATCAAAAATACGTACAAGATAATCTCGGTAACTTAGTTAAGGATACAGATTTATCCAAATTTATTCTATAAATTTTTTAATTTAATTAAAATAGCACCTGTTCCACCATCCTTAATTGGAGCATCAGATATTGAAATGACAAGTTCATTAAGTTCACTGTCATTATAAATATATTCAGGAACGGAAAATTTTAATTTGCTTAAATCCTTAGATACAAAAGCATCATTGTCAGTATTTGAATGAAGACCCTTTCCAGTAATCAAAAGTATTTCCTTATATTTTTTTTTTGCACATGAAAAAATTATTTCTTTAACTTTTTTATTTGCGTCATCTAAAGTAAATCCGTGTAGATCAAATTTAAAGCGTTCTTTTCTTACATTGCTATTAATATTAATTTCTTCTTTATCATAAATATCTGAAGGGCTTTTAGTATACTCATCCCACAATTTTTTATCTTCTTCTGGTAGATTTTTTTTTTTGGTCACTGACTTATAATTTCAGACAGATACCAATTAGGATTTTTATCTTTTATATTTCTTGTAAATTTCCAAATATCTACAACAAATTTAATTTTATCAGGATTACCTTCGATAATTTTATTATCTTTATCTTTTTTTACAGAAATTACTTCTGCTGCAAATTTAACTGAAGCGAACAAATCATCTTTAACTTTTTCATATTTTTCCACAGATGACTCTTTAATACCTATAAACGTAAACTCAGATTTAATTTTATCGCTATTTCTTGCTGTTATAGCCGCAGAAAAATTATTATTCATTGTATCGGTTAGTAAACTTTTTAATTTTTTTAAATCACCGTGTGCGAAAGATGTAAGGATTGTTTCATAAGCAATCTCGGCACCTTTTAAAAACTCTTTTTTATCCTCACCTTCTAAAATTTCATGATTTTGTTTTAGAGGCTTAGTTATATTTTCAGGAATATTAAATTTTTTTTCGGTAAAACTTTGGTAAACTTTTGGCTCATGACCTGTTTTTCTACCTAATATGCTTCTTAATCGCAGAATTATAAATCCAGCGATCATGCCAAGTAAAATTATATCTATGTATCCAAAACTATTACTCATAATTTGATAATTATACATTAATCATATATTTTTATACCTGACAAATGAACTCATTTTTTTTGCTTTTTATAGGCCTACCAGCGCTAGAGATATTTATAATGATAAAAATAGGCAATGAAGTTGGGGCACTTACTACAATTGCTCTAATTTTTTTGACGGCGATAATTGGGATTTACTTTGCAAAGTTACAAGGAATTAAGACCTTGAGATCAGGTATGATTAATCTATATCAGAACAAATTACCTATTTATGAATTATTATCTGGAGCCTCAATTGCCATAGCTGGCTTGTTATTAATTGTACCTGGCTTTTTTACAGATTTAATAGGTTTTCTATTTTTAATACCTTTTACTAGAAAGATCATATTTAGTATTGCATTAAGAAATAAAAATAATTGTAACGATAAAGATCAAACGATAGATGGTGAAATAATAGATAAAGAAAAAAAAGATGAGTTATAAAATTATAGGAAAATATATTAAAGAATTAAAATTTAACATACCTAATCCAAAAACTTTTTTTTTACTCTCTAAAGATATTGCTAACTATAAAATTAATATTGACATTAAAAGCCTACAAGTAAAACAGAATATCATAGAAGTTTTAACTACACTTGCTTTGAATAGCGTAAAAGAAGATTTTGAAAAAATTGAAACAAGAATAGTGTTTTCTACAATTATAGAATTAGAAAATGAAAAAATAAGTAAAGAAGAAATAGAAAAAATAATTTTAATAGATGTCCCATCAAAAATTTATACTGAATTGAGAGAAATATTTGTATTCTTATTTCAAAATTCTGGATTTAAAGATATTAAAATAAATGAAACTGTTGACTTTGAAAAATTATATAAACTTAGGAAAGTTCAATAAAAATTTTTTTTTAATTCGCTTTTCAAAAAATCTTTATGTTTTTTAATTTCGACTTCTGAGATTTCAATTATTTTTTTGTTATAATCTTTAACGTTAAAAATACTTTGATCTAAATTATTGTTTGAAAGATTAAATTTTGGTTCTTTGACATCTAAGAGATTAATGTAAACTTCTCTTAATAATTCACAATCTAATAAAGCATTATGTTTTGTTCTTCTTGATAAATCTATATTAAATTTTTTACACAAAGCATCTAAAGAATTTGATGTACCCGGAAATTTATTTCTAGCGACTTCAAGAGAATCTATTACTAATTTTCTATCAATTTTACCTTTTTTAATTAAGGAAAGCTCTCCATCTAAAAAATTTAGATCAAATGAGGCATTATGAATAATAATTTTTTTTTCTTTTATAAAAGTTAAAAATTCATCAGCTACATCGCCAAAGATTTCTTTATCCTCTAAAAATTCTTTTGAAAAACCATGAATCTTAAAAGCTTGCTCAGGCACACTTCTTTTAGGATTGATTAGTTTATGAAAAACGTTTCCTGTTGGTATTAAATCTTTAGTCTCAATGCATGCTATTTCTACAATTTTATGTCCTTCTCTATAAGATAATCCTGTTGTTTCTGTATCTAAAAAAACTTCATGCATACAAAGCAAATATATCTAATAATTTTTTTTTTAAAATACTTATTTTTTTTTCGTTAACAACCACATGATCACAATATTTGACCTTTTTCATGTCTGATAATTGTTTTTTATTTAAAATATCAAATAATCTTTCTTCACCGCCCTTTAATTTAAATCTTTTTAGTCTAATGCTTTTTTTAGCTTTTATAAAAATAATTACATCAAAATATTTCATTAACTTACTCTCAATTAGTAGTGGTATTTCATAAAATAGTGCTTTCTTATTTTTATTTTTTTTAGCAAATTTTTTCATTTCTTTTCTAACTCTAGGATGAATAATTTTTTCTAATTTTTTCAAACTAACACTATTTTTAGAAATTTCTTTTTTTAATAATGCTTTGAAATTTAGCTTATTCACAATATTTAATTTTTGAGCAATTACTTTTTTAAAATGTTTATCTTTATATAATTTTTTAACAACTTGATCTGCGCTAAATAAAGGACCCCTTCTATAAGAAAGAATTTTACTGGCAGTAGTTTTGCCGGAAGCAATTGAGCCTGTAATACCAATTATTATCATTTAAGTTTAGATACTAATATATTAATCAATTCTTCGTCTATTTCTGGATTAATTTTATTCCACAAATAAAATGATTTTTGTCCTTGATAAATAAACATATCCAATCCATTGAAAACCTTAATTCCTTTTTCTTGAAGAAATTTTAAAGTTTTGGTTTTTAGGGGGTTATAAATTGTGTCTATATAAGTTGCATTTTCCTTAAAACCTTTAAAATCAAACTCGAAGTCTTGCCCATCTTTTAAACCAAGACTTGTTGCATTAATAACAATATCATATTTCCCAATTTCAAATTGTAGCTTATTCCAAGGTAAAATATCTAAATAGTTAAATTTTTTTTTTAAAAATAAGCATTTCTCATGGGTTCTATTAATTATAGAAATACTTTTTATTCCAGATTTTTGTAGAGAAAGTATTACTGATGGAGAAACACCGCCGGCACCTATAACTAGAGCTTTTTTATTTAAACCATTATCCATTTCTTTCAAATATGCAGCTTGTAACCCAAACACATCTGTATTTTCTCCAATAATCTTTCCATAATTGTCAGAGTGTAGCGTATTAACTGAACCAGTCATTTCAGCATCGTTAACTATCTTATCAATATGGGGTATGATTTTCTGTTTATACGGTAAAGTTATATTAATACCACTAAGAGTTTTGTGCTTAATCTTTTTAACAACATCTGATAAGTCTTTTTCTTTAGTATCGATAATAGAGTAGCTTGCATTTATGTTATATTTTTTAAACCAATAATTATGCAATAAAGGTGATAACGAATGTTTGATTGGATTACCAATTATACCAAATAGTTTTTTCATTTATTTTTTAAATTAATATATTTTATAATTTCCTTTATTGGCAAACCCATAATTGAGTCTTGATCACCTTTTATATACTCAAATAATTCAAGACCATTAGCTTCAATTTGATAAACTCCATACGCCAATAAAGTCTTTGTTTCAATTTTATCTAGATAATTAAGTAAATTTGGCTCGGATAAATTTTTCATCTTAAGTTCGGAAGAATCTGAATGATTCCAAACCATTGAACCATTTTTAGAAATACAAACTGAACTTATAAGATAATGTTTTGAATTATTTAATTTTTTTAAAATCTTAAAAGCATCATCTCTTGAATTTGGTTTATTTATTAGTTTATTATTAAGTGAGATTACACTGTCTGCACCAAGAACTAACTGATCTGGATTTTTAATACTTACTTTGATTGATTTAATTTCGGCAAGATTTTTTGAAATTTCAAGAGGCCCCGCGCCCTCTGCTATTAAGGATTCTTTGATCTCATCTTCATCTACGTTTGATACAACGACTTCATTTTCGATTTTATATTTATCCAAAATATCTTTTCTAACACCACTCTTTGAAGCTAAAATAATTTTCATGTGTTTCTTTTAATCTCTATAATTTTTAAAATTGATGCAGCTGTTTCCTCTACTGATCTTCTTGTAACATCAATGACTGGCCAATTATTTTTTTTAAATAATTTCTTGGAATTTTCAACTTCATTTTTGATGAATTCTAAATCTGTATAATCTTTAAGATTGCGGTCGTTCATTATTGCAACTCTATTTCTCCTTATGTCAGAAAGTCTCTCTGGGTCTGCAACAAGGCCAATTATGCATGATTTTTTATTTGCTACTAATCCTTCTGGTATTTTTTGATCTAATACCAACGGTATATTGACAGTTTTATAACCTCTGTTTGCTAGATATATTGATGTAGGGGTTTTACTTGTTCTGCTTACCCCTAATAAAATTACATCCGCATTATTTATATCATCAACTTTTTTCCCATCATCATGAGCCATTGTAAATTGAATGGCCTCTATTCTATCATAATAATCATCGTCAAGAACATGTTGTGCGCTTGGTTTATGTATTGCTTTTTGATTCAATAATTTGGAAAAACTTAAAATTAAATTTCCCAATATGCCAAAACACGGAACGTTATTTTCTTCGCTTTTGATCGATATATACTTCGCTAATTTAGTCTCCACAATTGTATAAAGAATCATAGAATTTTCCAATTGATTACATTCTTTTATAATTTTGTCGATTTGTTGCTCTGTCCTGACAAAAGCAAATTCTTTCTTTTCATACTCAAAATTTGCAAATTGAGATTTTAAAGATAAAAAAATCCTATCTAATGTTTCTCCAGTAGAGTCAGACACAAGATATACATTGTATTTTTCGTTCATAAAATTGTTAATAAATATTTAATAAACTTGTTTTCTTCCTGCTCGTTCGTTTTTTGGAAAAATAATTAACAATAGTTAACATAAGTTAAACAATTTATTCTATGTTGATATTATTGTTTTATATGTGTTTATAAAATGAATAAAGCCCTGAAATTTAATAAAATATGGAGTAGTTATTAATGTCACTATGTATAAAAGTTGTATAATTAGTTATACTACAAACTAACAGGACCTACAGCGTTAACTATACTTATAAACCTTTTATTATTTAATGAGTGATCTTAAGAAAATATTAACCAATAAAATAAATTGTAAATCAATATGGTTTATGAGACAAGCGGGTCGTTACTTACCTGAATTTAGAAAAATTAGATCAAACAATCAAAATTTTATCAAACTTTGTTTAAATAGCCAATTAAGCTCAGAGATAACTTTACAACCAATAAAAAGATTTAATCTCGACTCCGCAATAATATTTTCAGATATATTAATGGTTCCCTACGCACTAGAACAAGATGTTGAATTTATAAAAGGTGAAGGTCCTGTTTTAAGCGATTTAAATATAGAAAATTTTTTAGATAATAATAAAAACTTATTTACGAAGAAACTAGAACCAGTTTACAAAGCAATAGAAATAACAAGAAAAAATTTAGATAAAAAAAAATCTTTAATTTCATTCGTAGGAGCACCTTGGACGTTACTAATTTATATGCTGGGAATTAAAAAAACAAAGAATGAAATCGATTATGAGAAAGTAAAATCCCAAGAATCTAAAATAAATATAATATTAAATAAATTAAATGAATATTTATGTCTTCATATTGAAAATCAAATTCAAGCAGGAGCTGAAGTTGTGCAAATTTTTGACTCTTGGGCTGGTTTGTTACCAAAAAAAGACCTATCCAAATATTGTTATATACCCAATCTAAAAATTGTAGAATTTTGTAAAAGTAAAAAAATACCAACGATTTGTTTTCCAAAAGGTATAGGTAAAAATTATGAAGAATTTAACAATATTGTTAAACCAGAAGGAATAAACATTGACTATGAAATTAACCCACTTTGGGCAAAACAAAATTTGAAAAATGTGGTTTTACAGGGAGGGCTTGACCCAAAGATTTTGCTGATGTCAGAGAGAGAAATAGAAGATAGTGCGACTAAATATTTAAATGCCTTCAAAGACATTCCATATATCTTTAATTTAGGTCACGGTTTACTTCCAGAGACAGACCCTGATAAAGTAGCTAAATTAATTAAATTTTACAAAGAGTATGAATCATGAGACAAAATCATCCAGAAGTTAAATTTGGGAAAACAGGTATTTTAATAATCAATCTTGGTACACCCGATTCAACAAGCTGGTGGGATATAAGAAAATATCTTAAAGAATTCCTTTCTGACAGAAGAGTTATAGAGGTCAACCCTGTAGTATGGCAAATAATTTTAAACCTATTTATCTTAACTTTCAGGCCATCTAAAACAGCCCATGCTTATAAACAAATTTGGTTTAAAGAAACTAACGAGTCTCCTTTGCGATATTTTACAAGAAATCAAGCAGAAAGACTAAATCAAAAAATCGGTGGTGAAAATACTATAATTGATTTTGCAATGCGATATGGAAATCCTAGTATAAAATCTAAACTATATGAACTTAAAAACTTAGGATGTGAAAATATAGTTATTTTACCTCTCTATCCTCAATATGCAGCTGCAACGACTGCTACAGTTTGTGATGAAGTATATCGAACATTAATGAAAATGCGGTGGCAACCAAGTTTACAAATCATTCCCCATTACGAGAGCGAACCTTTATATATAGATGCTCTAGTAAAAAGTATTGAAAAGAAAGTTCAAAGCATTAGCTGGATGCCAGATTTAATTCTTGCTTCCTACCATGGAATACCAAAGAAATATTTTGATAAAGGTGACCCTTATCAATGCTACTGCCAGAAAACAACTAGATTGGTTAAAGAAAAATTCTCTAAGATTGAAGTGCAAACTACTTTTCAATCTCGTTTTGGGCCACAAGAATGGCTAACACCTTATACTGATAAAACTCTTGAAGCTCTACCTAGCAAGGGAGTAAAAAAATTGTTAGTAATTTGTCCTGGTTTCGCTTCAGATTGTGTAGAAACTTTAGAAGAAATTAACATTCAAGGCAAAGAAAGCTTTTTAAAAAATGGAGGAGAAAAGTTTGATCTAATTCCATGTTTAAACGATAACCCAGACCATATTTTACTATTAGAGAAACTAGTGAGCAAATATTTCTAGTAATGAATCTCTATTTACTTTTTAAATCCCTTCATTTAATTGCCATAATATCTTGGATGGCTGGACTTCTGTATTTGCCTCGTATTTTTGTTTACCATTCCGAAGCTAGTCACGACTCTCAAAAAAGTGTTTTTAAAATAATGGAAAAAAAACTTTACAATTATATAATGATGCCAGCGATGCTCTTATCTTGGTTGTTTGGGATTGGGTTGGTACATAGTCTTGGTTTTTCAATTTTTTCAGAGTTATGGATGCAAATAAAAATTATATCAGTTCTAATTTTGACCCATTATCACTTTACTTTGGGAAAATATTTAAGAGATTTTGCAGCTGATAATAATCAAAAAACTTCAAGATTCTTCAGAATATTCAACGAAATACCAACAATTATCCTTATTGTAGTAATATTTGTTGTTATATTTAAACCACAATAATAGGGGGTTGTATTTTTTCTAAAAAGACATATATTTTTGTTACATTCCTTTAATCAACAACAATCACATGAATTTACAAGAACTAAAGCTAAAAAAACCTGCAGAGCTTATTATTGAAGCTGAAAAGCTTGGTATCGAAAATCCTAGCACACTGAGAAAACAAGAAATACTTTTTGCGATATTAAAAAAATTAGCCGAAAAAAATGAACAAATAACTGCAACTGGAGTTTTAGAAGTGCTTCAAGATGGATTTGGATTTTTAAGAGCAATAGAGTCAAATTATTTACCTGGTCCAGATGATATTTATGTAAGCCCAAGTCAGATTAGAAGATTTGGTTTAAGAACGGGCGATTCCGTAGAAGGTGAAATAAGAGGGCCTAAAGATGCTGAAAGATATTTTGCCCTTTTAAAAGTAAATAAAATTAATTTTGACGAGCCGGAAAAAGGAAAAAATAAAATAGCATTTGATAACTTAACCCCGCTTTACCCAAATGAGAGAATTAAGCTAGAAGTAGAAACAACAAAAATTGAAAAAAAACCTGATAATACTGCTAGATTAATTGATTTAGTAAGTCCTATAGGAAAAGGACAAAGATCATTAATCGTATCCCCGCCGCGTGCTGGAAAAACAATTATTCTTCAAAATATCGCTCAATCTATAACAGCAAATCATCCGGAATGTTTTTTGATGGTTTTATTAATAGATGAAAGACCAGAAGAAGTAACTGATATGCAGAGATCCGTAAAAGGAGAGGTTGTGGCCTCAACTTTTGACGAACCAGCTTCAAGACATGTTGCTGTTGCAGAAATGGTTATAGAAAAAGCTAAACGTCTAGTGGAACACAAAAAAGATGTTGTAATTTTGTTAGATTCTATAACAAGATTAGGAAGGGCGTATAATGCAGTTATACCAAGTTCAGGAAAAGTCTTAACAGGAGGGGTAGATGCTAACGCTCTGCAGAGACCTAAAAGATTTTTTGGTGCAGCACGTAATATAGAAGAAGGCGGTTCTTTGACGATTATCTCAACAGCACTAGTAGATACCGGAAGTAGAATGGATGAAGTTATCTTTGAAGAGTTCAAAGGAACGGGTAATTCAGAATTAATTCTTGATAGAAAAGTTGCGGATAAGAGAATTTATCCAGCGCTAGATATAACAAGGTCTGGAACTAGAAGAGAAGAACTTCTTTTTGAAAAAGATGATCTGTCTAAAATGAATGTTTTACGAAGAATTATAAGTCCCATGGGAACTATGGATGGTATCGAATTCTTAATTTCAAAGTTGAAGAATACAAAAAATAATGCTGATTTTTTCGACTCAATGAATAAATCTGCGAATTAATTTTTATTGAATTGTTTGATTATCAAAATTTACTTCGTGTAAATAAAAGCTAATTATATTTTCAAGAGTTTTAATTTTTTCAATTAAAGAAACTGTCTCTAAAAGTTTTTGTTTTTCCTCATTAGTTACAGGAGAAATCATAGCTAATGTATTAACTTTTTGAGCCTGATCGAGTTTTTCAAATTCTTTCCAATTGAGTAGAAGACCATTTCTATTAAAAAAAGTTTTTGCTTTTTCCATTAAATCTTCAGTTTTTGCCTCCACTGCTTCTTCCGACAAGTCGTTCTCAAAACTTTTATAGTCAACCTTAAACTCTCTATATAGTTTATCATTCTTTATTTCAGTTAAAATTTTGAATCTTGTAATTCCAGTTAAATTAATTAAAATTCTTCCATCCTTACTTTTTTGATAATCGCTTATTTTTCCAAGGCATCCAACTTTATAAACAGAACTGTTCTCTTTTTTTGATTGAACCATGCCCATTAATTTATTTTTGTCATAAGCGTCATTAATTAAACTTAAATATTTTTGTTCAAAAATATTTAAAGGCAAATTAGTTTTTGGAAAATATATGACACCGCTAAGTGGAAACACTGGTATTATTTCAGGATAATTTTTCATTATTACTTATTATATTAAAAAAATTAATTTATCGATAGTGACATTTTATATAGGTTGACCATTGGCGAGTCTGTGTACTATACTTGTTTTTTGCGGGCATAGCTCAGTGGTAGAGCGTCTCGTTGCCAACGAGAAGGTCGAGGGTTCGAACCCCTTTGCCCGCTCCATAATATGATTATAAGTTCTAAAAAAGTGAAAATTATAGTGAATGTCTGATTTATTAAAAAAAAAATGTGTCGCTTGCGATGGAAACGCCCCGCCATTTGACGCCACTGAAATTCATAAATATCTAAAAAAAGTAGATGGGTGGGACGTGAAAAGTGATGAAAAAAAGAACTTCTATTTAATCAAGAACTTCAATTTTAAAAATTTTGAACAGAGTCAAGTTTTTGTGAATCATGTTGGTAAAATTGCTGAGGAAGAAAACCACCACCCTGATATTTTTTTTGGCTGGGGTTACTGTAAGGTTAAGATTTTTACTCACGCTATTAAAGGTTTAGCTGAGAGTGATTTTATATTGGCCGCTAAAATAGATAATATATAACTAATGATTAAAATGCCTAATACCAGTGAAAATCATTTTAATCTTTGCCTTATCGGCAGCATTTATAACTTCCTGATCTCTTATTGATCCACCTGGCTGTACTATAGTTTTAACACCAGCTTTAATTAATGTCGTTATCCCATCTGCGAAAGGAAAAAAAGCATCAGAGGCAGCTATAGAATTTTTAATTTTAGAAGGCTGGAATAAATTTGCTTTTTGTGTAGCTATCTTACAGCTATCTAAACGGCTGGGTTGTCCAGCACCTATGCCGATTGTAGAAAAGTTATCACATAGTATAATTGCATTTGATTTTACATATTTACAAATATTAAAGGCAAATTCTATCTCAGCAAGCTCTTTTTTATTTGGTTTAAGTTTTGTAACAAATTTTATTTTTTTCTTGTTAAAAATTATTCGGTCTTTACTTTGAATTAAAAAAGAGCCATCAAAAACTTTAAGAGAAGTTATATTTTTTAACTTAAATCCTGAAATATCAATAATTCTAAGATTTTTTTTTTTTTTAAACAATATTAAGGATTCTTTATCAAATCCCCTCGCTAGAATAACTTCTGAAAATTTTTTATTTATTTCAATAGCAATCTTTTTGGTAATCTTAAAGTTACAAGCAATCACACCACCAAATGCACTGATTGGGTCAGAAGCAAAAGCATTTTTAAAAGACATTAGAGGATTTCTATTTTCAGAAACCCCACATGGGTTTGCGTGTTTAATAATAACAGTTCCGAACTTTTTTAATGATTCTAAAATTTCTAATGATGCAAACATATCGTTATAATTGTTGTAGCTTAACTCTTTCCCATGTAATTGAGTAAAACCAAGATTTTGATCACTGTAATCACTAATATAAATAGAACTTTTTTGATGGGGATTTTCACCATATCTTAACTGATGCAGTCTTTTGCCAAAAATAGTTTTTCTCTCTGGAAATTTAATATTTAATTTTTCATTAAACCAATTTGCAATCATAGCATCATAATAAGCAGTAAGTCCAAATGCTTTAGATGACATTAATTCTCTAAATGGTAAAGTTGTAGCACCATTGTTTTTTTCTACTTCCGCAATAAGATCTGAATAATCATTTTTACTTGTTATGATAGTTACATTATTAAAGTTTTTGGCAGCAGCTCTTACCATTGTGGGTCCACCAATATCAATATTTTCAATTATTTTTTTAGTATTCTGCTTGCTTGATATGATTTTTTGGAAAGGATAAAAATTAACCACAATTAAATCAATGGCAGGAAATTTTTGTTTAATCATCTCATTTTTATGTTTTTTGTTTTGTCTATTATGTAAAATACCTGCATGTATTTTTGGGTGTAAAGTTTTTACCCTTCCATCAAGCATTTCTTTAAAACCAGTATATTTTGAAAGCTCAATGCATTCATAGCCCAGCTTTTTAATTGAAGCATAGGTACCTCCAGAGCTTATAATTTTAATTTCGTACTTTTTTAAAACTTTCAATATGGAAATTAAGTTTTTTTTGTCAGAAACAGAAATGAGTGCATTCTTAATTTTAGTTTTCATAATTAAATATTCTTTCTTATTTCCCAATTAAAAGATTTGTTTTTATTAACTAAATTACCACTAATAGTTATACAAGTATTATCTAATTTTTTTTTCCCCCCTAAATATATACTTCTCTCTATTTCTAAAACTTCATCACTAATAGTGAATATTAATGATTTATTTTTTGATATTTGAATTAGAGCGCTGTTACCACTCATTGTTTTTACTACTGTTAACTCTGGATTTATATGAAATCGAAATACATATCTTATAGGAATTCCATCCTTTTTTTTAAATATATGATCAATTCCTTTTAGATAGTTCTTCTCTTTATCTAAAAAAATTTCTCTTTTATGTATGCAACCAAAATTATTTTCATAACCGTTATGTTCTGCAGAGCAGCTAATTAAATTATTTTCACTAGAAATGTCTAAATTATATACTTTAAAACTATCTTTAATTGAATTTCCAAAAACTTTATTAATTAATTTATTACGTTCAAATTTATTTACAGAAGTATCATTTAGAGTTAAGGTAGATTGGCAAGCTGTTAGTCTACTTAATAGTTCTGCTTTGTAAGAAATATTGCTTCCAAAACCAGAATTAGAGATAATTTTTACTCCATCTAAAAAATATTCAAAAGATAGTGGACCAGATTGATAACACTTAGAAAAACTTTTATTTGGGGGCTTACCAACATCAAAAAAAGCAACCTGGCTTTTTTGTTTAAACTTAAACAGGCCGCCTATTACTTTTTTAACATCTCTTTTTTTATTGCAGGAACCTAAATAATCACTCAACTGACTTATAAAATTTTCTGAAGCACCGTTAAATAGAGGGAGCTGATTATTTGGATATTTTATAAAATCTAAACAAGATAAAGATTTTTCAATTATATCATCCAAAAATTCAGGAACATATCTCTGGGCGTCCTTAATTACCTCTCTGCAAAAAATTAAATATTTAGTTGAAAAAAATAAATCACTAGGATTCCTTGATAAAGGAAACCCATCATTATCAAAAAATTTTTTAACGTGATCTTCTAATTCTTTGATGCCTAAATTATAATTATCTTCATATTCCTTAAAAACTAGGCCCGATAATATTAAAGCTGTATAACACTCGATTTTTTTTAAATAATCTTTCTCAAATTTAATATTTTTTTTTAGGTGATTTGATTGAGTGATTATGCTGTTTAAAAAGTTCCGTTTAAAATCGAATGTCGCGCTCTGTAAAATTATATCAATATTTAATATCCAGCTAGTAATCCTTGCACTTAGTGTCGATGTTTCCCAAATTTTTATTTTATATGTGGAATTCTTTAACATCCAAACATAAATTATTTTTTTTATATTTTTACTATCAGTTTTACGGTCTATTAAATTTAACCAGAAAAATTTATGTAGTTGGTCGGAGTCTTTCTTTTTATCTTCTATCCAAAATAAATTTGAATCTATTTCATTTATTTTAAATGTCTCTTTTTTATAGTCTGTAATAGTTGAAAGTAAGAACGAATTAGGATTGTAATTTACATGTTGAGGCGTTTTAGTTTTCAAAGATTTATAATAATGATTTGAGGAAAAATAAATTTTTTTTAAAAATTTAATAAAAGTTATTTGAAGAGCTATGAAATAAAAATAGACATTTTTTATGCCAAACATTTATTAATTGTTTCTAAGTATTTCTATATTCTTTTTAAGGTCACC
>MDTC01066954.1_pt1 | contig 14656 bp, 11 predicted proteins | sample 811181 | NCBI WGS metagenome assembly MDTC01 (sample SAMN05326644, study PRJNA326480) | marine metagenome | isolation source: seawater | place: Pacific Ocean: North | collected 2011 | reverse complement strand
TATTGATTATCCTCGTCTAAGGCTAATCCAAAAAATGTATTCTCATCTTTTAAAGCTTTAGATTTTGTAAATTCATAGCCTTTTGTTGGCCATTCACCAATAATTTTGCCATTATTTTTTATAATTTCATTAGCAATTATTCCGATTCCATCAACAAAATATTCGTCATATCCCCATTGGTCTCCTAAACCATAAATAGCAACTAATTTATTGTTAAAGTCTATTTGCTTAAAATCATCAAAATAAATCTCCCAGTCACTTTGAAGATCTCCATCATACCAAGTTGATAAACCAAAAATGAGGAAATCGAAAGACAGTATTATTTCTTCATTTACATTAGCAATATTATGTCTTTCAATACTATATTTATTAAATTTTTCTTCTATTTTTATAGAAATTTCTTCAGTTACTCCAGTATCTGATCCATAAATTAATCCAATTTTCATAATGCAAAAATAGTTATTTAGAACAAATTTAAATAAGTAATTTTGAAAAATAATTAGAATTTATTTAATTTTTTTTGGTGGACCTTTCGGTACTTACTTAGAACTTTTTTAGCAAATTAAATTCTTTAGATATGTATGACTTAAACTAGAAATGAAAATTAATATAAATTTTTTGAATTCATAAAGTATTATTTATAATGACATTGTAAGTTTCAAGAAACTATATATTTTTGTGTCGTTAAGAATCGATTTATGAAAAAATTAATATTAACTTCATCATTAGCTTTCACAATCTTGTTTATTCAAGCACAGCAGTGTCAAGCAGATTTCAGCTATACGCAAAATGGGTCAACAACTATTTTTAATGACTTATCTTATGTAAATACAAGTTGGTCAACAAATTATTCTGTGTCATGGGAATGGGATTTCGGAGATGGAACACCTATTTCAACTCAGCAAAACCCGGTACACACATATATAAATAATGGTTTATATATACCTTGTTTGACTGTTGTTTATTTTGATTCGGTGGTAATAAATACATGTGTGTCTGTTTATTGTGACTCTATATTTATTGGGAATTCAATTCCTAACTCATGGGATTGTAATCCTACTACTGGATGTTATGACCCTGGTAATGGTTTAGGACAATATAATTCTTTCACTTCTTGTGATTCTGTGTGTGGAGTTCCTACATCCTCTTGGGATTGTCCTACTAATATGCCAGGAGGGTGTTATAACCCAGGAAATGGTACTGGACAATACGCTACATTAGCAGCATGTCAAGCTGTTTGTGGAGCACCAACACCTTCTTGGGAATGCGGCTTAGGAGGTTGCCATGATCCTGGCACAGGATTAGGTACATACACATCTTTAGCTGCTTGCCAGTCTGTTTGTGTTATTACAGCATCTAATCTTTGTGATTCTATGACTCTTATTAGCACCGGTGGTTCACTACAAACAATTTTAGTTGCGGAAGTGCCAAATATTAATACCATTATTGATTATTGGATTACTACTGCTCCTGATGGAACAGTTTTAGGTCAAGATAGTATGTGGAATTATCATCAGATTTTTAATAATATGAATAATGGTCAGCCGTATGACACTATTAATATTTGTATTACTTACGTAGACGCCGCTGGATATTCTACATGTTGTGTAACTTGGATATGGGATGCGAATTCAGGTGTTTGGGCTAAGATGGGTTGTTTGACCTCAACAGGAGAAATAGACTCATTTGACAAAAAACTTATAAAAGTAGTAAATATGCTTGGTAGGGAAACTGCAATATATAGAAATCAAACCTTATTCTTTATTTATGAAGATGGTACGATTAAGAAAAGATATATTGTAGATAGAAAGTAGTTTGTAAGAAAAAATTATATGTCAAATAAAATACCTGTCGTAATTTTAAATGGATTTCTTGGATCTGGAAAGACTACAATGTTTAAAAACCTTTTATCTCAGTGTATAAATAAAAATATAGTTGTCTCTGCAATTGTAAACGACATGAGTGAACTTGATGTTGACGGGGAATTAATTTTTAATATTCTAGAGGAAGATAATTCACAAATATTTAATTCTATTTCTTCATGTGTATTAAGTAGTAAAAAGGGAATAGAAAAACTACATGAATGCGTAGCAAATTCGATTAAAAACAATCCAGAAATAATTATAATCGAAACATCTGGAAGTTGTCACCCGATGCCTTTGATAAAATACTTTGAAGGTCATGACAAAGTTAAACTAACAGGTGTCTTTGTTCTGTTAGATAGTCAAATGATAACTCAAGATTTTAATTGTGGAATAAATCTTATTCCTGAAATGCAGCAAAATATGATCAATAATATTAGGGGTCCTATTAACTTACTCGTTGAACAAATATTATTTAGCAGCAATATAATTCTTACCAAAATTGATAAAGTTGATGACAATGATATACAAGAAATATGTAATCAAGTCAAACAAATAAATCCATATGCACATATAAATTCAGTTGTTCATGGAAATCTTTCAATTGAATTTTTATTTAATCTAAAAGAGTACAACTATTTTAATGTTGCCAAACTATTCAATGAATTAGAGCCAATTTTAAATCAAGAAGAAAAAATCGATAAACCTTATAATTTGGCCTCAAATGTTATTAAAGATGATAGACCATTTCATCCTGAAAGACTCTGGCTAGTTTGTCATAAATTTCTTGATAAGAGAATATATAGAAGCAAAGGGTTTTTTTGGCTTGCTAGCAGAAATAGCCAGTCGTTGCTTTGGAATCAGGCAGCATCAGGAATAAACCTTGAACTTATTGGTACCTGGCGTGCTTCGATTTTAGAGAATGAACAAAATAACCTTTTACCTGAGGAATTAAAAGCACTCGAAGAAATTATTTCAAATCAAAAAGGACGTTTTGGAGATCGTTGTTGCGATCTAACAGTTATAGGAGATAAAGATCACATTGATAGCTTTACTGATAAATTAAAATCGTGTTTTTTGACAGAAGAAGAAATACAAAATTGGAGAAATGGTTACTCCTTTAGAGATCCGTGGCCAAAAAAAATTGTTCGACTAAAGTCAAATCACTAGTTCGAATCAAACATTTGGGAACACGAATGAATTTCATTAAAATTTACTGCCAAATAACTGCCAAAATATTTCGTGTCCTAAAGTGGCTTAAGATTTTTGCATCATACGGGAAAACTTCACAAAAAAAGGCCTTCAAAACTGAAGACCTTGTTTATCGATGTGGGCCCTACTGGATTCGAACCAGTGACCCCCTGCTTGTAAGGCAGGTGCTCTGAACCAACTGAGCTAAGAGCCCTTTCATTATTGAGGATTGCAAATATAATTTTAAGTATCGACTCTACAAGAACTTTTTTAAAAAAAATTGTATCTACATGAATAATTACGAGTAATTTACATCCTGACTTATTTGAAGAATTCAAATCACTTCTTTTTTGAAGTTCAACGTGGATAGTCTTCTGGTTAATTTTCATGTCATATCTTTAAGAAAACCTATCAGACATGGAAACCAAAAAGGTAATTCTTTCGGCTTATCTCAAATACACTATTGAAGGCTTGGTCATCTTCGCTAGTGTTTTATTCTCATTTTATTTAGGAAATCTTAACCAGAATAAAGCCAATTATGAGTTGAAAAACACCTATCTCAATGATTTAATCGTGACCCTCGAAGATGATATCAATCAAATACAACTCGTTGTTGACGAATTGAATGAAAGTGAGAACAAAATCAATTTAGTTCAAAATGACATTGAAAAAAAACATCTACTCCTAGATGATCACAAGGCGCTTTCTTCAGCGATTCAGATAAATATAGCCTTATCATTTTTTCCTAAAAAAGGAGTTTTTAATCAGATGATTTCAACCGGTACTTTTGAATTAATTGCTAGCGACGAACTCAAATCTAATCTATTAGAAATCTACAATCATTTGAATGAAAGAAATTATGCCATATCGAATGAAATTGATAGGTGGAATATGAGTTTTACAGATCAAATGTATCTAAACTTTAATATAAGAGCAGGTTATGATATGATGAATGGGGAGTTTTATGGAAAAGAAAAATTGTTGAATTACGATTTTGACAGATCGTTTTACTTATCAAAAAGATTCAATGGGTATTTATCAAGAGCACTGATTTATTCTCAACAATACAAAAGATTATTGAGCAACTTTAGCGAAGCCTATAAAAAATCTAAAGCCTTGGCTATACAAGAACTCATGCTTGACCAAAACTAATCTAAAGAACTTCTGCAACCACAAAAGTGCTTCCACCTATGAAAAGCAAATCTGATTTTCCTGCTTTTTGTTGTGCTTTGTGATAGGCATCAGTGACACTTGAACAGCACTCCCCTTTTAGGTCAAATCGTTTTGCATAATCAAATAATTCAGAGGCAGCAAGAGCTCTATTAATTTTTGGAGCGGCAAAATAGTAATATGCTTTTTTGGGTAATAGTACTAGAATCTCATCGATATTTTTATCCTTTACCATTCCAAAAACCACATAGAGGTTATCATATTCTTGCTGAGACAACTGTTCAAAAACAAATTGTAATCCGTCTACATTGTGAGCTGTATCGCAAACTGTATTGTCCTTTAACCATTGCCATCTACCTTGAATTTCAGTATTAGAGACAACCTTCTGTAGACCATCGCATACCGCTTTTGAAGAAATTGAAAACTCGCTGTGTTTATTTAAAACGTTAATGGCTGTAACCACTGTGTTTATATTGAAAGCTTGATAAAGTCCCTTCAAATCTGATTTAAATTCAGAGGGCGTATTTGTAGCCCAATAAATTGGGGCGTTTTGTTCTTCAGCCTTAGTTTGAAATACAGCATGAGTTTCTTCTTGAGTATTGCCGATAATTATAGGGATATTATGCTTAATAATACCGGCCTTTTCATAAGCTATTTTTTCTAAGGAATTACCTAAAAAGGCTTGATGGTCTAAACCAATAGTTGTAATGATACTAATAAGAGGATTAATAACATTTGTGGAATCTAATCTTCCTCCCATACCTACTTCAATAACTGCTATGTCAACATTTTGATCGGCAAAATAATAAAAGGCCATTCCCACGGTGAGTTCAAAAAAACTCAATGCATTGGCCAAAATATAATCCTTATGGGCAGAAATAAAGGCCATCACAAACTCTTCTGAACACATGCCCGAATTATCGCGAATACGCTCTCTGAAGTCAACTAAGTGGGGAGAGGTATACAAGCCCACTTGATATCCTTCTTCCATTAAAATTGAAGCGAGCATATGAGAGCAGGATCCCTTACCATTAGTGCCGCCGACATGAATTGATTTAAACTTGTTTTGTGGATTTTCTAGATGGTTCAGCCAAGAGATGGTATTGTCTAGTTTGAACTCTATAGCCGATTTTCCATCGCGCTGATACATCGGCAAACGGTCAAACATCCACTGAAGTGTTTGATTATAATTTTGCATGGATTAACCTTCGGGCTTTACCGCCAAAATAAGTTTGTAGTTTTTTTTATTGGCAAGGTTCATAACCTTTACACTTTCCTTTAGTGGAATATTTTCATCGGCGTATAGGATAATAGTAGGCTTTTCGGTTCTCTCTAAAGCTTTGTCAAGTTCTACCTCTAAATAATCTGATGAAATTCGCTCACCATCAATGAACCAATTAAGAGTTTTATCAATGCTTACGGTAACCATATTTGGATCTGCAGCTTTGGTTTGATTTCCCTCAGCAGTGGGCGTAATTAAATCTAAAGCTTTAGGGACATTTGAGGTAAGTAAAAAGAAAATGAGAAGCAAAAAAACTACGTCTGTCATAGACGACATATTAAACTGCGGATTAATCAAATTCTTTCGCTGAATTTTCATGACTTATTTATCTAATTCCTCCAAAAACTCAGATGCCTTTTTTTCTAAATCGTGAACAATGAGCTGAGTACGGGTGACTAAATGGTTATAGCCTATGTAGCTCAAAATACCAACAATTAATCCTCCTACAGTGGTAGTCATTGCTGTATAAATTCCAGAGGCCAATTCTGCCATCTCAGCCTGCCCTCCACTATTTGCCATTTGATGAAAAGCGATAATCATTCCAATAACGGTCCCTAAGAATCCAATCATGGGAGCTGCACCAGAAATGGTCGCCAAAATATTAATATTTCTCTCAAGACCGTAAACAACGAATTGTGCTTCATTTTCAATCGCTGTTTTTGTTGGTCCCAATTCATTTTTGTCTTTAAAACGCTCTAAACCTCTGCGAATTATTCTAGCCGAAGGATGATCACTTTTCTTGCAAATTGTAATGGCCTTTTGAACATTCATGGAGTTTCTTCGCAATTCTTTATTCAAATCTTCGACAAATCCACTGTCCAGTTTTAAAAGACCATTAAATGTAAGGGTTCGCTCAGCGTAGATATAAACTGCCAACATCAGCAATGCGAATAGAATTAATATAATAATGATACTCCCTGCACCCCCGTTGACAATCATGTCAATGACACTCAATGAATTTGTTTGAATTTGAATCATAGTAGTTTAAAGATAATCCCTCATAAGGACAAATACCAATGCCCCCGACAAAAAGCCTACTAAAGCGAGCCAAGTGATTTTTTTCAAAAACCAGAAAAAATCAATCTTTTCCATACCCATAGCTACCACACCAGCCGCAGAACCAATGATTAACATGCTTCCTCCTGTACCGGCTGAATATGCAATAAAATGCCATAATGGATGATCAGGAGCCTCAGAGAACATTCCCATAGACGCAGCGACTAAGGGTACATTATCAATTACTGCAGAGGCAATTCCAAGCAGTATTACAACAACGTCCTTATTGGGGATAGCATGATTTAGGGCTTCTGCATAATTGAATAAAATTCCTAAAGATTCTAGACAAGCCACAGCCATTAAAATACCCAGGAAGAACAATATACTAGGTAATTCTATTTTAGTCATAGCCGTATGAACAGGAGAGTCATGTTCCAGTTCATCAAGTTTATTATCCATTTTTGACAGGCTAAACTTTGTACCACTTAAAATTTCAGCCGCTAAGGCTACAATAGATAGAGAAAGCATCATTCCGACATAAGGTGGCAAATGCGTGACTGTTTTAAAGAAGGGAACGAAGACTATCGCACCCAGACCCAAGAAAAGCATAAACGATCCAAATTTGGAGTTCTGATCACCTTTTTCTTCTTCAGGTAATTTGGGTATTTCTCCTCTAAATACTTGAAAGCGACTAGCAATAACTGTCGGAACTATCATGCAGACCATTGAAGGAATCAAAACTCTATTTACCAATGTGAAACCATCTACTTTATTTGCAATCCATAACATCGTTGTTGTCACATCACCAATAGGTGACCAAGCACCTCCAGCATTGGCGTTTAGTATAATTAAACCTGCAAAATAAAGTCGAACATCTTTTTGATGAATAACCTTTTGTAAAATCGTAATTAATACTATAGTAGCCGTAAGGTTATCGATAATTGCAGACAAGATGAATGCTAAAATCGAGAAAATCCAAAGTAATTTGGTTTTTTGTCTGGTGCGGATAAAGTTTTTTATGGTCACAAAACCGTTAAAATAATCTATGATTTCAACAATAGTCATAGCTCCCAGCAAGAAGATCAAAATTTCAGCAGTCTTACCTAAATGATGCAACAAAATCTCTTCTAAATGTGTAGGTTCTAATTCTTTTAGTTGGGCATTTACCTCAAAAACGTCTAAATGCATTAAAGCGGTTACAGCCCATAAAACAGCCATCATGGCTAAAGCCGGAATTAGTTTATCTACTTTAATATTATGTTCAAGGGTAATAAACAGATAGCCCAATAAAAAGATGGCAATTACTATGGTCTCCATAAAGTTATGCTCCTCGTAGGTTTAGTCACGTCTAAGATAATTGAAAAAATGTCGGTTAAAAAAACCCAAACACAAATATTTTGCTTTTTGTAATTCGTGAAAATAAAGCTTCGAATTTTAGATAATCTGAAAAATGAATGTGCCTATTTATCAAATTAACGATAATAGGAGCCAAAATAAATTAAACCCTCGATATTTAATACCTTGTAAAGCTATTTTAAACTATTGTTATGAGTTTACCACAACGCGGTTTGTACTTGCCCTCTTTTGAACACGATAACTGTGGTGCAGGATTCATCTGTAGTCTTGAAGGAAAACGTTCAAATGATATTATTCATAAAGCTTTAGAGATCTTAGTGAAACTGAAACACCGAGGAGCTGTCAACGCGGATGGGAAAACTGGAGATGGAGCAGGAATTTTAATTGACATTCCACATCAATTCTTCAAAGAAAATTGTGAATTTAAGCTTCCAGAAGCAGGATCTTATGCAACTGGTAATGTCTTTTTACCACAAAAAGAAAATCAACGTAACTATTGTAAAGATGTTTTTCTAAAAAATCTTGAAGAACAAGGTCTAGCGTTATTAGGATGGCGGAAAGTTCCTGTAAACAGAGATGTTTTAGGAAGTATTGCTATGCACACTGAACCTGAAATCGAACAAATATTTATTGGTCGCGGTGAGGTACAAGATGAATTCGAGTTCAAAGTAAAACTCTACATCGCTCGTAAAAAAACAGAGCATGCTGTAGCCCAATCCAAACTCTCTGAAGGCACTGTTTTCTACTTGCCGAGTCTTTCTACCAAAATAATCATTTTCAAAGGTTTACTCGTTCCAGAAGATATCTCAGCATTCTACAAAGATTTGAGAGACGAGCGCGTAGTGACTCGATTGGCTTTAGTTCATCAACGGTTTTCGACCAATACATTTCCAACCTGGGATTTAGCCCAACCTTTTAGATACATTTGCCACAATGGAGAAATCAATACACTCCGAGGCAATGTCGCTCGAATGCGTTCTAGGGAAGAATTACTAAATAGCCCTTATTTTGGAGAAGAAATCAAAGAAATTTTACCTGTTGTTCTACCGCACAAGTCAGATTCAGCCAGTCTTGATATGGTAGTGGAACTTCTTTTAATGTCTAGAAGATCTCTGCCAGAGGTAATGATGATGCTCGTCCCAGAAGCGTGGGAACGAAATGAAAATATGTCTGAAGATAAAAGAGCCTTCTATCAATATCATTCATGCATTATGGAACCTTGGGATGGGCCTGCTTCCATTCCTTTTACAGACGGTGATTATATAGGTGCTTTATTGGACAGAAACGGCTTGAGACCTTCTCGATATTCGGTAACTAAAGATGGTTATGTCATAATGTCTTCAGAGACAGGAGTGGTTGATCTAGAAGTAGAGAATATCGCTTACCACGGCAGATTAGAACCTGGAAAAATGTTTTTAGTAAATATGAAAGAAGGTCGAATCGTTGAAGATGAAGAAATCAAAAGCAAAATATCTTCAAAACACGATTACAAAACATGGGTGAGTGAAAATTTAATTTACCTCAAAGACATTCCTTACAACAAAATGCCGGCTATAAAAGAGCCTTCTAATTTAGAAGAAAGAGCAGCATTTTTCGGATACACTCGAGAAGATATAAATACCATCATACTTCCAATGGCCTCACAAGCAAAGGAGCCAATAGGATCGATGGGAGCAGATACACCAATTGCAGTCTTATCCGAACGACCACAATTGTTATACAATTATTTTAAGCAACTCTTTGCCCAAGTAACCAATCCGCCACTAGACGGTATTCGCGAAGAGCTCATCACAGATATTAGTCTCACTTTAGGTGCTGACCAAAATATTTTCGAGACACTGCCAATTCATTGCAGAAAATTAAAAATTCAAAATCCTGTAATTTCTAAGGAAGATTTGGATAAAATTAAAAAACACGACGAGAGTCCCGACTATAAAGTAACCACACTGTCAATATTATACCCTGTAAGTGAAGGGCTCAACGGAATTGAAAAGGCTCTAAAAAACTTAGTTTCAGACGCCACAGCAGCCATCGAACAAGGAACCAATATTCTTATTTTATCAGATCGATACGTAGATCAAGACAAAGCTGCCATTCCTGCTCTATTGGCTTGTTCAAATTTAAACAAAGGATTGGCTAGACTTCAAAAGCGTTCTAAAATCAGTATAATCATTGAGTCGGCTGAACCAAGAGAGGTACATCATTTTGCCGTTTTATTTGGTTTTGGCGCTTCAGCAATAAACCCATATTTGGTCAATGAAATCATTGAGCAACACGTTGAAGCCAAAGACCTTACAATCAGCACTGAGGAAGCAATCATAAACTATAATAAAGCTGTTGGAAAAGGAGTTTTAAAGGTGATGAACAAAATCGGTATCTCTACCTTAAATTCTTATAGAGGTTCTCAGCTTTTTGAATGTATCGGAATTAACAAAAAAGTAGTAAACACTTATTTTGAAAATACTCCGACGAGAATAGAAGGAATAGGTCTTCAAGAAATAGAATTAGAAGTTCAAAAAAGACATCAAAAAGCATTCAAAGATGCCAAGATATCTGCAAATCTAGATTTGGAAATTGGCGGACAGTATCGATGGAGAAGAGACGGTGAAAAACATCTGTTCAATCCATTGTCAATCTCATATCTTCAAAAGGCTGTTCGAAACAACGAACCTACTACCTATAAGGAATATGCAAAGCTGGTCAACGAGCAAAGTCAGCACTTAATGACGCTTAGAGGCATGCTTGAATTCACCAATTACGATCCTATTCCTTTAGAAGAGGTAGAACCTTGGACTGAAATCGTAAAGCGTTTTAAAACTGGAGCCATGTCTTATGGAAGCATCAGTCAAGAAGCTCATGAAAATCTTGCCGTTGCCATGAATAGGATTGGAGGCAAGAGTAACTCTGGAGAAGGTGGCGAAGATGTAGAACGCTTCCACAAAAAAGATAGTGGTGATTGGAAGAACTCTGCCATAAAACAAGTAGCATCTGGTAGATTCGGAGTAAGTTCCAATTACTTGACCAACGCACAAGAAATTCAAATCAAAATGGCCCAAGGTGCCAAGCCTGGAGAAGGAGGTCAATTACCCGGACCAAAAGTAAATCCATCCATCGCGAAAACTAGAAATTCAACTCCTTATGTAGGTTTAATTTCTCCTCCTCCTCACCACGATATTTATTCCATCGAAGATTTATCGCAACTAATCTACGATCTGAAATCAGCCAACAGAGAAGCGCGTATTAATGTTAAATTGGTATCTGAAGTCGGAGTTGGAACAGTCGCTGCTGGTGTTGCTAAAGCCAATGCAGATGTCGTTTTAATTTCAGGTTTTGATGGAGGTACCGGAGCCTCTCCATTAACCTCACTGAAACACGCTGGATTACCATGGGAACTGGGAATAGCCGAAGCACAACAAACCCTTGTAATGAATGATTTGAGAAGTAGAGTCATTTTAGAATGCGACGGGCAGCTGAAGACGGGTAGAGACGTAGCTATAGCATGTCTTTTAGGTGCAGAAGAATTTGGGTTTGCTACTGCTCCTCTTGTAGCCTCTGGATGCGTAATGATGAGAGTTTGTCATTTGAACACTTGTCCAGTGGGTATTGCAACCCAAAACCCCGAACTGCGTAAAAAGTTCAAAGGGAAACCTGAACACGTAGTGAATTACATGTATTTCGTCGCACAAGAATTACGTGAAATAATGGCGAAACTTGGATTTAGAAGTATTAATGAAATGGTTGGTCAGGTTCAAAAAGTCGACCGTAAAAAAGCAGTAGACCACTTCAAATCTGAAGGACTTGATCTCAGCCCAATTCTAGAAAAGATTGAAGCTCCAAACGAATCAACCCTCTACAATTCACAAAAACAAGAAGATCAAATCAGTTCATCCATTGAATTCGATATTATCGCTCAAGCTCACCCTGCTTTATTCAGAAAGGAGAAAACAAGCTTAGAATACGATATTACCAATACTGACCGTGCTGTAGGTGCTATTATCAGTAATGAAATCTCGAAAATATACGGAAGCGAAGGTCTACCCGAAAACACGCTAAAACTGACTTTCAAAGGTTCAGCAGGTCAAAGCTTTGGAGCCTTCTCAACAAAAGGCCTCACCTTAATCCTAAACGGAAACACAAATGACTATTTAGGTAAGGGACTTTCTGGTGCTAAACTCATTATAAAAGTTCCTTTTGAGGCCAGTTTCGAGCCGCATAACAATGTGATTACTGGAAACGTTTCACTTTATGGAGCAACCTCTGGGGAGGCCTATATCAATGGTTTGGCTGGAGAGCGATTTGCGGTACGAAATTCAGGAGCTACTGCGGTAGTCGAAGGTATTGGAGACCACGGTTGTGAATACATGACTGGAGGTGAAGTCGTCATTTTAGGAAAAACAGGACGTAACTTTGGTGCTGGTATGAGTGGAGGTATTGCTTATGTGTACAATCCTGACCAAGAACTCGAAAAGAATTGTACAAATGATATGCTGAATTTTTCAAAAGTCACTGAAGCAGAAGATCAAAGAAGACTCTTTGAACTCGTAGAAAATCACTACAATAACACCATGAGTCCTATTGCAGCTAAACTCTTAGAAGATTGGAAAAATGAACTAAAGAACTTTACCAAAGTATTGCCAGAGGAATATCGTTTGGCCATATTACGATTAGAAAAAGAACTGGCAATTAGCTAAGTAGCATATGGGAAAAACAACTGGATTTATAGAATTCAACAGAATAGATGAGGAGCAAACTGCTGTTGAAAAACGCATAACGAATTATAAAGAATTTACACAGCCACTTAGTAAAAAAGAACTCGAGACTCAAGGGGCAAGATGCATGGATTGTGGAATTCCCTTTTGCCATAGTGGGTGTCCTTTGGGAAACCTCATTCCAGATTTTAATGACGCTGTCTACCAAAAAAATTGGGAGAAAGCAACCGATATTTTACACGCCACTAATAATTTTCCGGAATTTACAGGAAGACTCTGCCCAGCCCCGTGTGAAGAGGCTTGCGTACTAGGAATCAATGAAGACCCTGTATCTATTGAAAATATTGAAAAAAACATTGTAGAAACGGCATTTAACAATGGATGGATTAAGGCACAACCACCTCAAAGCAGAAGCGGAAAAACTGTAGCGATTGTCGGTTCAGGTCCAACCGGTCTTGCAGCCGCACAACAATTAAATCGAGCAGGACATCAGGTCACTGTATATGAGCGAGACGAGAAAATTGGTGGACTATTGCGCTTTGGTATTCCTGATTTTAAAATGGAAAAACAAGTCATCGACAGACGACTAGAACAATTGATTGAAGAAGGGATTACCTTCAAAACAGGAGTTAATGTCGGTAAAGATGTAAGCGCAAAGCAACTTAAAGAAGAGCACGACGCATTGTTACTCTGCGGAGGAGCAACCATTAAAAGAGAATTACCAATACCTGGAGCTCACCTTAAAGGAGTGTTACAGGCCATGGATTTTCTTCCAGAAAACAATAGAAGGGTTGCTGCAGAAAAAGAGTTTCAAGGTGATTTACCTGCTAAAGGAAAAAAAGTCATTGTAATCGGTGGTGGTGATACGGGCTCTGACTGCATTGGAACCTCTATTCGACAAGGTGCAGAATCTGTTTCTAACTTTGAAATTATGCCGATGGCCTCAACAGATCGTCCAGAAAATCAACCCTGGCCTTTTTGGCCGATGAGACTCAGAACAAGTAGTTCTCATAAAGAAGGTGCTGAACGCCATTTCAGTATCTCAACAAAAAAATTCATCGGCAATGATAAGGGTGAACTCATCGGGTTGCAAACAACTCAGGTGGAATGGGATTTTTCAAATGGAAGACCTCAATTAAAAGAAATCGAAGGAACTGAGAAAAATTGGGACTGTGACTTAGTCTTACTTGCTTTAGGCTTTGCAGGTTCAGAAAAATCAATTGCTGAACAACTCAACTTAAAGTTTGACAGTCGAAATAACATTTCAGCTCCTATTGAAAATTATCAAACGAATGTAGACAATGTTTTTGTTGCTGGTGATCAGCGAAGAGGACAATCTCTAATTGTTTGGGCTATATCTGAAGGGCGCTCTGCGGCGCATCATATCGACAAAAATTTAATGGGTAGTACCAATCTACCTTTGAAGCAACAAGGTGACTTGCCAAGTATTTAATTCGTCTGTCTTACAGCGATACGATTGTTGTGACCATTTACAATACTGATAAAAGATTCATGGCCTAAACCTTCTTGAAATAAATCAATTTCATTACCATTAGAACCGCTTAATAGAACTGTGTTTATCAAATTCGTTCCAGATTGGAAAACACCTAAAAGATTTCGATTTGCAGTGTTAAAATCCATTTTTGATTGATTTTGACCTCCATTCTGTTCTATGACCAATTCATTTCGATTAGACGATACAAAGGTCATCTCAGCTGCAAGATTTTCACCATCTTGGTTAAGGATAATGAATTGTCTGTCAGATTGATTCAACAGTAAAACACTTGAATTCAAATCACCCACTTGAATTATTTCGACCTGATTTCGATTTGAATCAGAAACTTGTTGAATAACAACTGAGTCATCACCAAAAGCGAAAGCCTTGGCAAAAACCATTAAATTAAATATATAGAAAGTGATTGATTTTGTCATGAGACAGGTACTATTTGAATGATTATAATTAAATAACGTTTCATTCGACCAAATCGTATAATTTCTCGATAAAAAAAGCCCTACACATTTCTGTGTAGGGCTCGAAGAAGGCGGCGACCTACTCTCCCACCTTGTGGGGCAGTACCATCGGCGCTAAT
>MDTC01173549.1_pt1 | contig 14657 bp, 13 predicted proteins | sample 811181 | NCBI WGS metagenome assembly MDTC01 (sample SAMN05326644, study PRJNA326480) | marine metagenome | isolation source: seawater | place: Pacific Ocean: North | collected 2011 | reverse complement strand
GCCCCAATAGTACTGTTTGTATACAATAGGTGTGATCATACGAGACAGACTATAGAGGCGTTGAAAAAAAATCAATTTGCTACTGAAAGCAACCTTTTCATTTTCTCTGATGCTGAGAAAAATGAAAATGATAAAGCTAAAGTTAATAAAGTTAGAGAGTACATTAAAACTATCAAAGGCTTTAGACAAATAAGAATCATAGAGAGAGATACAAACTGGGGTTTATCTAACTCTATAGCTGATGGCGTATCTAAGATAATAAAAGAATTTGGAAATATAATTGTTCTCGAGGATGATTTAGTAACAAGCCCATATTTTTTAAAGTTTATGAATGAATCTCTTGAATTATATAAAGAAAATGACAATGTCTATAGTATAACAGGCTATTCACATACTGATTGCGTAGAAAATATTGAAAGTAGTTATTTTTTGAACCTCACAAGCTCTTGGTCATGGGCAACATGGTTAAATAGGTGGGAAAAATTCAAAAGAGATGATAATGATCTGAAAAAAATAATAAAAAGCACTGATAAGGAAAAAAAACATTTTAACTTTAATGATTCAGTCGACTACATCAACATGGCTGAACTTCAATTAGCAAATAAAATTGACTCTTGGGCAATATATTGGTACTTGACAGTTTTTAGACATAATGGACTAACACTGTACCCAAAAAAGAAGTTAGTTATGAATATTGGTTTTGATGGAAGCGGCACACATTGTTCGAATGACACTTATAAAGAAGATCTAGTAAATTATTACCCACAGCTCACTAAAGATATTAAGGAGAAACCTGGTAATAGAAAAATAGTATCGAATTTATTAAAGACTAATAAAAGTAGTATTATAATGAAAGGAAAAGCTATTCTTAAAAGAATATTGGGACAAAAGCAAAAAATGATACTGACAAAATTTTTATCAAAATTGAAACTTATTTTTTATAAAAAAGACATTGGTAATAATAGTTATGTTGATAAGACTGTACATGTTTTGGGATGGCGATATGTGTCTGTAGGTAGCAACTGTATCATCGGTGAGAACACATGGCTAAATGTTAATCATAAAGTTAATAATTTTAAATCTATAGAAATTCAAGATAACTCTTATATAGGTAAAAGAGTTACGATAAGTTCAGCAAAAAAAGTCTTGATAAGAAATTATTCATTAATTGCAGATGATTGTAAGATATTAGGAGCCAATCATAATTATAAAAATCCTTTTGAACCTTATGCAATGACAGGAGCATCAGCAAAAGAAGTGATTGTAATTGGAGTAAATGTATGGATTGGAAATTCAGCATGTATAATAGGGAATGTGAATATTGGTCATGGTTCTGTCATAGGCGCAGGGAGTTTAGTTACAAAAGACATACCCCCATTTTGTATTGCAGTCGGCAATCCTTGTAAAGTTATCAAAAGATATGATTTTGATAAAATGGAATGGCTTAATGAGTGTGAAGGAAAATCTCTATCTTCCTTCAATATTCCATCTGAATCAGAGTATCTTTCAAGACTTAAAACTAACAAACTAAATACCGATGCATATCGATTTGCAAGTAGCAAATCATTTGGTGATCTACTTTAAAGAAATAGAAATGTTGAAAAAATTCAAACACCTCATAAATCTTATAAAATCTATTGAAGAGAGATTTAATAGACTTGATCTGGCAATAGGAAAAATTGAAACACGCTTGAATGATTCCTTAGTCTCAGAGAATTTAAACGATTATGAATTTAAAGTATCATCTCAATGGGGTGAAGATGGTATAATACAATTTCTTATAAAGAACATACTAATTGAAAATAAAATATTTGTAGAATTTGGTGTAGAAAAATATACAGAATCTAACACAAGATTCTTACTACAAAATAATGATTGGCAGGGTCTTTTAATTGACGGATCTAAAGAAAATATCTGCTATATTAAAAATGATCCAATTTATTGGAAACATAATTTAAAAGCAGATCATGCTTTTTTAACAAAAGAAAATGTCAATCAAACTATTTCAAATAATGGAATACAAGGAGACATAGGCATTTTATCAATTGATGTTGACGGTAATGATTACTGGATATGGGAAGGAATAAATTGTATTACCCCTCGGATTGTTATTTGTGAATTTAATGCTCTTTTTGGAAATAAGGAGAGGGTATCAGTACCTTATAAACCTAATTTTCTATGGACAGATGAACACTTTTCAAATTTATATTGGGGCGCATCTCTAGCTGCATTAGAGTTTCTAGGTAAGCAAAAAGGCTATTCACTTATTGGGGTTAATAGTGCAGGAAATAACGCTTTTTTTATTAGAGACGATCTAGCTCATAATCTAAATAAAACAACTGCACACGAAGTTCATAAATATTCATCATTTAGACAGTCAAGAAATGAAAGAGGAGAGTTAACATGTCTCGATGCAAATGAGGGACTATCCTTAATCTCAAATTGTATAATAGAGAGAGTTGACACATCACAACAATTCACTGTGCATCAATTATTTGGAAAGATAGATGAAGTGTAAGATATGTAGATGTGATACAAAAAAAATTGACAGAAGTACTATTCTAAATAAATATGATGTAGATTATTTTCAATGTTCTAGCTGCGGATTCGTTCAAACCGAAGAACCTTATTGGCTAAGTGAATCTTACAGTGACGCAATAAGCGTTTCTGATACAGGGATGATGTCTAGAAATTTAATGTTCTCAAAATTAACAACAACTATTTTATCTATATTAATTGATAAAAAAGGTGAATTTTTAGACTATGGTGGAGGATACGGCATTTTAACAAGATTAATGCGTGATAATGGCTTTGATTTCTATTGGTATGATAAGTATGCAAAAAACCTTGTTGCAAAAGGATTTGAAGGTAAGTTATCTGACCAAAAATATGAAGCAATAACCTCTTTTGAAAATTTCGAACATTTCGAGGACCCATTACATGATATTGAAAAGATATTTAACTCAACAGATTTTGTATTATTTTCAACTGATTTAATCTCAATCCCTGCTCCGACAACAGAGAAGTGGTGGTATTATTGTCTCGAACATGGTCAACATATATCTTTATTTTCAAGAAAATCATTGCAATTCATAGCTAATAAATACAATTATAATTTTATTTCTAACGGAAATAACATTCATATATTTTCCAGAAAAAGCTGTAGTAGTAATATTTTCCTCATTGAGAAGATTATTAGAAAGCTCGGTCTCCAAAAAATCTTTGCGCAAAGCTCGAAAATAAACAAAGACATGGTAAAAATGATCGATAAGATGAAGAACTAATGAAATCTGTACTTATTACAGGAGCAAAAGGGTTTTTAGGTTCAAATGTTTCAAAGCATTTTAAAACATCAGGCTATAAAACCTATGGCATAGGTCACAATAGACTATCATCATCTGATTCCATAGACTCTAGCTTAGATTACTGGAAAGAAGACGATATTTCTTTGAAAGCTATCCTAGAATTTAAGAGTGATTTTGACACTATAGTTCATTGTGGAGGTAGTGGTTCTGTTAGATTTTCTATAGATCACGAAGCTGAAGATTATAAAAGAACAGTCGATGGAACGCTTGAAGTTTTGGAGTATATGAAAATTCATAATCCTAAAGCCTATCTTATTTACCCATCAAGTCCTGCTGTTCAAGGAGAGCATTCAGATGAACCGCGGAAAGAGGAATATGTCGGTACTCCTGTTTCACCATATGGAAATCATAAAAAACTAACGGAAGACTTATGTCAAACATTCTCTAGAGATTTTGGCTTAAATATTTCAATTATTCGATTATTTTCTGTATACGGAAATGGCCTTAAGAAGCAATTGCTTTGGGATGCCTGCAATAAAATACTTAATGCTAATAAAGAAGCTATATTCTGGGGTAGTGGTGAAGAAGTGCGAGACTTTATTCACATAAGTGATGTAATGTCTTTATTTGATATGATACTGAACGCCAGAGATAAGTTTCTTATTATAAACGGAGGAACAGGTATTAGAAATACTGTTAGAGATGTTGTCGAAATAATAAGAGACTATATAGATCCTAATATTAGTATAAGTTTCAATAACCAAAAAGATGTTGGAAATCCAATTTACTACTACGCAGACACTCAAAAATTAACAAAGTATGGCTATAAAGTTAGAACAAACCTACAACAAGAAGTAAAAACCTATATTGAGTGGGTAAAGAGTCTAAATGATTAGAGTTGGTTTCATAGGTACACTGTCAAAAGAATGGATGGGCGGATTAAACTATTTTAAAAATTTACTTTTTGCTTTGGATGCAGTGAAGACAAAAGAACTTGAGATATTTGTATTTGTTGGCAAAAAAACAGATGCAGATATAAAAAATATGTTTAAAAAATATGCTAATGTAATTGAAGATAGTCTCTTTGATAGGAAAAGTATAAAGTGGTTTTTTTCAAAAATAGGATTAAAAATTTTTAAATCAAATTTTTTCCTCGAAAAACTTCTTAAGAAGTATAATGTGGAAATACTATCTCATTCATTTACAATCAAAATCGGAAATATAAAAACGATTAACTGGATAACCGATTTTCAACATATCCACTTACCTGATATGTTTTCAAAGAAAGAGATAGAAAAAAGAAATAAAAGTTTTATGGATATAATCAAGCACAGTGACGCTGTTGTAGTAAGTAGCAATGACGCTATGAAAGATTTTTTGAACTTTGCTCCTTCCTATAAAAGTAAAGCAAAAGTATTACATTTTGTATCTCAACCACATGAAAGCTATTATAAATTTGACATAAATCATCGAAATAGATTACACAAAAAATATAAACTTGAGGATGATTTTTTTTATATCCCAAATCAATTTTGGAAACATAAAAACCACCTCATTGTCTTAAAAGCTTTGGACCAATTAAAAAGAGAAGGGTGCGAGATTAATCTTGTCTGCAGCGGATATCTCAAGGACTATAGAAATAAAAACTATATCGAGCAAATAAAAAGCTATATTTTGGAAAATAATTTAATTACAAATGTAAAACTTTTAGGATTAGTTGATATTGAGGATGTCTATGGATTAATTAAGCTATCAAAAGCGGTAATTAATCCATCGATGTTTGAAGGTTGGAGTTCAACTGTTGAAGAGTGCAAGAGTGTAGGTAAAAATATGATTTTATCTGATATTGATGTTCATAAAGAGCAATATCCGAATGCAACTTTTTTTGAGAGGGGGAGTGTGGATTCACTTAAAAGAATTATAAAGAACTATGAAGGTAACGATCTAACTCAAAATATTGATTCATTAGAGATAAGAACAAAGAGATATTCAGATGCTTATGTTAGTATTTCCAAAGAAATTTTAAATATCTGATTCGTATGATGAGGGTTATATGATGGTAGCTAGATATGAGTAAAGAACTCGATGATGTTATAAAAAATGTATGATCATAAACCTCTAATTTCTATAATAACGGTTGTGCTTAATGGCGAGAAGCATCTCGCAAACACGATAAAAAGTGTAGTTAATCAAACATATAAAAATATTGAGTATATTATTATCGATGGCGGATCTACGGATGGAACGCTCGATATTATAAAGGAGCATCAGGGCAAAATTGATTATTGGATTAGTGAGAAGGACAAAGGTATAAGTGATGCATTCAATAAAGGTGTAAAAGCAGCAAAAGGAGATTACCTGAATTTTCAAGGCGATGGGGATGGATTTATATGCAACAGCGCGTTAGAGAATGTTTTTCATGAAATAGATTCTCAAAAAGATATATTAATAAGCACTCGTGTTCAAAGAGTTGACATAGATGGTAAAAAAATATTTACTTCAAAATATATTAAAAATTTCCACAAACAGTCACTTCTTTTCAGAATGTCCCTTCCCCATCAAGGATTATTTACACATGCCAGTTTCTTTAGTAAGTTTGGCTTATTTGATACAAACTATAGATATTGTATGGATTATGATCATCTCTTAAGAGCGTATAAAGAATTCCCTAGAGTTTTAACAAAAGATATTATTACAGCAATATGGAGAGCAGATGGCATTGGCAACGATAAAGCATTGGAGATATTTAAAGAATATGACAAGACAAAAAGAAATAATAAGATTTTAAATAATATTATATTACTTTTTATAAACTATTGGATTTTATTCAAACACTCTGTAAAAGTATTTTTTGTAAAGCCTAAATGTTAAATCAAAAAACTATTTGGATAGATAACTTAAAAGCTATTGATATATTAAGCCTAATATTAGGACATATACAACCGCCTTATACAGGGGTGCTTAAATATGTATGATTTGCTAATAGTTACACACATTCCAAACTTTTATAAGATTAATCTTTATAATAAGTTATCAGATAATATAAAAATATTAGTAATATTTATTGCTAGTAATACAAATGAAAAAAGATCGAGTGATTTTATAGATATAAGTAAAGCAAAGTTCGATCATAGAGTTCTATATGAAGGCGATTACGAATCAAGAGATATAAAATCAAATATACTAAGTCTTAGAACTATTCTGAAAAAATGCCAATATAAAAAAATACTTGTTAGCGGATGGAAAACAAAGGAGTATTGGTACTGTGTATTTACAAATAAAAAATCAAAGAATTGTTTAGCACTCGAGTCAACAGTATACGAGAGTAGCGTAAAGGGCATAAGAGGTTTTATGAAAAAGATATTTTTAAGTCGAATCTCTTTGACCTTTGCCTCAGGTGCTCTACATAAAAATCTTTTAGAAAAATTGAGTTACAATGGTGAAGTGAAGATTACAAGAGGGGTAGGTATTATTAATAAACCTAAACGTAATTTAATAAAAAAATACTATCAAAAAAGATTCATATTTATTGGTCGGCTATCTACAGTGAAAAATATTAACATGTTAGTTGATTTATTTAACAGTCTAGAAGATTATATGTTAACGATAATAGGAACAGGTCCATTAGAACAAGAGCTTAAGAATAAAGCAAAAAATAATATTTCATTCGAAGGACAAATGGAAAATGAAAAACTTGATAAATACTTTGAAGCGAATGATATCCTGATACTTCCCAGTCTTTCAGAAACCTGGGGACTTGTAGTTGAAGAAGCTTTATATTTTGGAATGCCCGTAATAGTTAGTAATCGATGCGGGTCATGTGAACTTGTAAAAGATGGTGCAAACGGATATGTTTTTGATTCTAATCATCATAAAAAATTGAAAGATATCATTTTAAGTATTAATGATAGCAGCTATCAGAAGCTGATTGACGGAGTTGAAGAGTTTTCAGTAAATAAGAAAGATTTAGATCAGGTAATTTCATATGACATATATTAAGCAAAATAAACTGACTCTGATAGATAAGCTAATCCTTTTGTTATTAATATTAACACCTATATTTTCTTTCCAAGAGGCTTTAGCATTAATCATGTTGGAACAAAGAGGCATCATACATACTAGTAATATCTTATCCTCTATTTATCTGAAAGGCGTAAAAGATGTATTCTTTATTCTCATTATATTCTCCTCTGCATTTATAATTATGCAAACTCTAAGAATTGATCGTGGTGTCAGCATGTTTTTAGCAGTTATTTTATTTTTTATTCTATTACCAGCATATTATTACCATGATAATATTTTAGTTTTCTTATCAGGCATACGGTGGTTGATGCCATTCATTTTAGCAGCCTTCTTGATTAATCAAATTGATAAGAAATTGTTGTATAAGATAGCAACAATTTTATTTTATTTATTTATTATTCATCTCGTCATGCAAATTATACAATTATTTTTTTCTTATGGGTATTTTGGACTAAATGCTGGCGGTTTATCATCACGAAATCCTGGTATTTTTTATATCCCAAGTACGGCAGCAGCATTTGCCATTATTGTTTTATTTTTCTGCCAATACTATATGAAAGAAAAACTAAAAAACAAAATCTTCTACCTAATCCCAATCAGTATTTTTTTAACAGCATCAGGTACGGGAATAGGAATATATGTTATTTTCATGCTTATTTACTATCTAAGAAACAGTTTTTTACCTTACCTACCTATACTTCTTATCTCTATGGCAACTCTGCTATTCTTTTTATTAGATTTATTGACTGGAAGATCTGGATTGGTAGAAGAGTCATTAGGTATAAGATTTGAACATTTTCAAAAAGCTTTAATCGGAGCGCATTATCTGTCTCAAGATTTCGGATATGGCACTGCAACAGCTGAGTTGATAATGAATAAGTTCATAGATCAATGTAAGGTTGAAACTCAATGCCTTTTTGACTTTGACATGATTATAACACATTCGTGGTATGCATCATCGATAGTAAATTTAGGACTAATAAATAGTATCCTAATACTAATAGCAATCTTTACTGTTTTTGTAATATTAACTAGATCTCAAGACAAAGAAAAATTACTTTTCTTGACTATATATGGAATGTTTGCGTTAACAACACCTATAGCAGAATCATATCCGGCAAATTTAATCTTTGCAGTGATACTTGCTTATTATATTAAACCAAAAGAATCAAATATTGAACCTGTTCATACCTCCAATAATATTGTTTCAACAATAAGAGTATTATGAAAATTTATTTTCATGGTAAATTATAGTAAATACATGTTTAAGGCTGTAACAATTTGTTTTTCTCTAAATATTGGTGGCGCTGGCATTGCAGCTAATAGGTTTAAGAACTTGTTAGAAAATAATGCTACCAATATTGAGGTTGATTCAATTACTCAAGATGCAGGAGGAAAGTTTCAACTTCTTAAGCGTTTGATTTCTTTCTTTTTGAGTAAATTTCAATTTGATGGCAATCCAATAAAACATTCGTTGAACCTTTTTTCATTCAATCCTGTATTAAATTCATTTAAAAAAACAAAAGATATTGTTTATCATTTACATTGGTTAAATAATGATACGCTAAGTATTTTAGATTTTGATAAGATTCCACCAGGATCTGTAATTACTCTTCATGATGAGTGGCTATACTGCGGCTCTGAACATGTATATAAAATTCATGATAACTCAAATGATTTTATTCATGGATATCATTATTTTAAAAAAGGTGTTTTTGGAATTAATTGGAATTTTCTTATATGGAAAATTAAGCATAAAAAACTGCAACATCGAAATGATTTAATTTATACGGTTCCATCAAACTGGATGCTTGAACGTGCGAAATCAAGCAGTATGTTAAAAAAATCTGACATTCGCCTACTTCCGAACCCAATTGACTGTGAAGTCTTTAAGCCATCCTCAAAAAATTTAGTTAATTCATTTAAGTCTAATTTAAATATTGACAACGATAGTTTTATTATTGTTTTCGCTTCGACTAATCAGAAGAATAAACTTAAGGGCATCAACTTATTAAATAAAGCACTTCAATTATTACATTCAAGATCCAAACATACTCCTGTTCCAAAAATAGTTTTGGTTAATTTTGGTGAAAGGAAAGATGAAAAGATGTTATGTGGATTCCGTAATATTTCAATTGGGTATGTCAAAGATCCCTCTTATCTAGCTGAACTTTATTCTTTAGCTGATTGTGTTGTTATACCCTCTATGGTCGAATCATTTGGTCAAGTTGCAGCTGAGGCATTAGCATGTTGTACACCGGTTGTTAGTTTTGATACATCAGGTTTGAGAGATATTGTTCATCATAGATCTAATGGCCTTGTTGCAAATGCATTTTCTCCTATCTCTCTATATGAACAATTATTAGAAATGATTAATATTTCTCAAAAATCTCGATTAATAATGGGCGAAAATGGCAGGAAACATATTCTTGAAAATTTCTCTTGTCCTATCCTTGCTAATCAGTATTTTAATATACTAAAAGATGCTGCTGCATTACAAAATTCTTTAGATTAATGAAAATATCAATCATAACGGTGGTTCGTAATAATGCAGCAACTATAAGCGATGCGATTAATTCCGTAATAAGTCAAACATATAAAAATATTGAGTATATAGTTATCGATGGCGCAAGCACAGACGGAACAGTAGATGTAGTTCAAAGATATTTAAACAAGATAGATAAATTCATTACTGAAAAGGACCATGGTCTGTATGATGCTATGAATAAGGGCATTACCTTAGCTACTGGTGACATTATTGGGATACTTAATAGTGATGACATGTACTTTGATAAAAATGTTATAGAAAATATTGTAAATACTTTTAGAGAGAAAAAAACAGATAGTGTATTCGGTGATTTACACTATGTAGATAAAAATAACACTAATAAAGTTATGAGGCATTGGAAGACATCCAATTTTAAACTAGGCAGCTTTGCAAAAGGCTGGCATCCTCCACATCCATCTTTTTTTGTAAAAAAAGAAGTTTATGATAAATATGGCTTTTTCGATCTTCAGTTGAGCATCTCTGCCGATTTTGATCTTATGCTTAGGCTTTTAGAAAAACATCAGATTTCTTCAGTATATTTGCCTAAAATTTTAGTAAAAATGCGGACTGGTGGACAGAGCAATAATAGTATAAAGAATATCATAATAAGCAATAAATCTATTTTAAGGTCTTTTTCTAAAAATAAAATAAAAGTGAATAAATGGCTATATCTGTTTAATAGATTGATGCCTAAACTTATTCAGGTAATAAAAAAAGGCAGGTAATAAGATGTTGTACGATTATTTCAAATGACTCATGCGCCTAATCTAAAATATTCATAATCCAAAGTAGTTAAGTATCTCGATACCTATATTTTTTACATGATCACCTGATTTAAAAATCTGTGGATTAAAATTAGTAAAAACATAACCTAATGAATCATGGTGCGCATTTTTTATAGCTACAAAAACAAACTCTTCTGATAAATCTAGAATTTGATGTTTTAAGATTAGCTTATCCTCTGAAGTTACTGGATTTGAATAAGTTAGAGTGACAAATAGACTGTTTTCCCGTTTTTCAATTTCATTGAATAAAGCATTATTGTTAAATTTAGCAGTTGATAGTAACTGTAAGGCACTTTCTAAATCTTTTGAATTCTCAAATTTAATCAAAAAATCTCGTGTCATTCTTGGTTCTACTTTAAAGTTCTTAATTCCAAGTGTGTTTAAGAATTTCTCATGATTTCTTAAACGATAATAAATAACTTGTTTGCTGACAGGTATTTGACGAAGACCAGTAGCAAATAAAAACTTTTCTTCGAATTGATCTAGTAAGTCATATATAATTTTATCATAAACTTTGATTGCATCAAGAATAGGGTCATCATTTTCATCAATATACTCTGTTCTGTTTCTTAATTCACCTTTGTACATTTTTGAATTTAATAAATAGTGATGTTGAACATGTGCAAATCCATTCAAAAACAAACAACTAAAATTTTCACATTTTTTTGCTTTCAGATTAATAAAGACATCAGAGAGTAATAAATCTAAGAATAGAGCTTTATACCATCTCTTTTTTTTGAGCATAAAAAGTTTAAGGTAGGTTGACCAGTTTTTAAATTGCGTTTTAGTTAGTAACACCCAAGCTAGAATTATATATGTGGATAGTTTAACTTTCCCTTTTGAATTATCATTAACAGCTTGCTTTATTGCCTGATGAATGGCTTTGTTTGTAATAGAGCAATCCGATTTAGTATTAGTCCAGGGATCAGGAATAAAATATGCTGGATTTTCAAGTTTATTATTTGTATTCATCGGACTTACACAGCCGACTTGATAACCAGCATTCTCTATTTTTTCAAAAATTTGATCACCTTTATACTCTACAATATCACCTAGTCTAAAAACTTGATGTTGATTGTAAGTTTGGCATGTATGTACGGAGGCCCATTGAATCCAGGGTTCAATTTGTTCATAAACATCTTCAGAGGTTGTTTTATAGCTTTCCATATTAAATAGTTTCTCAAAACCAGGAAATTTTCCAGGATGCTCAGAAACATATTTTTTAACAATCTCAAAGTTAACTTCATTTAGCTCAATCAAATTAAGTATCTTCATTAACCCACTCCTTGTATCCGACTACATCATTATAATCTGTAGGTTTATATAGCTTAATTACCCGTTCTTTTGATAAAGGTATCTTCCTTTCCAATCCAATTAATTTAATTAAACCTGCAAAGAATAACAAGAGTGATTGTAATTTTGGAATTTTAATTACCAACTTCGCTTTAAATTTTTTCTTACATATCTCAGTTATTGTCATCACTGGATTATCAAGTACTATATATCTTTGTATCAATTCCATAGACTGTTGATTGGCAGTTTGAGTTCTCTCATCTAAGAAATATCTTATAGTACTAACAAATTCTGTCATAGAGGTTAATGACTTTAGTACATTTATTTCTGGTACTACCTTCAGGAAGTTTACTACCTTCTCTAAGCGTCCAATGTTTGTAGAATTTTTGCTTGCATCAGAGTCATAGATAGCAGAAGGCGCAAGAATGACCAGAGGAATACTATTTTTAATAGCCCAAGATTCAATTATTTTCTGCTGCTGGTATTTAGATAATCGATACCAATCGTCAGAACAAGTAATTCTTATACCTTTTTGTTCTAAAACTTCACCATCTATTGCAGCAACCGAACCTATATGAATAAATAACTTAATTTTTTTTGGATCCAATTTGCCTATAAAGGTTTCTGTAGCCTTTAGAGTATCTATTAAATAGGTTTTTTCACTATAGTCATCACTACGTGCTGCAGCTAGATGCACAATAGTGCCTGAGAAATCAAATAGAAAATTCTCAGTTTCTAAAGACAGCTGGTTTAAATCATTGCAAATAAATTTATTACTTTGTTGAGAGATATCCTTATCATAGACTCTATCAAGTGAAAATAAGTTTATATTTTTTAGCTCTGAAACTAACGCCTTGCCAACATATCCAGATACACCTGTAATGAGTACATTTTTCAAAACAATATTTACCTAATCATTAGTTTTAACTTTTTTAATTATACTCTTTATATCGAATAAAATTTAATAAAGATGTACAATTATGATAAATTAAAAGGGATCAGCAATTTTCAAAATCATAAAAAATGTGAAAATATTAGAACTTAATCTTATAAAAAATATAACGCTAGCATCATTTAGTCTCTATTTTATTTTTAATTTCTACGATAGAAGCATAAGCAATATTTTTTTATTAACTACATTACTGTTGTGTATAATTAATTATAAAAATCTATTTAGCACAATAAAAAGTAATATCGCATTAGTTATAAGTATTATTTTGTTTAGTGTCTATATATCAATCTTAGGTTTTCAACACGATAGTTCGTTAAGTGAATTGGATAACTACTATAGGTTCTTACTATTATTACCTCTTCTTTTAATATCATTGAGCGAAACCCGTATAATAGGACTTATATTCATTAGTGCTATTGCAGCGATTATACATTCATATACCTACCAAGCATTTTATGGTATTCATCTCTATCCTGAAAATGTTTTTCGTTATCAAGGAACTTCGAGTTCCGCTATAACTTATTCAATTATGTGTTCAACTTTATTGATGGTTTGTTTGTATTACATCTTTTATAAAGCTAACAAATCATATCATCTCATTTTCTCTACTGTTACTTTCCTAATCCTCTTCATGATAACTGAAACTCGAGGTCCTCTTATTGGAATCGTAATAGCGAGTATTTACCTTTCATACGCAATCAAGAATAAGGAAGAGACTTGTGCAAATTATAAAGCACCTTTAGTGTTTTTATCTATTTTTATAATATCCATAATGACCATCCCGAACCCCGTTGGAGAACGATTGAAACGTATGGCTGATATCAACTTAGCCAATCCAGCAGAAATAGAAAGTTCATCCTTAAGAGAGAGATCATATTACTTAATATATGCAATACAAGAACTTAAAGATAATTACATTCAAGGAATAGGACCACAAAACGTATTCACAAAAATGTCACAATCTTTAGAGCAACAAGGTATAAAAAATATAATTGCTAGAGACCATGTGCATAACGAATTCCTGGATATTGCTCTAAAATTTGGACTATTTAGTTTGATCTTGCTATTTTTTATTTATTTTTTCATAATTAAAACTAAAAATACAGAACATAGAGTATTACTCAATATATTAATGATAATGCTAGTATCTTCTCAGTTAACACAAAGCCAGTTTGCTCATCATCAAGCCACTACATTCTTTATTGCATTATTTTACTTGTTACAGTCAAAAGGTAATTTCTCTAGATAATATATTCATAAAAAATAGCTAATTTTATAGTATTCATACAGTAACTAATACTCCATAGTTGGTTATTATCACATAATCACTATGAGATTTAATTCAACATGGATATTTATATAGTATTCATTCGAGAACTAATATAGGTTTAACGTATGCGTAAATTATATATCTATGTTTTGCTGCTTATCACTGCAACGAATGTAAGTGCTGGTGAAGCATTAAACAGTGTTGTTGATCAATCTCTTGATAGAGCAACGTCACATCTAAATAGGTCAGCTGAGAATTCTACTAGAAATTACCTTAGCAATTATTTTCCAACTGTAGAAGTTCAAGTAGATCTTATTAATAGAGAAAGCCCATCAACTGGAATCTTAGTAGTTGTACCACTATCTAATCCAAATGACTTAGCAAATACGTTTTTTAATCAAAGTAGTATTTATCATCATGATAATAGGACAACAGTAAATATTGGATTAGGATATAGAAGATTAATGCTTGGAAACAAATT
>MDTC01143149.1_pt1 | contig 14660 bp, 12 predicted proteins | sample 811181 | NCBI WGS metagenome assembly MDTC01 (sample SAMN05326644, study PRJNA326480) | marine metagenome | isolation source: seawater | place: Pacific Ocean: North | collected 2011 | reverse complement strand
TTGGATTAAATGGGTATTAAAATAAATTATTCTTTTTCTTAAATCGTTAGGTTTTAGACTATTTATATATTTTACATAATTGATTCCTTTCGTAAATCTTGTAATATTTCCAAACAAACCTTTTGTTGAAGCATGTAGGGTATCCTTGGCAGCTTTATCTGTTAAACCAGCAGCAACACGTGATGGTAGTATCACTTTCCCATGCGCTTCTAATACCGCTCCTTTTGTTGTACTATGATGTTCTGTTGTAAACATAAATGTCATTATAGCAATTGAAGCATAAATCATATCATTTGTTATACTGCCAGTAGAAGCAATACCTATACTACTTAATGATGATAGATATAATGATTTCATCTTATCATCACTTCCAGTAATAATTTCATCTCTTTTTTTTTCCCACAATTTCGCGAATTCTTGTGTTTTAAAATTATAAACATTATTTTTAGCTTTATCTATATAAACACATTTTTCTAAATCAGTTATAAATCCGTCAGAGCAAATAATCTCTTGCGACAAATCATAAGAAATTTTCAGCTTATTACAATCATATTCATTTTCAGCGTCAGCAAATTTATACTTCATTTTATTATCAGGTAACGGTGGGATAGAAGAAACCTCAGTTTTAATCATAGTATCATTAGTTAATTTTTTATATTCATCACTGATCATTTTTATTATATTGCTGACCGGTAACTCTTTCTGTATTTCTAAAATATTGTCTGTTAAATTTTCAGGTAAATTATTATATATATTAAGATCTTGTAAAAATGTTAGTTTTGGTTTAGTACTAATATTATTTAGTAAAGATATAATCTTAGAGTAATCTCTGGTTGATTCTGTAGATTTGTTATAGTTATTTACTTCAGATATGAATTGTATAATATTAATTATAAATTCATTAAGCTTCAGTGCCGTAACTGGACCTAATGTACAATCTTTTTCCACATCTTTACATACGTAAATTATTGAATTTTCTTCCATATCTGTACTATTTATCGAATAATCACCAAACTCACGTTCTGTTGGATCATTTATTAATTCAAAAGTTGCAGGTGTAGCTGGTTTCCCACTTAGTCTGCTTGCTAGCTCGGCTTTGTTAATTATAATAGGATAATAGTATTCTTTATATCTTAAAAATCCATATTTTTTTGATAGGTCATATGTAATAAGTTTCCAATTTTCTTTCAGTGACTCTAAAAAACTATCTTTTTTTTCTTCTTGTTCTTCTGGTTCTTCTTCCCCCAGCTCCTCTTGCGTTGCTTCTTCGTCTTGCACCGCTTTCGTCGCAGTTTGTTTGTCCGCCTTTCCATTAGCACCACCAACCATTTCATCAAAAATATCTTCATCTGATTGATTATATGGACAATTTTGATCAACATGTTCATTAGAGGTACAAATAGAACAATATTTATTAACGTTTGAATTCATATATATATATATTTTATAAAAATATATAGATATTAGTACACATTATTTGTCTTTGTTTTTTTGAAAAATCCGCATTTTTACCTGTCTATCAAACTGATCTTTATTATTATTGTATAAATTAGCGGCTTCAACATTTAATGGATCATCTGGATTAGGATAAGTCAATAATTGAGGGATAAATGTTTCTATAATATGTTTTATTGTGTAAATTGGTTGCCATTCTTCATTTAATACATTTAAGCAAATACTTCCAGAATTATAATCAACATTAGGATGATAGATCTTATCAATAAATCCAATTGAGGGTGATTTAAATGGGTAATTTTTAGGAAAAGTTATGGATATTTTCCATGATCCAGATTCATATACTGTATCTTTTGGACCGTGTACTGTACAAGTAATATTATTTAAATCAATAATATCATGATCAGTCCCCATCTCTTGAAGAAGTTTCATATCCAACATTATTCTTTTAGATGATTTATTTTCCATATTTAATTATTCTAAACTGTTTTTAAATGCTTTATTTTAATATTTTTTTAATCTTATTTCTATTAGTAAACATTTTATCATCAACTGTATCTACCATATCAATATTATAATCTAAAATTGAATTTTGTTTATCCAGTTCACTGCTATTTAACATTGATATTTGATTTAGCTCTGATATAACTTTTGAAATATCATCCAGTTTAGTTTTTTTATCATTATGAGACTCTTCTATATTGTTCACTCTTAATTTTACTATTTTAGATTTTAAACTTATTAATTTAAGTGCTGATTTTGCTTTTTCTTTTAAGGGGTATTTATGTATTTTTTTATAAACTTTTCCAAAAGTAGCTCTAATATAATCTAAATGCCAGCCAGATACATCCATTTCGTGATCTATAGATTGAACATTATTTGTAGTATTATCTAATTTTTCTGTTTGATTATGAAGTTTATTTGCTATTGCATTACTTTGATCTTTTGCTATTTCTAATTCTCTTAATATATCATCTAATAATTTATCACATTCTTCATTATTCTGAATATCATTATTTTTATTCATATTAATAATAGTAAACAATTAATTTTAATAGCTTTTTTTTGAAAAATTTGATAATTTATCATTATTATATTTTAAAATAAATGACAACTTGTCAAGTATATAATTCTACAGATGAAAATATAACTAAATGTTCTGACCAAATATGTAATGGCAATATTGTTGTATTTCCAACAGAAACCGTTTATGGTATAGGCAGTTCTGCATTAAATCCAGAAGCTGTAAATAAAATATACAAAATAAAAAAAAGACCTAACAATAATCCATTAATTATGCACGTACTTAATTGGGACGGGGCTAAATTATATACTAATTTAAATGATTTAGAAACTAAGCTATGTAAACTTCTAACTGATAAATTTTGGCCAGGTCCACTTACTATACTGGTAAAAAAAAGTAGTTATGTAATTGATGAAGTATGTGCTGGTAATAATTGGGTAGCTTTACGTGCATCTAACCATCTTGTATTACGTAAATTGATTGAAAAATCAATGGTTCCAATTGTTGCACCAAGTGCAAATATTAGTGGTAAAGTTACATCTACATACAAAGATCATGTAATTAATTATTTTAAAAATAATGATATTTCAATTATTACCGAAGATGAACCTTCTAATATTGGTATAGAAAGTACAATTGTTAAAATAGATAATAATGATATTTCTATAGTAAGACCTGGTTTTATTACCGTAGAAGATATTTCAAATTGTCTTTCAGAAATTCAAAATATAAATATTAATCAACTTAATTTAAGACAACAAACTAACAGTCCAGGATCTGACATTAGTCACTATACTACAAATAAAAAAACATATATGTTTAATTTTGAAATTATTAATAAATTTAATGGTAATAATGCATATTCCGAACAAATTAAAAATACTACACGTGAATATCTAAAACAATGTGCAATTATAGATTTTAAACAAATAAATTCTAAATATTATGATTATTTTGGTGCACACGTAGACATAAGTGAATCTGGAAATCTTAATGAAGCGCTATTTAATTTATATAATGTTCTACATCAATTAAATTTAACAGATATTAAAGTTATTCTAATATTCGATTTTTGGAGTAATAAAAATGGTTTATATAATACTATTTATGACAGATTTTATAGATGTGCCAGTGGAAAATATTTATTAATTCCACTTAATTTTATTGAATAAATTTGAAGTTATTAAAGATAATTTATTAATATTATTCATATGAATTTTTTAATTATAGATACTTGCTATTTTAATTTTTATAGATTTTATGCAACTTCTATGTGGTATAAACGAGCTTATCCAGATGAAGTGTTTGATAATGATTATAATTGGTCCGATAATACAATATTTTGGGATAAGTTTAAAAAAATGTTTTTAACTACATTACAAAAATTTGTAAAACAACTAAAACCTGATAAAATTATTTTTGCAAGAGATTGTCGCAGGTGTGATATTTGGAGAATGTCATTTTATAAAGATTATAAATGTAACCGTGATTATACAAATTTTCAAGGTGGATCTGTCTTTAAAAAATGTGATACTGAAATTATATCTCAGTTAGTTGATAATAAGACGTATTATCAAATAAAAATACCACAATTAGAAGCTGACGATATTATTGCATTAACTACAAAACATATTAATAATAAATACACTGGATCTAATATTAGCATTATATCTAGTGATCATGATCTTCTCCAACTTATAAAATCAAATGTAACATTGTATGATGCTAAACTTAAATCTTATAACAATAAATCATACGGAAATAAACAAAAAGATATCTTTGTAAAATGTATAATAGGAGATCAAAGTGATTGTATACCTAAAGTTTTCAACAAAGTTGGGCCTAAAACCGCACTTAAACTATATGATGATATAAACAGTTTAATTAATAAATTTAAATCAGATCCAGGAAGTTTTGATAGATATGCTTTAAATAATTTATTGATATCATTTGATAATATACCAAAAGAATTTTGTGATTATTTTAACACAAATGTAACCTATATCTAATTACAACATTTCATTTTTTTTGAAGATTTTTTATATGGTTTATTTGATAAAACTATTCTTGAATTATCATTACAGATTATTTGTATTCCTTTTGGAATCTTTCCACTTTTTTTCATTTTTGTATAGATATCTTGAGCTAATATATTAAATGCAATAGAAGTACTGTCTAATTCAAGTGCACTGGTTTCAAAGTACTTAACATTATAATGTTTAATTATATTTTCTATTTCTTCATCTGTCACTACACGCAATTCTTTTAAATCACACTTGTTACCAATTAGTATGATTGATATATCTGGTTCACAAAAGTCATCAATTTCTTTAAACCAATTTTCAATAGATTTAAAACTCTCCTTATTAGTTAAATCAAATACAACAATAACACCACATGTTCCTTTATAATAAGACTGTGTTATAGTACGAAATCTTTCTTGTCCAGCTGTATCCCATAATTGTAACTTAATAGGTATATGTTGATTATCATTATTTGGTACTTGTACTATTTTTGTACCAAAATCAACACCTATTGTTGGTTCATAATACGAAGTGTATATATCTCTCGTATATTTAAGTAATAATGACGATTTTCCAACGCATGTATTACCTATTATAATAATTTTAAATACATATTGACATCTGGTGTTATCCATTTATATTATATATTTAAATATGTTTAAATAATTTAAAAACTATTTAATAATATTTGTTATGTCTGATTCCATAAACAATACACAAGAAGATATAAGTGATATTGATTTAACTCAAACTAACTCATTAAGTGATACTAATACTACATTAAGTGATACTAATATATTAAATAATACAAGTGATCTTGAAGAAGGAACTTTAACTCAAATTGATTTAAATACTGATACTGAATATAAACATATGACGAAAGATCAAGACCGAGAACAAATGATAAAAGTTTATTTTTTATTTTTAATTGAAATATTTAAGGTAGCGATGGCATCATTCTTGTCAATGTCAGTTATTCAAAATTGTGAAGGATCCGTATGTTCATATAGTGAAAATATATCTAGACACAGCATTTATGGTGATTTTGTAATAGGTATAAATGGTTTAAATATAATTGCATTTGCTGTACTTTATTTTTTTGAATTTAATAGAGAAATGTTTCTTATTGAATATTTAGATATTGATAAAAGAGTTGGAGATTATCATTTACCAAATGTTATAGATGGATATGAAAACATAAAATCGAGATTAAACAGATATAATAGAATATATTTTCATTGTACACGTATATTACTTTTTTTAACTGCTATAAATTGGATAACAAGTGGAATTCTTGTATTTAAATCATTTTATAGTTTTAAAACAATTACAAGTTTTGTAACAAATATTCTTCTTGTTATTACCAAATTATCAGATTCATTCCATATTTCTAAAGAATCCTATAAACATACTTATGGATTGAGTGCTTATATTAAGGAGTATACCAGTTTTAATGTTATCGATAAAGATCATATAAATAATTCTTAAATAATATATAATGAGTTTACACTATTATGAAGAATTACAACAAAACATTGATAATATTATTAATAATAAAATATTATCATTAGAAGATTATAATAATTTATTATCAAAATGTGTATTTAAAAATGAGTTTGCTGCGGCTGTTTATATTTACGATATTATAAAAAAAAATACGAAACCTGATAAAATTACATACTCAATATTAGATAAGCTACATAGTAAAACAATTCCAATAAACAATAAATTAAATGTTCCTATTCAACCTAATTCACTTAATCCACGCCGCCGTATTCATAAAATAATGAAAGGATATTATTATAGTGAAAAATATAACAATGCTAATAAAAACAGTGAAATAGTTAAAAGTATTATTAATAACAATCCGTATATATTGAATATTACAAATAGAATAAAAATGGCAAAAGAAATTAAGAAAAAAACAGATTTAAGATTAGAAGATATAAGATTAATCATTACGCATCTTAAACGAACTAAATTTATCCAAAATAAAGTAAAAGAATCAAATAACTCAATAGATAGGTATTTTAAATAATTTATTTTAATTTAAACCATATACACTCATGTGCTTATAAAGATTATTAGATATTTTATTTTCAACTGTAATTTTATGATTAGAATTTATTCTAAATCTAATATACTCTGATTTTTGTAAAATGTGTTCAATTAAGTATTTTTTTTTAAAATTTTTTTTCCAAAACTCTTTTGATAAATAATTTGTAGATTCTTTACATAATATTCCTAATTTAGATTTATTAATATCATCTAAAAAATTATGAAAAGGTATATTATTTTCAAATAAATATTCAATAATCATATATAATAAAATATTAAATTTGATTATAATTTGTTCTTTTTAAAATAATTAAATATTAACTAATAACATGTTTTTACGAAGTTGTGGAAGAAGTAAAGAAAGACTTATATGGTTTGATATAGAAACTACGGGTTTTAATCCATTTAAAAATGAAATAATTGAAATTGCAGCAGTAGATAACGAAGGTAATGAGTTTAATGAACTTATAAAACCATCAGGTAAAATTAGTAAAAAAATTACAGAAATTACTAACATCACACAACAAATGGTAAATGATAAAGCAGGAATTAATGATATACTCATTAAATTTGTTAAATTTATTAAAGGTTTAGATTCAACAGATAATAGTAAAACAACATATTTAATTGGTCATAATAGTCATTCATTTGATGTACCATTTATTAAAGCTAAATGCGCGGAATTTAATATTAAATTTCCAAATGTAGTTCATTTAGATACTATGCGGATGTCCCAATATATAATGGATGATCAATGGTCACATAATTTAGGTGCATTGTGTGAAGTATTTAATATTATCAATACAAACGCACACCGTGCTTTAAGTGATGTATATGCTACACAAGTTCTATATTGTAATCTGTGTCTCTTATTTAAAAGAGAGTTTAATAAATGTAGTCCTAATTTAATTTATTATAAAACAAGTGTATTATTTATTTAGAATGTTTATTTACCCACATAGATTCAATTGCTCCCCAAAATGTTTTTTTATACCGCTCCTCTTCATATGCACGTAATAAATTTCTATATTCAATTTGCATAGAGCTTACATTTTGTTTACTATCATGTAGTTCAGTGTAGAGTCTTTCCATTTTACTGCCCAATTCTTCTAAATTGTTTTTTTTAATTGATTTAATATTATCTTCTGTTAAACTTAAATCGCTATCACTGTCCGATGATAATGGAATATTAAAAAAATCATTAACTATTTCATCTTTTAATTCTAATGAATTAACTAATACATTTTTTTCATTAGTAATTACAACTTTATTATCTATACTTTGTTTTAATTCATCAGATTTAGTTTGTATGTAATCACTTTTTTTTTCAAACTTTAATTTTTTTCTTGGATTTGATTTAACTATATTTTTATAATCGTTTGAACTTTCAATTTCATTTAATTTTTCTTGTAATTTATCAATTATGTCATTTTGTTTATTTAATAGTTCTTTTGTTTGTTTTAGTTCCTCTTTATTATTACGCAATTCTTCTTTATTATCAATAAGTTCTTTTTCAGTTTTTAGAATAATATTATTTAAATTACTTATTTTATTTCTCTTTAAAATGTTACGTTTTACGAGTATTCTTCTATACCATAAAACTAATTTTGATGCAACAGTTATTTTATGAGCTTTTAAAATTTTAATGTACTCTCGTTTTTTTAAAAACATTCTAATAATAGACTGAATAAGTTTACCAGTTTTGTATAGTTTATACTTTTTATGGATCAAATAACATCTTATATATTTATTAATAATAATAGATCTATGATAATATCGTTTATGTTTAACAATATTATTAGCACAAAATCGTCTTATTAGTGTTTGAATCAATATTATTTTATATAACGTATAATAATATTTTTTATAATAAATTAATCTTCTTACATATTTTTGAATGGTTACCACTAAATCATTCTTACATTTATTATTAATTCTATAAAAGTTATCATATATAGAGCTTTTTAAAAATACTTTTGATTTACCTACTTGATATTCTTCTTTTGTAAATTCTTTCTTTCTAAAATAATCTAATAAATTGCACTTGTAATAGTATTCAAAAAATCTGAATTCATTTAATAATTCTATACGATTCTTTTTAATAGGATATCCATTTAATACTATTTTTATACCTTCTATTACACCACTGTACAATAATTGTTTGTATATTTTCTTTTGAATAAAATTATTTGATCTATTTTCATCATTTGGTTTTATACACCGTATGAAGTAACAAGCATTTTTATCGAGTTCACTTTTTAAATCTACTAATTGATTAGTAAAATATTGTAAATTTGTTTTAATTTTTGGTAATTTTGTATCTATTCTATTTTTTTTAATATACATATCTACTTTATAATCTACTTTGCCTGTAAAATGTTCAATTGTAAATATATTATCAGCACGTTTTATACTTTCTATTGTAAATAAATTATTCTTTAAAATTTTTTCAAAATTATTATAAATAGTTTTATCTGATCCTGAACCAAGTATAGATTGTTCATTTATAATTGAAAATATTGAAATATTACTGTTAAATAGATGTATTAAGCTATCATTTTGTTTATATTCGATAAATTTCCAATTTAAATTTTCTTTTTCATATTCTAATTGTTCGCTCTTAAAAATATATTCATTAAATATTTGTTGCAATACCTCGTTAGTATAATTTATACATAATTGTTCAAAACCATTATCTTCAAATACTTCAAACCCAAAAATATCAAGAATACTCATATATATATCACTTGAACTTCCTAAATTACTTGATATTTTTTCTATTATATTACTAAATAGTTTTTCATATAAATCTTCTGCATATGATTTTATCTGAACTTTAATTTGTTCATCATTTAATGGTTTAACTATTTTTTCTGATGATGTAATAAATATTTTTGTAGTTAATTTTTCAATTAATTTTTCTGAATTAATGTTTAATTTATTTAATGTAAACAATAAATTATTAATTTCTGTATGCAAATCTTCACTGGATGAACAATTTAATAATTCCAATATTAATTTTAACTTATAAAATATTTCATCTATCTCATTATTACTAAAATTAAATTGGTCTAATATTGATAATAATTTATCAAGATCATTAAATTCATCAATATCATAATTTGAATCTGATTCATTTAGTATAATATATTCCTTAATTGACTTAAAATTGTACTTACGTAATCTATCCTTGTTATTACATATTAAATAAAATATATGATATGTTTTTTCATTATTATTTATAATTGATATTCTTGATTTTTCAAGTAAATATTTATCTATATTAGCTCCACAAATATTTTCATCTTTTATAAACAATTTAATAAATTTACCAAACCGACTCGAATTATCATTTCGTCTTGTTTTAGCATTACCAAATAATTCTATTAAAAAATTTGAGTTTATTATTTTATCACTTAATAATGTACTATTTGCATATTTTTTACATAAATACGTCAGCATATATTTAGTATTTTCTGTTTTACCTGAGCCAGATTCACCAGATACCAATACTGATTGATTTTTTTTTGTAATATTACTATACATTTTGTCACATATAGAATATACGTGTGGTTTTTCCACATTATAAACTTTGTCGTAAATATTCACGTTTTTAAATGGATTTATAGATATTAATATATCACCGTTAAATGTATAAATATTATTATTTGAATAACGTTTTTCTAAAACATTCATAATTGATGGTATATTGACATATGTTAAATTAATAAAATTTTCAATAGTTTCATTATCATTATTACTATAATATTCAAATTGATCACTGCTATCTATATATCCTAATTTATATAACTGTGAAGATTCGTCATTATCTGATATCCAGACTTGTTCACAATCCATATATACTTATCTCACATAATCTTTAAGAAATCTATTTTCATATAAAACTTTTTTGTTTATTTATAGAAATGAATAAAGAACTTTCTAAATATAGTTCTTATAAATTATATATTTGGAAACTATTACATTCATTAATAAATTATTTTTTTAATATTTATGTAAAAAAGAAATACAGTATTAACGATAATTGTTACCTGTATTTTAAGAAAATTGGATATTATAATCAAGTACTTATTAATTATATAAATTTTAGTGAAAGTAAATATTTTTCCTTTCTTAATCTTAAATTAGTAAAACTTATACTTAACTTTAATACCAAGGTACCTATTCTACGTATTAATAAAATAAATATTAAACCTAAAATTTTCAGTATTGATAAGTATACTTCATTATTTACAATATGGTCTAAACATGTATCTACTACATTTAAAACTTTGAATATATTTAATAATTTATATGACGAACTTTCTAAATTTGCTGTTTTAGAAATAAAATATATAGACATTGATTTTGAATGTTTTAAGATTAAGTTATTAAATATAAAATGTCTCAAAAATGTAAATAAAACACGTATATTTGTAGATAAATTACAAATTTTTTATAAGGATAATTACTGTTGTTCAATTAATAAGTTTAAGTTAAGTCACGATAATATAAGTGGTACAATTAATATTTTTGCAAAAAAAATGTTAGTTACTATTAGAAATTATATATTAAAGCACGACATATTTAACGATATAAATAATATACTTAATAAATTTAAATTAAATGATAATGGTAAATCTCCTAATATTTATTTTGATAAAATAGAAATACAATTAATGATACATAATCATATTATATTTGAACTAAATAAGGTCATTAATGAAGCGAATATTGTCAAATTTGATGGATTAGTTAAAATATGGAAAAAGCAAATTTTTTGGATAAAACAATTCAAATATAATTTATATGATAATTCTATTCTAATCGATGATATACGAATAAGATTATTCAAGTCTTCAACGGATAAATTATTTAAGACTTTTAGACCTATCTATAAGACTTATTATAACAAAAAACCCCCTAAATTAAAATCTATTTTTAAGAAAATAACATCTCTTAAACCAGATCATAATTATTTATCTAATTTTGAATATAAATCGTTTAATAATAATCCATTTAAAATAACTACATTTAATCTTGATTGTAAAAAAAACTATATAATATCACAACTCGAAGAAACTGTATCTAACTTATTTAAAATTAATAAACTTACTATTGATTTTCAAGATAACAAAGGTTCATTTATATTTGATAATTTTAAATATAGTAATATTGAAGATGGTATACGTATATCTGCATCTAATTGGTTATTTATTAAAAATAAAATTATATATTTAGATTCTGTTGATAAGAATACTACTTTTATGGTAGAATATAAAAATAATTCTTTATCTATTTATCCTTACAAGTTATATTTAAATTTAGATTTAGATATCTTTTCTGAAACTTTTGGAATGTTTACGAGCTCAATAGGAAAAATAATAGATATATTTGTAATACACAGACTTCATAAAAATTATATATATGATAAATTTTATATACATTCTTGTAGAATAATTTTTAGTTATCAAACAAAACAATTACAGTTATTTAAGCTTATGTCTGGAAAATATTCAGAACTTATTAATATTTTAGAGCTAAATAAAATGAATTTTATTGTTCAACCAATTATTATTACATATCCTAAGAATTTTACTGAGATTTTATCAACATTATTAAATAAATTACTTGAAGATATAATTGAAAATAATTTTGATACATTAATTAAGGCAACACCAATAGCTTTGTCTTATAAATTAACAAAAAAATTATCTGATATATCTAATGTTGCAAATAAATGTTATAATATTATTACAAATTATTAATCAGTTATAATTAATTAATTATATTATAATATATTATATGTATAATACAGTAGTAAATCCAGAAACTGGACGCCGTGTGTCAATTCACGGAAGAAAAGGACAAGAAGTATTAAGAAATTATTATGATCAAGCTGGTGGGAAGCCGTCGTGGAAAGGTTTTAAAAAAGATGTTACAGATTGGGGGACTCGAAAGGCAACAGCTATGAAAAATGTAGGTAAACAAGTGATGAAAGCGAAGTTCATGGACCAAGGCACTGATTTTACTAATTTGCGACAAGCGAAATTTGATAGGGGGGTGGGCGCAACTGTACTTGGCAAAGTGGGCACATTTGGCACCACCGTGACGGAGGGCCTTGTTAAGGCTGTCGCTGCGCCGGTGGCGATGACGGGGACTGCATTGGGTGTGGGGGCGGTGGGGCCGGCGATGATGAAAGGCGCGCGCGAGGGTTTGAAAGGTGCGCATTACGTAGCAAAGGAAGCGGGTGAGTCCATGGGAAAATTAGGTAAGATGAGTCCTTGTCATAACTGCGATATTGAAGAAAGGCCCGGCGTGCCGCTGGTTGGCTATGATCTAGAACAAATTAAACGACATTATAGATGCACTGGTAATCCATTTACATCTACTACGGAAGGAAAAAAGCAAGATTTAATACAGAAATGGCGCAGCAAACGTGATTCTATATATAATAAACTTATTAATGATTTATTAAAAATAATCACGGATGGACCGCCAGTATCGGGATTTAAAAGCAGGGACTTAAAAAATGGTATAGGTAAAAATTGGTGGATGGACACGGGCAACGTTGATGTGCAGCGAGATGAAACTTATTACATTACACAAAATAAAGTACGAAACATCGCGATATCAATACTCCGTAGACTAGATAAATGTGTTCAGGATTGTAGTACTACGAAATCGAAGCCCGTGTTCTTGAGCAATGGATCTTTAGGAAACGTGACGGATTGCAAGAAAGACATTACATCTTGGATTTTAAACAAGAGTGGCCCGAGAACGCCAACCGAGGCGGGAAATATTACTAAATTAAATAGAGGTACAAATATTATTTATAAAATACTCACAGTTCCCCCATCGAATGTCACCAATGAGCAGCGATCAGCTCTCACTGAATTCGAAGACACGAATAGTACTACGGTGATCGATGGGGTACCAAATTTCCCAATAAACATATATGAATCTGAAAAAAGTGATTCTAATCTTCTATCAGCTCTACGCAGTGAGTTTAATCGCATATTTTTTGGTGCAGCTAGCATTTTTAAATTCAAAATCCCGTCGCTCTCCCTACCTCAACAAAAAATTGTGAATCAAGTTAATGAGCTGCACTTGGATGATCGGTCACGCGCCATGGCTCCTGCTGCTCCTGCGGCGCCAAATGCTATGGGTGGGGAACATCATCCGGAGCAGCAGGCGGTGCAGCAGCAGCAGCAGGCGGTGCAGCAGCAGGCGGTGCAGCAGCAGGCGGTGCAGCAGCAGCAGCAGGTCGCCGAGCGCGCGTGGGTCGGTGGTAGTAAAATTAGACGTAAAAAATCACGTAATAATCGTAAACGCAGCGCTAAAAAACAACGTGGTGGGCGTCGTTTAAGTGCAAGAAATGCTAAATCCCAGCCCCGTAAACGTAGTATGAAAAGAAATGTACGTAATAATTCAAGAAACAGACGTAATTCTAGAAATAGACATAATTAATTTAATATTTAAATATTATAATATTGAAATATATTATAATGCATAAAACAGTACTTAATCCAGAAACAGGAAGACACGTATCTATTAAAGGTAAAACAGGTCAATCTATATTAAAGAAATATTATAACCAAAGTGGCGGTAATCCAATTTTTATACGATTTCCATTACCCCACCAAAGACATAATATAGATACACCTGATAAATTATTAGAGAAACAAATAGTATATTCTTGTGACAGATGTAACAAACTTATTGCTTTAAGGCAACAAATTGATAAACAATTACAACATTCTTGTAAAAGATGTAAAGGATTATATCAAGTAAAACAAGACAGAGAACGTATAAAACAATTAGCAAGACCAATGATTCAACATCAACAAGCGCAACAACTAAGAGATATGTTAAAGCCAATGCTTATGGTACCTAAATTAACCAGAAGTAAATCACCATCAACTAAACTATTATCAGAAAAAGAGGTTAAATCTGCTGTAAAACCAACACCTAAAAAATCCCCTAAATCTACTGTAAAACCAACACCTAAAAAATCCCCTAAATCTACTGTAAAACCATCATCTAAAAAAGTTAAAGTAAGTGTTAGTTCACCTAAATCTACTGTAAAACCATCATCT
>MDTC01044831.1_pt1 | contig 14660 bp, 12 predicted proteins | sample 811181 | NCBI WGS metagenome assembly MDTC01 (sample SAMN05326644, study PRJNA326480) | marine metagenome | isolation source: seawater | place: Pacific Ocean: North | collected 2011 | reverse complement strand
ATCCTAGCTGGGATAAACCTATAGTTACAATTTCTAGTAATCGTAATTCTCATTATTATTCTAATGAAGTCATGATTGAACAGGCCAAAGCACTAGGGGATGCTTGTATGAGGGCAATAGAAAAGAGTGGTAAGAGAGTTGTGTTGGTAAGTAGTCACAGCCTTAGCCATCGTCATTTTGTGACAGAAGCACCACTTCCAGAAGATATGAGTAGAGAACATATTTACAATCATAGTCAGTATGTTTGGGATATGAAAATAATTGATATGTTCAGACAAGGAAATATGAAAGAAGTGGTAGACATTATGCCTGAATTTACTGAACAGACGATAGCAGAAACAGAAGCAGGAGGTCTAATTTGGATGATGGCTGCCATGGGTATTCCTAATTATCCTGCAGAAATTTATGGTTATCAATCAGTAATAGGAACTGGTAATTGTATTGCTTGTTGGGATCCAAATACAAATACGAGGGAGTTAGTTCTTTGAGGTGTCTTAATGTCTGAAGAATCACCAATTTTATTTGGACTTTATGTCCCTCCACATCCTCAACCATTACTAAGTCCCGAAGCTAATCCAGGATACTCTAATCTGCGTTCCGCCTTTGACACCTGTAAGAAAAGAATTGAAGAAAGTGATGCAGATATTCTATTGGTCTATTCAACAACTTGGCCAAGTATAGTAGGCCATCAAATTCAGGCTCTTCAGGAATCAAAATGGGTTCATGTTGATGATGATTTTCACTACCTTGGAAGTATGCCATATAATTTTTTGATTGATAATGAGTTTGCTCATGAATATCGTGATGCGGCCGAGAAAAGAGGTTTACAATCTCGTACTGTGGAATACGAAGGTTTCCCAATAGACACAGGTTCTGTTGTAGCACTGAGCCTTTTGAATCCGAATAATCGTATACCTGCATGTATTGTTTCTAGTAATATGTATGCTAATCGTTCAGAAACTATTGTTCTCGGTAAAGCCTTGACTGATGCTCTAATTACTCAGGGAAAGAAAGCTGTCATAGTCGTAGTTTCTAGTTTATCTAATAGGATGTTCACTGAACATATTGATCCTTCTGAAGATAGAATCCATAGTCCAAAGGATGACGAATGGAATCGGAAAATTCTTGAATTTTTTGCTGATGGTCGTCTTGAAGATTTGAGTCAGTTAAGTCGTGAGATACATGGTCAGATTAGAGTTCAAAAAGTAGTTGCCTACAAGCCTGCTTGGTGGATGGCTGCAGCCATGGGACAGCATAATAATTACGAAGGTGAAGTATTAGCATACGAAGCATTGCATGGTTCAGGAGGAGCTGTTATTCAACTCACTCCTTCCTCAGTTTCTTTTGGTGACAAAGAGTTTGATGAAGATGATGTAGAGTTTTATCATGGAGATCGGAGTGTACTAAATAAGGAGATATTTTGATGTCAGATGAAGAGTTAACTGATTTTGAAAAGCGTCGGCAACTCTTAGAAGGTATTTTATTAGCCCCGGAAGATTTTGTTGAAAAAATGTATTCAGACTATGGGAAATCGATAGTCAGTTCAGCGGGTGGAGCATTAGGCGCGGCTGCAGGAGTAGCAGTTGGAGGGCCAGTTGGTGGAATTTTAGGCAGTGTTGTTGGCAAGAAAACTGCTGGTAAGTTAGTTAGCGAGAACGGTCCATTTATATCTACACAAGGACCGTCTGCAGTAGGAGCCTACCCTCATTTACATAGGCACGGGGATCTCATTTTTGTTAGTGGTATAGGGCCAAGAAGACCAGTCACAAATGAAATACCAGGTGGTCCAATAAGAGACGAAGACGGCAATCCTCTAGATTATGATATTAAAGCCCAAACTCGTTCAGTTATTGATAATATTCAGACAATTCTTGAAGAATATGGTTCTAATCTAGAAAATGTGATAGATGTTTATTCGATGCTTGTTGATATGGATAGAGATTTTGAAGGATATAATGAAGTATATGCTGAATATTTTTCAGAAATCATGCCTTCAAGAACTACTTGTGCAGTATCTGCCTTACCTACTCCAATAGCCGTAGAATTGAAAGTGATCGCCAAAGTTTAATTTTAGCTATAACGCTTCTATTCTTTCTGCTGTACAGTCAGTGGGTGCAGATATTGGATTACAAGCCACAGGGTTTCCCTCTGGTATCTCAACCCAGTAATCAATCCCATCGACTTTTGCTGGATAGTCAGTAGATATCGAGTGTGCTCCAACAGAAATTGCTGCTTCTAAACGACTCCTGTCATTATTATCTGCTTCTCCATTTTCTGCATTATCTGCTCTTGACCTGACAATATATCCATCTTTGACTAATGCAGTTATTTCTTCCCCATTCCCTATAGGATCAGTATTCGAGAATATTGCTGCATCTGCGCTCCCTACTTCTGACATTGTAAACATTCTTGAATCATTCAGGCCAGGAAATTTTTCGTGATAGTTTTCTCTCAAATCTCCACTTGATAAGAGAATAAATATTGCTTTTCCTCTTGAATCTTCTATTAATGGCCATCCTTTCTCCATTATTGCTTGCGATAGAGTTTCGGAATCCCCTCTTACATCATCTGGAGTAATTGTCTTATTTCTTGGCCAATATTGTATAATTTCTTCTTCAATCTTATCTAGCATATTTTGTAGTTCTACAACAATTGTATTGTCAGTACTTTGTTCTACCCATTCTTTAGGTTCAATCCATATCATTAGAGGTACATGTTCTGAATTTATATTTGACCAATCTAGAAGTGTACTTAGACATTCTTCAAAGGTAATACAAGTTGTCCGCAAATCATATTGATTATGATAAACATATAATTGTCCTCTAGCATCCCACCAGACATCAATTTCAAATTGCCTTACTCCTTGTTCTTCTGCCTGAACATCTAATGGCTGGGGTGAATATTCATAGGCTCTTATTGTAGGCCCCAGTGGCTCTAAGTGATACGAATTATGGGTTCCTTTTACTTGAATATGGTTTATCCTCAGGGGCGTGAGATTTTCTTCTTCTGTGTTCTTTTCTAAAACATCGTTAGACAAACATCCACTCATAGAACTAGTTAATAGAATCAGTACTATTGCCGGCCAGAATGCTCTCATCTTGTAGGCCCTAGGATACCACTAGACATTAACAATTCGTAGGGCAAAACCTTCAACTATGTCTTTCGTTACGGATATTTAATGAAGAAGCTAAGCCCTAGTGATGTAATAGGCATAGTTCTAGAACCTATTAGTAAGGTCTCAGAAACATTAGAAAGGAAATTAGGTCTATTTTCGGTAGTCATACTTTCGATATCGGCAATGCTCGGAAGCGGTTTATTCGTTCTTCCTTCCTTAGCCATGATGGAATTAGGAGGCGGCGAATCCCCTCTAGGAGGAATCTGGTTAGCATATCTTTTTGCTGGGTTAGTTATATTGCCTGGTGCGATTTCAAAATCTGAACTCGCTTCAGCAATGCCCTCTTCAGGTGGTGCTTATATCTATATTGAGAAAACATTCGGTCCGTTAATTGGTACTATATCAGGATTGGGTTTGTGGGCTAATTTCATGCTTAAATCTGCTTTTGCACTTATTGGTTTCAGAGCATATTTGTGGGTTTTAGAAGGAATTATTGGCGTTTCCATAAATCTTGACTATGCAATAATGATTATGCTAGTTTTGATTGTAGGCGTCAATATCTTAGGCGCTAAAAGTATAAAGAAAATCCAAACACCAATAGTTTTAGTTTCTGTATCATATTTAATTTGTATTTGTATTTGGGCATTAGCAACTAACGAATTGAATTGGGATGTGGCTTTGTCTCGAGAAGCATTCGGGGCAGACTGGCACAGTTTCTCATCAACTGCAGCTCTAGTTTTTGTTTCATACATAGGAGTTACAAAACTTGCAGCAGTCGGTGGTGAAATCCAGAATCCAAGCAAAAATATGCCACAAGGTATTCTTATTTCTTTACTTTTTAGCATTTCTTTATATGTTTTTGTAACCCTCATTATGGTCATCACTGTCGACCCTATGAGTTATGTTGAGGGTGGACATGCTAGAGAGGATCCAATCTATATTTTCGCTTTTAGTGTAGGTGGTAAGACCATCGCAACAATAGCTGCTACTTTCGCTGCTATTACAGTTCTGTCTGGTTCTCTTGCAGGGATTATGGCAGCATCGAGGTTCCTTTTTGCGTTGGCTCGTGATAATTTACTACCTGCTTTTTTTGAGAATGTCCATATGAAATATTTGACTCCACACTGGGCAATAGTTGGCACAGGTCTTTCTATGGCTGCAGCAATTCTTTACTTACCAGTTCACGATGTAGCAGAGTTTGCTTCTGGATTCAATATCATGGTATTTATAGCAATTAATTTATGTGTTCTAGTTTTGAGAACTTCTGCCAAATCTCATTGGTATGAACCTGAATGGCGGTCTCCATTATTTCCTTTTGTACAGATTTTTGGAATTTTAGGAGGAATGGTATTGATTTATGCAATGGCGGCGAAGGCAATTATCGGTGCTTTAGCAGCGATTGTAATTGGTATGGTAATTTACACTTTTTATGGGAAAAATCACACTGAAAAACCCATAACTCCTTGGGAAACATTCCGTCTACAGTTCACAAATCCTGATGAAGTGGAACATCGTAGAAGATGGGCTGCATTCCACGCAGCAGATACAGATAGAAATAATCATCTTAATTTAAAAGAATTTATTGCCGCTATGGTATCTCTTGGTTTCTCTGACAATTATGATACATTGAGGGAATATTTCCATATGGCGGATGAAAATAAAGATGGTACATTAGAAATTGATGAATTCTTGTTGGGTGTAGAAGAATTAGAAATTAAATAGTGATTGAGTAGGAGTTCAATTGAAGGCCTTGATGTCGCTCGGAGTGTATCGGAAGTGAGTATATGGCCATATCTAGTCGAGTCAAAAAGGTCACAACTCATACTCTTCAGGAGATGAAAAGATCCGGTGAAAAAATTACTATGCTTACTTCATATGATTATTCTTTAGCAAGACTTGTAGATGCTGCAGGAATTGATGTTATTTTAGTGGGAGATTCTGCATCGAATGTGATGGCAGGTAACGAAACAACTGTTCCAATTACTTTGGAACATATGATATATCATGCTCAATGTGTAATTAATGGAGTAGATAGGGCTTTAGTGGTAGTTGATATGCCATTTGGTACTTACCAAGGAGATTCAAAAACTGCACTTGATTCAGCGATCCGTATTATGAAAGAATCAGGGGGTCATGCTGTTAAGCTTGAAGGTGGTTCAGAAGTAGTTGAGTCAGTGAAACGTATTCAGCAAGCTGGGATTCCAGTAATGGGGCATTTAGGATTAACTCCTCAATCAATATACAAGTTTGGAACTTACAGTGTTAGAGCAAAGGAGCAAGATGAAGCTGCTAAATTACTTGAGGATGCTAAAGCATTACAAGATGCTGGATGTTTCTCAATTGTATTTGAAAAGATACCTGCAGAGTTGGCTAAGAAAGTTAGTGAGAATCTCACTATTCCTACAATTGGAATCGGTGCAGGAGTTGATTGTGACGGTCAAGTTTTAGTTCTTCATGACATGCTCGGAATAACAAAAGATTTCAGCCCTAGATTTTTAAGAAGATATGCTGATTTAGGCGAAACTATCGATGAGGCAGTCAAGCAGTACATCAAAGATGTACGTGGCAAAGAATTCCCAAATGCTGATGAAGGGTACTGATTTTTCAGTACTCATCTCTCCAAACCTTCAAGGACAGCCGCCTTTGCATAGATGAGATTGCTATGAGTGAACTTTGGGTCGAGCGGCATCGCCCGCGCACGGTTGGTCACATCAAAGGACAGCGTGCAGTGGTTGAAAGACTCAAGGCATATGCCGAGAAACGTACTTTCCCTCATCTCTTGTTTGCAGGACCCCCAGGTACTGGTAAGACCACTGCTGCAATTGCTTTAGCTAGAGATGTATTTGGTGACGGTTATCGTACAAATATGCTCGAGATGAATGCTAGTGATGAGAGAAAATTAGAGTCTATTCGAACCAAAGTAAAATCTTTCGCTCGAACGGCTCCAGTTCCGGGAACTACATTCAAGGTAATTTTTCTTGATGAGGCCGATGCCCTGACTCCAGATGCTCAAGGTGCTCTTAGAAGAATAATGGAGCAATATGCTGAGACTTGCCGATTCATACTTTCTTGTAACTATTCATCCAAAATAATTGAACCTATTCAATCTAGATGTGCTGTTTTTAGATTTCGTCCATTGGCTGAAGATCAGGTTAGGGAAATGATAGTTAATGTGGCAAATGAGGAGAATATCGAGTTACATTCTGAAGCAGCAGATGCTATAGTCCATGTTTCGTTGGGTGATTTGAGGAAAGCCATCACTTCTTTACAAGTAGCGGCATCACTAGACACCAATGTTACGCGTGAATTAATTTACGAAACAACAGCCACTGCTCCTCCTGAAGAATTGCATGGCTATTTCCTTGCTTGTCAGCAAGATGGTTTTCAGCCTGCTCGCAGACGACTTCGTGAACTTCTTGATAGATTTGGTTTGGCTGGAACTGACTTAGTTAACCAATTGCATAGGGAACTTGGTAGTGTTACATTTTTTGATGAGGCTCAGAAACTCAAGGTTACAGAAGTAATGGCTGAGACTGACTTTAGGATGGTAGAGGGTGGCGGTGAATCACTCCAGTTAGATGCAATGACTGCAAAGATTTGTTTTGAAATCAAAGAACTGTAGTCTGTGCTATTAGAATTGTATAAGTCAACTCAGAAATATTTTCCCACGGTTCTCCTTGTTCCGTCATGGTTATTTCAAGTGTATATTCTCCAGGATCTAAAGTACCTAAATCCCAAGCCATTCCTATATCACTCTCATGTTGACCTATTGCATTTCCTCTCGTCCAGTTAGTTATTGAGTCATACATTTCTATGTCATTAGTATGTGATATAGCGGTACCGTTGGCTAATTCTTGTATCATTTCTCCCCTATACCATATAGCTGCGTTTATCTGAACTGATTCAGCATCTACATTATCTCTAACTGCCATTCCAACTACAATATCTACAGTATCTTGGTTGAGATTTATTGTATAAACGCCATTTTTCCAAGTTGTGTCCTCAATCCCTTCTGTTTGTTCTATGTCTATTCCTCCTGCAAGTGTTGGTGGTGCTATATCTGCTAGTGGAGGGGTTGATACTATGAATGACAATGCTAACCAAGTAAATATGAATAAGAAAATAGCTCTAAACCAGTTTCCATTAGTATACAATTCATTATATTTTCTTGGCAGTATAATTTTATGTAGTGGGATTATAGTTGCTGATAGTAATAACGGTAAGAGATATAATATCGCACCTGGTTCATTCATTTCAGGCATCAAAAGATAACGCATCCCCACAGCAATCACAACCCCATAAATTATTACAAGCCACATTGAAAAGGCATCGGCAACTTCCTTTATTGCATGAGCTACTGGGTCAAACGGTTCAATCTTCTTTGACGTTGTTTTTTCTTTATCTCTGCCACCACTAGATCTTCGCTTACGATCATTGTAAGCGCTAGCACGCAGGGCAGTATCTACGTCAACCACGTATTGCCGATGTCGAACTACTCATCAAGGGTGCGGGTGCTTCGGTTCTCTTGAAAACCTCTTTCTCAGGATGGTTATCCTCAAATGGTAGTCAGCAGTCGAGTGACTTACTGCCGGGGTGGCGTAGTTGGTAGCGCGTCGGACTCATAGGGTAATTTTCTGTTGGAATTTAATTTCTACTGAAACTAGTCGTGAGCGCAACAGCCTGCTTTGAGTGTCTGAGACATCCGAAGGTCGCGGGTTCAAGTCCCGCTCCCGGCACCATTATTTTTAGTTACAGTCTCCATTACAGAAGTCATAAATTTCGCCATTAATAAGGAACCAGAATGCCATATCTGCAGGTTCCGTTGGTGTCCACAGATAACCATGAGCACCATTTCCTGGACCAAAGACATTCTCTTCTGGCGCGGTATAATTACCATCAAAATATACTGCTACTGATGAAGAGTTATCTCCTTCAGTCCATGTATTAGTTCCTTGTGGGTGATAAACGGAACTATTCATAATTAATGCCCCTGAACTTCTTACCATTCTATCTGCTGATAATACTGGAACCACTTGATCCCCCATTGAGTTTAAAGAAATAAATCTGTTTTCATACAGTCCTGAGTGCTCCCCATTTAGGTATGCAGAATAAACATCAGGATCTATAATATCCCATAATTGCTGAATTACTGCTGACATAATTACTGCTCGATCCATTTGATTTTCATACGATATATCAAGTGAGTATGCATAGTATAATGATTGTACTGCCCCTGATCTCTCTGCTATCAATGTGTAAGGGCCACCTCCAGCGAATAATGCCCCTCTATCGATATCAGGAGATAGTGACATAATCGGTATGCCTATTATTCCTCCCAAGGAATAGCCGCTCCAGTACATTTTACTCGGGTCTACTATCTTAACTCCTGATTCATAGAACTCTGTTAAATTAGAACAAGTATCGGAAAATGTTCTAGCTAATACTACATGATTGATCAGTCCTTGTTCCAAACTTGCAGAGTGATGTGTGAAGTAATTTGGATTCAATAGTGCAAAAGATATTTGGTCAAAATCAACATTTGCGAATCCTGTGGTATCTGTTGTAAGAATTGCAGTTTGATAATTGTGTGCCCAACCTCGAGGTCCACCATCACTCTGTCCCAAGAAACCATGGCCCCATATTGTAATCGGCATGGGTTCTTGTTGCGACCCATCATCCACAGTTGGAATTGTCATCACAAACGGTACTTCTCTATTCTCTACAAAGATTGGTATTCTATTCTCATCTCTAGAAATTAGTGAAGGCGTATATTCTGAGACAGTATATTGAGGAGTTGTGAAAGTTCCTGTTATTCTTCTTAATGTAAGATTATCATCGCCATAATTTTCTTCGACGGATTCTATTGTACAACCTATCCCTCCTCCTATTCTATTTAATGCATCATCTCTCATACTGATAATTGGTCCCAGTGCTGACTTTGCAGAATTAGTGGTAAAACTCCAGATTGCTTGAATTTCAGATTTCTCGACATCTTTTTCTTCTACAAAATAGTTAATCAGAAGTGAAATTTCTGCTCTGCGGTTTTCAATGTCTTCTGAATCCGTGATATCTCCGTTTATTACTGCACTAAGTGCCTGAGATAATTGTATTGATTCCCCTGAACTATCACTTAGATCACGTACCAATACTCCATATTCTGTATTGAATTCTAGATGTTTTGTAGTTCTTATATGAAGTATTACTTCTTCGCCGTCTTCTGCTCTAGCATCTAATTCAACCCAGTGTTCAACTATCTCTCCAGTATCCATATTAACTAACATCGTTTTATGATCTAGGTTCATACTCAAAGCAATATTATTTTGGTTTGCTACCATTTCTAAGTTAGGTATGGTGGAGAAGGCAGTCATTATTTGAGTGGATGTACTAAACCCATCCATTTGATTGATTATTGGGACTTCAATGATAGATTTTGATCCTGAACCTGGCAAGGTGGTAGACAAATACTCAATCCTTTTTCCTGTAACTGTATTCTCAGAATCTACTAAGAAGGCACTAGATGGGAATGGCAGCATACAATGAATTGGATTAATATTATCGCATCCATCTGAGTGAGGTATAGATATAATATTTGATTCGAAACAACTATTGTTTAATTCACAATCTGGCAATGGAATATTTTCTTCAATATCTTCCTCAGTATTTTCAATTTCATTTTCTGCAGTACATCCAGAAAGTAGCATAGATAACACAATTAGCAACGCAAACAATGTTCTCTTACTATGATTCATCATCTCTCCGACTCTGATATCTTCTAAAAATCATTGTTTTAAGAATAAGTCAGTATTCTATGGAAATGATGTACGCCTTTTTCTTTTGATGGTGAGTATCTGCCTCTTTCATAAGTGTTTGAAGAAACTCCTCTTTGTGTCGCTTCAACAATCTCTTGATCTTCTGCTTCTACTTTATCCAAGTCTCCACCCGCACCTTTACCGAGCATTGATTTGTCTCCTACAAAACCGTGGTAAATCACTCTTGTTTTATTAACAGAAATTGGGTCTACAATATTTACCGATAATCCCCATGGATAGAAATTTAACATTAAGCCTGGGTAAATCCAGTAATAATAAGCCGCAATCTTTTGTCCAAAGTCAGGCGATTGTTCGGGCAAATCAAAATATGGCTCACCTTCGTTTGCAATCCCTATTTGTAAAACTCCTCCTTCAAATAATTCAGTTCTGTATGAGTCATAATCAAGAACATTGTGTAAATCTCCATGTACAAATGGGATGTGAAATCCTTCGAGATAATTATCTACATAAAGTATCCAGTTTGCATCAATTTCATAAGATCGGTGACGTGTTTTATCATATTCGAAATTCTCGATATTTATCCAACCAATTCTATTCTGCATTTCATCAATCACATTTTCAAAGAATCTTTCTCCGCCAGCAAATATTAATCCATTCCATGTCTTAAGATCAAATTCTCTCAGGTCATCTAAGTCAGTAGGGAAATTTTCAACTTCTGTAAATTCCGGCATACTTTTCATAGCCCCATCTAATCCAAAAGTTCTACCATGATATCTGCATTTCATTGTTTTCAGATTACAAGGTTCAGTAGCAATTAACATCCCTCTGTGTGTACATACGTTTGATAAACATCTAATCTTTTCCTCCTTCGTTATTATCAATGCTTCTCCCAGTGTTTTTTCTAATTGAGGTAAGGGCACTACATTATTTTCCTTAAGCTGACTTACATGTGCTGCAAAATGGAATGAATCTGAGTGTTTTGAAATAATTTCAGAAAACAGAGTTTCTTCTGTATAGTATTTTGATGGTAAAGTATGAGCCTTACAAATGTCAGAATCTATGACTGGCGCAACAACCATTGCCTTGACTCATATGAATTCATATTCAGACATTTTCATCTAGCGATTTCGAATATTTGGACTTTGGCTCTCCAATTTACATATACAAATGAAGGAACTGACCATAATACAATTGATCCAAACCATGCAATTACAGATCCTATAAATAAACCATATTCTATCATTGACCACATTGCTATGATTGAATATGCAGCTACTGATGCCCCCCCCATCATCATTGGACCCGCAGCACCCAATGGCACAGATGGTCCTTGTGCAATCCATAGAGCAATCATACTTGTAAGAAATATTGCAGGAAACACTGAAGCCAACCCTGCAATTAGAGGCATACCTAACCCTGATATTATCACTGCAATTCCTATAGCAGTAGCAGCGACCAAGCCTCTAGAAATAAGGACAATCTTACTGACCAAATTCTCACCTTTAGGCGCAGGTCTCAGATTCCAACACATAATTGCCCCCAGAAATCCTACCATCAAGAATCCAATTATCGCAATTTGGTAGGCAGAGAAATTATTCTCTATTGCTATATCAACGGCATAGATCGCGATTATGCCTGAACAAGTCCAGATTATTAGTGATGACATAATGGTGAATATCAGTTTTCTATTTGAACTCCATTTAGAAGGCAGTTTATTCGGTAGAATCGCCCATGTCGAAAGAAATATTGCATTAATTAGCATTCCAGCAGGTACTATTGCTAGACTGATTATTAGTGAATCATTCCCTCCTTCTGAGCCCATGCCAATAGCAGCAGGAATAATTGTCGTCGGTATTGTCCCTAGTATTCCTCCTACGACTCCTCCATATTTCTCAATAAGTACAGTTACAGTAGTTGCAACCACTCCTGCCATTATTGCCGCCAGTATAGCGGTCTGCCCCTCCATGATGGTTCGTGTAACTAACTAGTCATGAAGTCTTCATTAGAGCCTTCCGGAGCGTGTGTTTGATGGGGTGTCAGTATTTCACAGGCCTCGTGGTAGATTGGCCAGAGGCGGGAACCGCTATTCGTTTGGTAGTGAAGACTTGGGCAGGAGAAGCATCTCACGAGGGTCTTGCCTTGCCTCCTGCGGGTCCTAAATTGGTGACTATGAAACTAGTTAATGGATACAATATTTCGTACCCCGATATTTCAGTTCAAAGTGTTGAAATACTTGATTCAGTTGATATTCAAGAAGATGAAGAGATTTCTTCTATTCCTCAGGATAAATCATTACCTTTGGTTTATTTAATTCATACAGGCGGCACAATTGCATCAAAAGTTGATTACAAAACCGGAGCAGTTTCAGCCCGTTTCGAACCCGATGAGCTTCTGGATGCAATCCCTGAACTTCGTTCAATAGCTCAAATTCATGTCATAAAGTTAGGCAATATGTGGTCCGACGACATTCGCCCAAGACACTGGAATCGTATGCTAAAAGCTACCGAAGAAGCATTTGTAGAAGGTGCGGTTGGTGTTGTTATAACTCATGGTACTGATACACTACACTATACAGCTGCCGCCATTTCTTATGGTTGGTCAGGGCAAGGAGGAAGACCACCTGGTAGAATAGCATTAACGGGCTCCCAGAGGTCTCCTGATAGAGGCTCCTCCGACGCTGCTGAGAACCTGATAGCCTCTGTTCATTGGGCGGCAAATGGCCCCGAATCCAGCGGCTATGAAGATTCTGCAGTAGTAGTATTACACGCCGATTCTTCTGATGGTCGCTGTGCTGTTCTCCCAGGTTGTGCTTCTCGCAAGTATCATTCTTCAAGACGAGGAGCATTCAAGGCAATTAATCAGAAACCAATTGCGCATATTCTTGTAAATAAGGACACTGCAACTATAGAATTTGTTGAATCAAGAGGGCATGTTGCTAGAATTGAAACAAATAGTCCTACTTATTTTGACGAATCAATCCGTATAGCTGAATTTTCAGCCGGCCCTCATTTACATTCGGATTTAGTTCAGGCAGCAATTGATTCTGGATACGATGCTCTATATTTTTATGGTACTGGACTCGGTCATTTGCCTATACAAGATTCTGAAAATGATAGCCCCGAAAACACCAAACTAAAATTCACTATCGAAGACTATTGTAATTCTGGTGGTATAGCAGTATTAACCACTCAAGCAATTCATGGCCCCGTTCATCTTGATGTTTATTCGAAAGGTCGTGTACAGCAAGAAATTGGTATGATTGGTCATGGATCTCTTTGCCCTCCAAGCTCTGGTTTAGTTAAGTTACATTATCTTCTTTCTCTAGGTGCTAGTCAAGAATCTATTGCAGAAGGTTGGATGAAAGATTTGTGTGGTGAAAATCCATCTGATTCTCAATCTTGATTGATGTTTGAGCCGGCTCTCTCAATAACCGTCTGTTAGTTCGGAAGACTATGGGCAAGGCATCGCCAAGCGATATTCTGGAAAATCTCCGCCAACTTGCCGATAGCCCAGGAGATCGAATTTCTGTACAAAATTTACGAAAAACTGGTCGGATGACAGCTAGAGAACGAATCTCAGCTCTATTAGATTCCGACTCATTTGTAGAGATAGATGCCTTCGTCCAACATCGTTCCGGCGATCATAATTTACATCTCCATCGCCCATTAGGTGACGGTGTAGTAGCTGGCCATGGAATGCTTGATGGTAGAAGAATAGTCTGTTTTGCACAAGATTATTCCATCTTTGAAGGAACAATGGGTGAGATGCACGCGAAAAAGATTGCCAAAGTGGCAGAATTTGCAGAAAAATCACAGTTGCCAATTATAGGTATATGGGATGGAGATGGTCAACGTGCATATGAGGGTGTTCCTGCTTTAGGTGCAACAGGAGAATTACTAGATATTCTTGTGGCATGTTCTGGACGTATACCAATAATTTCTCTAGTTCTTGGAACTGTTTCAGGAGTTAGTGCGTTAGCTGCGGGATTATCTGATTTTGTGATATTAGGCTCAGAACACGGTCAAATGTTTATGCGTAGTCCATATTTTATTCCTGAGGTTATTTCTGGTGAAATTGATGAAGAGACACTTGGGGGTGCTGAATCCCATGCGAGTCGTAGTGGGGTTGCTTGTTTAGTCGCCGATGATGAACATGATGCAATTAATATTGCAGCGGAAATTCTTGGATATTTACCAGATCATACCCTTGCTGAGCCATCCAATATCAATTCTGGGGACTCTTGGGATAGATCCTGCAAAAAATTAGACAAAATAGTCCCTACCGATTCAAACAAACCTTACGATATGTCGGCCGTAATTAAGGAAGTAGTAGATGAGCAACGATTCTTGGAATTATTTCCTTCTTATGCAGACAATATTCTTGTTGGTTTCGCACGTCTAGATGGTCAATCCATAGGTGTTATTGCTAATCAACCAAGGGTTTTAGCGGGTTGTCTTGATATTGATGCTTCCGTCAAAGCAGCCCGCTTCATCCGTACTTGTGATGTATTCAATATACCTGTGGTGACCTTTGTTGATGTACCAGGTTTTTTACCCGGGACAGTACAAGAATGGGGGGGCATTATTCGTCATGGTGCAAAGTTACTGTATGCTTATGCAGAAGCAACTGTTCCCAAACTTACAGTAGTAACTAGGAAAGCATATGGTGGTGCTTATTTAGCCATGTCTTGCAAGCATCTTGGTTCGGATTACAATATATCTTGGCCTTCGGGGGAGTTAGCAGTAATGGGAGCCGATGGAGCTGTGAATATTATT
>MDTC01138985.1_pt1 | contig 14661 bp, 3 predicted proteins | sample 811181 | NCBI WGS metagenome assembly MDTC01 (sample SAMN05326644, study PRJNA326480) | marine metagenome | isolation source: seawater | place: Pacific Ocean: North | collected 2011 | reverse complement strand
GCAACTCTGGATGTCCTGACAGCTATCTCCGCAAGGGTCCTTGCATCAGGGTTTATGTTTATAGTAGCATCTGCGATAAACATTACTTGGCCACCAACTGTCATCATGTATGACCCCACTACTCTGTGGGCGTCCTCCGAGGTTCCGATGATCTTCAGACATGGTTTCACTATGTCGGGATAATTGTGGCTGACTCCTCCTAGGTACCCATCCGCATCCCCCATTCTAACCATCATCGGAGCGAACCATGTCGGTTGTTTGAGAAGCTCAATCGCATCAAGATGACTTATACCTCTTCTTCCACGTAATTCATGAAGCTCATCAGCATATTCCCCACGTCTTCTCTTGTCATATCTCGGGTCAATTATCTCACAGTCCAGATCAAGGCCCAAATCAACTATAGCACCTCTTATCCTCTTCAATTGGCCAAGCAATATGGGGTGACATATCCCTTCTTGTGCGCAATGAGCGGCTGCTTTGATAATTGTAGGATCTTCTCCCTCGGAGAAAACAATTCTTTTGGGGTTCAACTTAGCTCGGTTAATGACCGAGCGCATCACTGAGCGGGTCAGCCCTAAACGGCTTTCCAGCTCTTCTCTGTAATCCTGGATGTTGAAACTTCCCTTGGGTATCCGCGCTACTCCCTCATTTACAGCTGCCTCCGCCACCGCTGATGCCTCCCATATCAGGACCCTTGCATCGAATGGCTTGGGAATCAGGTAATCAGGACCGTACTGGATCCGGACTCCGTCATAGGCTTCCAGGACATCATCAGGCACAGTTTCCTTTGCTAGTTTTGACAGTGCCCTGGTCGCAGCCATTTTCATGCCTTCTGTGATGCTTGTAGCCCTTACGTCCAAAGCTCCTCTGAAGATGTAGGGAAATCCTAGAACATTGTTAATTTGATTGGGGTAATCACTCCTTCCAGTCGCTATCACGGCGTCGCTTCTTACCTCTCGAACCTCTTCTGGCAATATTTCCGGGTCAGGATTTGCGAGAGCGAAAATCAACGGTCTTTCCGCCATTGATGCAACCATCTCCTTGTCGACAACCCCTCCTTTGGAGAGTCCTAAGAACACATCTGCGTCCTTCATCAATTCCCCGAGGGTGTTGTTTGGTAGATCTTGCGCGAATTGCATCTTGTACTCGTTCAACTCACCCTTATCACCCCTCTTTTTTGTGAGTAGGCCCTTTGAGTCACACATGAACAAATTGCTCGGATCGACACCCAATCTGAGATAATGCCTTGCGCAGGAAATGGCAGAAGCCCCAGCACCGGAGATAACAACTTTGACTTTCTCGATGGGCTTCTCAACAACTTCCAATCCGTTCAACAGAGCCGCGCCGCTGATAATGGCGGTGCCGTGCTGATCATCATGCATCACTGGAATATCTAGCTCTTCCTTGAGCCGCCTCTCTATTTCAAAACATTCTGGAGACTTTATGTCCTCGAGGTTTATCCCGCCGAAAGTCGGAGCAATTGCTTTCACTGCTTCCACAAAACTCTCGACCGAATTGCGATCTATTTCGATGTCAAACACATCAATGTCTGCAAATGACTTGAACAACAGCCCTTTGCCCTCCATTACAGGCTTTCCGGCCAGTGCACCTATGTCTCCCAATCCCAAAACAGCTGTACCGTTGCTGATCACACCGACCAGATTCCCCTTAGATGTGTAGGAGAAAGCAAGGTCCCCATCTTTTTGAATCTCCAAGCATGGATACGCCACACCAGGTGAATATGCCAGCGATAACTCATGGGCTGTTGAATGAGGCTTAGTGGGCTTTGTGCTCAGTTTACCCGGCACTGGAAGCTTGTGATAGTCGAGTGCCTCCTCGCGCAGCCTGTCGTTCGCCATGTCACTTACCGTCTACTGCCCCATGACCACGTTGATATGATGCTATCCCATGCTTTTCACATAAAACAGAGATATCTGCGCGGTAGATTCTCTACGAACATCAACGCATCTTCTTAATTATGGGATGGTGAAGGAGTGGTGCCTAATGAGGTCAGGCCAGCGGCGGCGCAAAACTGGACAAACCTCCTTCTTGGCCCCGATAATTGCGATCATACTGATGCTATCGATGCCCTGGACCGCTTCCCTAGACTTACGAGAAAACCATCAGCCTGCTGAGACAAACGGAATAATTTGGGGCGGGTCCGGATCTGTTGACACTGGTTGGATTACCGTAGGTTCAGACAACAATGGCACATCAACAACCATAATTCAGCACCCTCCAGGAGCCTCAATCTCAAATCTTTCATTTGAGATAGGGGTCAACGGTTCCAGAGGCGTTTGCGCACAGGACCCGATCCTTACACTCGTCGATGCCAATCAGGCAATATTCGACGGTTCAGGAATCGGGGGTTTCGGATGTAATCTGGCATATACCCCCGATCCGATAATCGATGGTTACATGGATCCATATTCTAACTCAGACTCAGGCTTCCTCCTTCCATCTGGAGCTGAGCTGACCGATCTGGTGATCCAGGCTTTGCGCCCAGCCTCACCGAGGCTGTCAAGCTCTACACCCTCCATGAGTATCCATGATACTTCGTACGATCCATCAACAGATCGGATGTTTCTTCTGGTTGACGATGACTTGTTGGTTATCGATGAAGATGTCAGCGCACCAATAGTCCATGTCGAGGAAATCGCGGGAAGAGCGCTACAAGTCTTACCATCTGAAGACCTTTTGTTAGTCATTGATCATGCAGGTCTACTCTCTTCTTACAAGCTCAGCAATACTGAACTGAAATCTACACATAATTTGAGCACAGTGGTAACCTCCACAGCCGCCCCACTTTCGTGGAACGCAACTATTCAGACTCAAATTTATTCGGGGCAAGACAATTTCACCTGGGTGGTACATGGTTGTCATGTCTTGTGGAGGGAAATGGGAATGGCACTCGACACATGGTATAACAGAAATATCTGTATCAATGGAGAAAAACTCAGTATTTCATCAGTCTTCTTCTCCCATCAAACACTGTACCTGGGGACGGCTGGTGATGGGCTTCTAACATTTGATTACACTACGGACACGAATGGCAATCCAGACCTTATGAACCAGACCATCTACAACACCGAATCGTCCCAGGCTCTCGTCTCGGACAGCATCACATACATCCTGATGATGGGGGATCAGATCCTAATCGCTGGTAACGGAGGTGTCGATCGATTGCATATTCCGTCACAAACCTGGCTCAGCCCGTGGACTGTGGCGAATTGGCTAGACTCGAATGAGGTATCTACACTTATCAGAACTGATAATTTTCTGCATGTTGTTACACCGGCCAAAATACACAGATATGACACGAGAGTCCTAGCATTCGACGGAGACATAACTCCTTCCCAAGTGAATCAAACTCAATTTATATCAGCTTTTGATTGGCCTACATCACAACATGGAATTGTGACCTCCGACGGATCGGGGTCACTCTCCAGAATCGTGGATATGGTTCCAGTCGAACCGCTTGTTATAGCCAGCGGACCGTCGATCCTCAACCCGAATGTAGTATCAGTAATTGACACTCCCTCCGGAAAGCAGAGTTGGTTTGCCAAAGACAGTGAAATAGACAGGTTCGATGAAGAGTCGAAGCGATGGCTCGGTGCTCGGGATTTCGCATCAGATGGAATTACGTCAGAAATAACCGACATCGTCCAAATTGACACATCAATAGTATTGGTATCTACAACTGGGCATGGAATTCTGCAATTGGATTCATCCTCTGGAGATCTGCTTGGTACGATATCAGGATCAGACGTAGCCGGGATCAATGAGATGGTGTTTGATGAGGCCACAAACCTTGTATTTGTTTCCATGCCTGAATTTGGGATCGCTATCGGCAATTCCACTGATTTTGACGACTACGTATTCTACGACGAAGATTCGGGTCTGGATTCACTGGAATTTACTGCTATGGCTTCGAGATCTGATATCCTTTTCATTGGCACTTCTGATGCAGGTGTGATAAGGATAGAGATATCCACTGAGACTGTTTTGCCATCATGGAGGTCACTTGGGATCGACGATGTCGAAGAAGCTCCTATAGCCTATTTCGACCGTGACGACACGATATTTCTAGGACTCAAAGGCTTCGGGGTCATTATACTCGATCGATTCACTGGACAAGTCTTGCACATTTGGGATCAGGCCGACGGTTCTTTGCCTGATGATGATGTCAACGACTTGCATGTAGACATAAACGGGGATCTGATCATCTCAACCGAGGGACCATCATGGTTTAATCCAGGAATTGCGGCATTGTGGGATGGATCCGACTACATTCAACCTTCGTGGACTTCCTTTCCAACCAGCATACCCGGAAGAAACAATGATCCCTACCAGTTCTTCGAAGCAACCACCAACACCGACGGCATATACATGGGTACCAACCGTGGTGCTTGCATGTGGGATTGGGCATTCAATGGACCTGATTGCTGGAGCACCGATGATGGTCTGCCATCGCGATTTGTTAATACAGTCTCCATATTGGATCAGAATCGCCTCTATGCAGGAACGTCCGAAGGAGCAGCGATAATTGACACTTCAACTGGCACACTGGTAGACTTGTGGACAGCAGCAGCCGATTCAGATCAAACCGATGTTGTCCGTGTAGGATCAGTCGTTTATCTTGGAGTTCAGGAAACAGGTATTGCAAGGTACGACACGATCGCTGAGGACTGGCTGACAACCTGGGACGGCACTGCCGGGATTATCGACAACGAATTCATAACTATGCTGAAGGAGGGGGATGAGCCCGGTACTCTCTGGGCTGGTGGTTATTTCGGGCTGGTCCTCATCAACACAACTTCTAGCACAGTCGTGGTGGACTGGAACCTTGGTCAGAACACGGACGGACCGACATTACCGAATCAACCACCTGTTGACATAATCACTCATACCGGAATATTATACTACCAACAGATCACACCGTCCCAGTCATGGCAGACCAGAGATACTGTATTCAGAATAGACCTGAACAACAACACAACGCTCTCATCAATAGACACAACTGACAGTCTGGGCTACCAGGGACAGATCCGCGGCATGCACTTGGTTCAGGACAGCCTGTGGTTGGGTGTAAGCGGAGTCCAAACATGGACCGGATCAGAGTCAGGAGACATAGCCAGATGGAACACCAGCACTGAAGACTGGGAGGATTCAATCGGATCGTATGGCGGTGTTCAAAGAGTAAATGCGGAATTTCTGGGCGACTGTTTTCCAGTCGCAAGCAACAACTGTGAGCTATGGGTTGCATACGGCGACTCCATACTACGCCGTTACAACGCCACGGACATGACCCTAATCGAGTCGTGGGAGGACATACCAGGTCCAATTCGTGGGATAGAATCGATCGGGGAAACATACTACTTTGGCTCAATGGATGGAATATTGAGATGGAGCGCCAATAACTCCACCTTCCTGACACCGCTGGTACCGGGCGATGGAATGCCATCCAATGTCGCAGACAGAGTCTACTCGATGTTAACCGTGGGAGACGATCTCTGGGTAGGGACCTATCAAGGTGGCAACATAGATGTCTCCTTGTACAACTCGACACAAGCAACCTGGGATGTGACTCCGTACTCTGATCTAGGGGGTTATGCATACCCCGCAGATTTCGAGCTTTGTAACGATATAATTCATGTTGCATTTGGACGCTTGCAATGGTGGCAAGGAGGATACGTAGCCCGATTCGATTACTCTGACTCAGACGGGAACGGAATTTCCGGGGAATGGATCGACAGTTGGGAAGACGGAGACGGGTTGGAAGACTCGGATCCACGTGCCCTTGCTTGTGACGAAGATCATCCAATGTTGTACACAGGATATGACTCAGACAATGTCGGAATTTCTCGATTCGACTATGATTCCGGCCTCGTCGCTCCTACTATAACAACCTCCTCAGGCATATCATCGGAGCCTGTATTTCCCGGCGGTATGCTACACGACAATGGATTACTCATAGTAAGTCACGTCGACGAGGGAGGGATTTCAAGATTGGAGACATCCGGATCCAACTTCCAGACGGGGACTGTGCTGGGAGTAGGCATGGACGGCAGCTCTATCGTCAGAGCTCCACCCGAATCAGATTCTGCATACGCCATTGGAAGATCAGGAGAGACGTCAATCAACCGAGTGGATAGATTGGACGGAACAGGTTTGATAGAAGGTGGATTTGACGAGCTTCTCATATTGCCATCAGGGGATGTGGTTGAGTATGCCTCACGGGGGGCAGAGGTTTGGGTCGCTGTGGGTAGATCGAACCAGGGAGGTTGGCAATCCAGCAGCGGTTATGGCCAAACAATCCTGGAAGGTGTCGTGAGTCAGGATGGTAATGTATCATGGACCTACTCATACAATCTAAACGATGATATCTTGGAGGACATGTTCCTCGATGGAGACACTCTATGGCTTTCAACCACGTACAGAGGACTGATGAGCCTAGACCTATCAACCCGGCAAATTCGCTCCTATCCCGGGCTAATACACGATTCAATCGACGGCTTGTTTTTGGACGGTACAGACCTCTACACTGGATTGACGAGCCTTCTAGACGCGGCATCGGGATTCCAAATGCTGGATACAACGACGAGGATATGGGCCGAGCCTGAACTCCTTGCCTCCCTACCTGCAAATGACATAGGGGATTTTGAACGAATAGGTAACATAACGTACATCTCTACTTCAGTGGGGCTGGGAAGGTTTGACGAGTCCACTTCGGAGTGGTTAGATCCAATCACCATATATGACGGACTACCAGGACAATCAGACCAACTCGAGTGGATTACTAACACAACTTATGGAGATACCCTCGTGGTCTCGTCGCCCACTGGCCTTTCGTATATCACAAACCCTGGTCAAAACGCAACCGTAATCGGTCGTACGACACAGTCAGACGGACTCGTTTCTTCTTTCATATCTAGCATGACATTAGCACCTGCTAAGAGTAAAAACATTACAGTTGCAGACGGACAAGTTGTCCAGATTTATCAGCCGAGGGTCCTTCTTGCATCCCACCCGGGCTTTGGTTCATCCAGACCATGGATTTCATCATGGTCAATAGACAGCGGTTCCTTGTTGCGAGACTATCCACTGGACATGCTTCCAAGTAACACAGTTACATCGATAGCCACCGACATCTGGGGTATACACATTGCGACTGACACAGGCCCTCTTTACCACTACAACGCCACATCATTTTCTATGGAGGTCGGGCCCTCATCCGGGACGCTTGCATCATGGCCTGTAACTAACTTAGTTTCGGACGGCACTAGGCTAGTCTCGTCAGGAACAGGATTCAGTATCATTGGAGTGGAAGACCACGTCCCACGATCTTACGACCCTGCACTCAATTCCACAGTCAATGACATGGAAATATACGGCAGCACACTCGTACTCGCCACAAGCGAAGGCGCTCTCGCGTATCGGCCCTACTGGGCATTGGAAAGGCTGTATGTCGATGAGTACTCAAGGGCAGAGAACCTGGAATTTACGTTCATGGGATCCACTTACGACATCACTGACCAAGCAAGACCCGGCAACCCTGTCCGTATCCCGACAAGTGAAATCATACAAGATTCCCTACTCCAGACTGGGGTACAGAACTTCGGCTCAATACCCTTTTCATGGCATCCTGCTATCTTCTCAAGCACGATCGCCGCCCAACCAGTCTGGTCTGAAGCCCAGGAATTGAACTACACCGGCTCATGGAACCTTTCGACACAGACAGGTCTGCAACAATTACTCCAGTTGGCGGTTGACACAGCCGGATCCCCTTCAAACGCGAATTGGGAGTTCGCGCTCTCACCGCCAGAATCAGGCTCCATTGAAATCAAAATACAATACGATTGGGTTAGGCAGGAAATTCCCACCAGCATTACATTATTCGAGGATCGACCTAAGGACGCAGGAGACGGATTGGTGATCAATTGGGAGATTGCGGAGGACCCGAGTTTCATATCCTACGAGCTATATGTATGGCACGCATCCACCGGATGGGATGTTGATTATTTGGAGAGTGGGGGTCATACCGAGATCAACCCTGTGGCGTCCATTTCGGACCTTAGGACACTGGGGGTTACGATTGACCAAGCGTACATGGGTAACAGCTTACAAGACATACAACCCAATGAGGAGTACTTCGCAGCAGTCTCGATAAGATACCCCGATGGCTCTCTGGGACCTATCTCAATTTTTGGAGCATCAGCAACCCCCATAGATAACATACCCGAGGCCCCGACGTTCCTGCACGCACAGCCAATCGGATTCTCCGGAGGGAGCCTACTCGTGGAGTGGCAACCATGCACAGACCTGGATAAACACTCTACCAGAGTTTGGTACTCGACCGTTGAAATAATTGATGTGGAGGTTATACCCACTTATGTTGACATCTCTTTCGCACTTGGAAACCAGACCATAGTAGACGTGCCTCCGTCGGTGCCGATTTGGCTAGCAGCGTCATGTGTGGACGAGGCCGGTCAATACGATTCTGAGAACCCGGCCCTTTTCGGACCACTCGTTGCTGCAGGAGGTCTTGATGATTCCATCCCTCCAATGAGAGTTAACGGTGTCACCGCATCAGACCTGCCTTTCGACGATGGGGGCTATCTCGAGGTCACATGGACTCCCAACGAAGAAGAAGATTGCGTTCTCTATTACATACATATTCTACCCGCTTCGGGATTCTCACCTCCCACCAGCGCAGAGGGGTGGCCGGTTGCAGATGTTGTATCAGGCTGTGAAAACTCATATGCAATAATCGGAGCCGGGGATGGTAACCAGCTTCAGAACAGTGTCAGATACTGGGTTGCAGTCATCGCTTACGATGATTGGGGGAATGGTGATCTAAACAATGTTCTACCTGACGATGCAACCCCCTTCGATAACCTCGGATCAGAGGGTCCAGAACCAGCCAGAATTACAGACATTGCAGCATTCGACCATCCATCCGATGACGGTACCTCAATAGACGTAGTTTGGTCAAGAAGCGAAGCCCCTGATTTTGCATACTACACGATATGGGTGAGCGAGCATCCATTAGATTCCGTGGCCTCATTGTGGTTCTTTTGCTCAGAGAGCCCAGAATCATGTGGTTTGAGGACAATCCAACAGAGGCAAATTGGCGGGTCCCAAAAGGTAGAATTGCAACTATCCGAGGCATTGTATGGCACAAGCCTCACTGATTCGGCCAGTCTACCGATTACTCCCCAAATCCCACTATATGTCGCCGTGACCGTCCACGACCTGTCCGGAAATGTGCATCTGGAGGACCTGAACACTGCCTTGGTACTACCACAATCCAATCTAGAAGATACTAACCCGCCTGACAGGATACCTGCACCCCTGTTGATTGACAGAGATCCGGATCACGGAGATGGAATGTTCATTCTCTTTGAGCCCAGCCAAGCTCCGGATATTTCATCCTACGAGGTATATGCTGTACAAGACTCCCCGTTCCTACTCACCAACCTAGGTGATACAACCCCATCTGCTATTCTACCAAGAGACTGGTCAGGAATCGCCCTCATAGAATTCTCAACCGGTTCAGACGGCAAAACGGAGTTGATGCCAGATCGACGATACTATGTTTCCATAGTGGCAAGGGATTCGAACGGAAACGCATGGACATCTGATTTGGAATCAAGCGATATCATACTTACTGATGAATTGGGCCTGGACCCCTGCCCAGCCTGTCCGGATGTCTCAGGTCTGTCCGCCTACTGGAACCCGTCGGGCTCCAGAATAGTATTGGAATGGTCTGAAAGTAGCGATCAGAATGTGATAGGCTATCATGTGTATGCAGCAAAGACTCCCTTTTCTGATGTCAGGGATGCAAGCGTAATAGCACTCGATCGAACTGTCACTCAGTTTGGATTTGACAGTATGGACGACAGACCATTGAACCGAACCATAAATCACTACGTGGAAGTCGTGGCCTACGACGGGGAGAAATTCACGTACAGAGCCAGCCCGGTCATGGTCTTACCATGGACCGAACAATTGGGATCAATCGACTCAGAAGTCAGTGACGGAGATTCTGTCATTGACCTTTTGGTTAACGGTGATCTTAACATCCTCTTGGGCACAATAATATTTGGCCTGGCCGCGATTGGAGCAGCTTTCACATTCAGATCCAGAAGGACATCTGTGGACGATTTGTGGGAGATATCAACCAGGGAGGTGGAAATAGATGCTCTATTCGATGACGACATCAAATCCGGGACTGAGGCCAAGGAGACAGTCGAAATCCCAATAAAACCCATTTCGGAAATAAATACACCGTCAGAGTCTGACCTATCCGTCGAAATGGATGATCTGGATGATTTGGCCAGGGATCTAGATGACCTAATCTAATAGACGAGTTCAATACTGAGATCTCATGTGGGGGGACGTGTTGAATTCAGGACCGGTCTTCACAACCATGAGAATCAATCAAAACGGACCCCTGTTCTTAGACGCCCACATATCTAGATTGAGAGAATCCTACCGAACCGTATTCAACAAAACCCTGGATACCAATCCAAACCGCGTCAAACATCTAATCGACAGACTTGAACAGCCTCCAGAAACCCCCTTCCTTACTAGAATAGAAGTTCACCGAGACGGAAGGATTGTTGTTTTGCCGAGGCGAATGACTACCGCACCCTCCAGTATTCGCTTGTCAACACAACCACTTCCAAGCAGATATGGAAATGGACCAAGAATCAAGCAAGGTAGTTGGACCGATTATTCCAATGCCAGACGTGCAGCAGTGAGCAAGGGGGCAGATGCTGCCCTGTTGATCCATCGAGATTTAATTGTAGACGGTGACACTTTCACACCGCTTTTCTCCCTTGAAACTGGCGAGATTGCAATCCCAGATTCAAATATGGGGGCAGTAAAATCTGTAACACTAAATGAGACTCTGAATCTAATCTCAAGAAAGATCAGTGTAGTTCAGAAACCAATAAAAATTTCACAAATGAATCAAATCAAAGATGCATTGGCTTTTGGAACCGGAGTGGGAATTCGCAGAATAAAGTCGATAGATTCTCATCAAATTAACTATCAAATAGACTCTCCCTTGGAGGACTTATTCTGCGAGATTGAAGACTCAGGAATTTTGGAGGGACACTTACTTGACATCTAGATCCAAACGCATCGAGTACGTTCTTGATATTGAAAAAGAAAATCCATTGATGTCGATTCTTGAGGGCATCAGAAATAGGGACCCATCAGGAGACGAAGTCTTCTTTCTATCCGGAGGTCCAGTTGATGATCGAGGTCAAAGTTCAATGATCCCTGCAATAGGGGATGTGAGAGTTTTATTTCTGCAACCCCATTCAATCAAAAAGCACGACGATCATAACCCATTGGACGGTTTCCTCGACTTATCCCCAGTTCCAGATTTGATCGTGAAAATCCAGAAAAGGAAAACCTCAGCGTGGGTAGATGTCGAGACACAGAAACACCAAGATCTAGAATCAGCACTGAAATCGATCCGCGATCTTGAGTCAATCGGCCCTGTAGATCCTAGGTCTGGACTTTCTCCAGGCGGCTTTGTCGGAATTTTAGGTTATGATCTGGGTCAGTGGACATCAGCACCCAGAATGAAGAATACACCCGATGGAGGAGAAGTCCTCGGAATAATGTGGATCACAAGTGGTTGGATAATACATCATCGTCTTGAAAACTCGATATCCTTGATCGGTGAAACACCCTGCAATACGACTGATATCATCGGGTGGATTGAAACTGAAAGACCACCGCATCAAAAACGAATCAATCCACATGTCGTATCGGAGCCGCGAGGGAGCCATAAAAAAAAGGCGAGGGATATCATTGAAGCCATTGAATATGGCCATGTTTACCAAGTAAATTACGGCAGAAGTTGGCAAGGCGAGGTTAACAGTGATCCCTGGGATGCATTTGTTAGACTCTCCTCCTCCAATCCAGCACCATATTCAGCATGGATGAGTTGTAAAGATCTAGGTTGGACGATAGCGTCCTCCAGCCCAGAACAACTTCTTCACTTCAAGGGGGAGGATCTGAAAACGTCGCCAATAAAAGGCACTTCTCCTAGAATGTACAATGAAGACGACGATATACTGGCGAGAGAACAATTAATGGAATCAAAAAAAGACTTGGCGGAGCACATGATGTTGGTCGATCTGGAGAAGCATGATTTATCGAAGGTTTGCGTCCCAGGCTCAGTCAGGTGGAGTAGCTTCCGTCTGGAATCCCATCCCAGTGTTCACCACTTAGTTTCTGACATTACTGGTAAACTATCGCCATCACGAGACATCCCTGCAGCAATATCTGCAATGTTTCCGGGAGGATCGATAACAGGCTGCCCCAAGAAAATAAGTATGGCGATAATAAATCACCTCGAGGGAAAACACCGGGGATCATGGACCGGATCCATTGGACATATCCATCAACGCAACAAGTTAGCTGAGCTAAACATCCTCATTCGAACATTGGATGTGAAGAGTAAATCCGGCCTTGACTTCGGTAGGGTGATGGCAGGAGGTGGCATTGTCCATGAGTCGATACCAGAAAAAGAGGCACAAGAGGCTGAATGGAAAGCTGATGCAGTATTGAAAGCCACATGGGACATCACAGCTTTGGAATCTGATCAGAAACTCCCGACATTGAAAATGAGTAACACAATTATGCCAAGGCCCTCTGTAGGTACACCCAAACTTGATTTATCTGTGGGAACCATCGGGAAAAAAATCATCATACTCGATAACATGGACTCTTTCACCAATAACATAAGAGATATGTTTGTCAACCTCGGTGCCAGAGTATCTGTGCTCCAGGGGTGGAGCGAAGACCCCTCTGAAGACTCCGAGAATTGGTTAATTTCAACCGTTCGAAGCATCGCGCCCTCAGGCATCGTTATAGGACCAGGGCCGTCAAGGCCTGAATTCTATGCAAGATCGATGGCGGCTGCGGAATCCGCCCTCCGCGGGGACCTCCTCAATGATCGAAATCTCATCCCCGTGCTCGGAATATGTCTTGGGCATCAAGCATTGTGCCTTGTTGATGGTTTTACCCTCGGGCCCTCCAAGAAGGGGCCCGTTCACGGGGCACCTTGTTCTGTGAACAATGATGGAACAGGCCTCTTCTCTCACCTAGAGAAAACTCACATCATGATGAGATACAACAGCCTAGTGATAACTGAAACTGGAAATGAAATGGTCCCGAATGCTTGGGAGAGCCCCAGTGGAATAATCATGGGTGTTAGACACCGCCATATTCCGATTCACGGCGTTCAATTTCACCCTGAATCCGCCGGTAGCGTCGGCGGCCACCTCATCGCTCAAGAATTCCTATCTCTGTGCACTTGACCGCAGTGTTGAAGAAAAGGCTCCCCATGCTAGGGGCGTAAAACATGCCAACCTGCCGAATGTGCACTCAAAACTATCCCATTGACCAGTTCGCTAAGGGCAATGGTCCCAGATACCTTGTTTGTGCAAGATGCGCAATCGAAAATGACATGCTTGCTCCCGGTGAGCATTCCCCTCTTTATTCTGAAGAGGTAGCAAGTGCCAGACTTTCATTGTTCTCGAGAAGATATCGGCCTTGGGTACTAATCATAATTGGGTGGACCCTGTACCTCAATTTAGGTAGGGGCATCCCTCCATGGTCCACACTTTTTCTTGTCGCGTTGATCCTCCTTTCTGTTACAACACCAGTAAGACATTTCATGACCAGAACCAAATTCAAGTCCGATCTCGCCAAATTAACACCTTGAACCAGATATCATCAGTCCGCGCAGTTCTTATACTATCTACGCTCTTCACACAACTAGAGGAGACAGAGGGTTTCCTGAGAATGACAGCCAAAAAGGATGAAAAATAGGAGGAGAGGACCAAAATAAGAAAAAAAGAACATTTCAAAGCAATTATGTTCGCCTCTCCATCTAATTGAAAATTCATCCCTCCCAGACATCAGTCCTGACGATGCTCAGGCCGATGCTGGATAGAGGGAGCGGCGGGTTCCCTTCAACCAAAAACACACACAAATCAGTAAATAGGAACGTGATGAATAATGGATAATACAAAGAATGCAAGCATACTAACAGCACTCCTGCTAGTCACCATGGCTGGTGCAATAGGAGTTACCGCCGATGGCTCCGACCCACTGGATCCCAACGATGGCGGTGCAGATTGGGACGGTGATGGACTGACCAACGCCCAAGAACAATCAGCTGGTACCGACATGAACAACCCTGACTCCGATGGCGACGGATTGCCAGATGGATGGGAAGTGGCATATGGACTAAATCCAAATTCAGCTTCAGACGCAAACGCCGACCCGGATGGAGACGGTCTGACCAACTCACAGGAATATGCCACAGGCACTAACCCGAATGCCGCTGACACAGACGGAGACGGCCAAGATGACGGAAGTGACCCTTATCCAAACGACCCATCAAACGGAGAGATGAGCGACTCGGACGGCGACGGAATACCTGACGCGTACGATCCGGACTTCCAAGGAGACGGAACTGGTGACGGCGGCACAGACGGAGGCGGCGGCTCTGAACAAGATGGCCAAGGCCAAGGACAGGGCCAAGGACAGGGCCAAGGACAGGGCCAGGGACAAGGACAAGGACAGGGCCAAGGAGGCGGCCAGGGACAAGGTAGCGGACAGGGCCAG